>JABLTL010061814.1_pt1 | contig 318220 bp, 286 predicted proteins | sample 7160151 | NCBI WGS metagenome assembly JABLTL01 (sample SAMN14651223, study PRJNA627086) | human gut metagenome | isolation source: feces | host: Homo sapiens | reverse complement strand
TGCACAGAAATTTGCATAGCAAATTTCGCACACGAACAATTAAATGTGGGCTGAACTCTATAATTTAAAATATAGAAAAATTTAATCAGCCCACTATTGTTCTTATATATGCTGATGGAAAGTAATGTTAGTAGTTTGTGTAATAGACTGATAGTATTAAATTATGTGGTAATAGGGAGTTTATAGTTATTAATTTAATAATATTTTACAATTTTTGATTTTGATGTTATAATGTTTAACTGTATAGAGAAAATAAGAAAGGAGGATATTATGGAGTTTGATATATGTGAAAAAAATATAGGTTATACTTTTAAAAATAGGGGATTGTTAAAAGAAGCTTTGACTCATACCTCATATGCATATGAGAATAAAGTTAAAAGTAATGAAAGATTAGAATATTTAGGTGATAGTATTTTAGAATTTGTAATTAGTGAACATTTATTTTTAAAATATAACAAATTATCTGAAGGAGAGATGACTAAAGTTAGAGCTAATGTGGTTTGTGAAGATAGTTTATATGAAATAGCTAAAAAGCATAATTTTAGTGATTTCTTATTGTTAGGAAAAAGTGAGAAACATTCACAAAATAGTAAAAAAGCCATAATGGCTGATAGTGTTGAAGCAATTATTGCTGCAATTTTTCTAGATAGCAATTTAGATAATGCTAAAAAATTTATATTAGATAATTTGGTTGATGTTGTAGAAATTGCTAGTAAAAATGTTGGAATGAAAGATTATAAGACTGTTTTACAAGAGAAACTTCAGGCTAATGGAGAAGTTAAAATACAATATACAGTAATAAGAGAAGAAGGTCCTGACCATGATAAAACTTTTGTTGTTGAAGTAAAGTGTAATGATAAGGTTTTAGCTGAGGGAAATGGAAAGAATAAAAAACATGCAGAGATGGAAGCTGCTAGAGTTGCGCTTCAGAATTTGTAAAAGGAGTTGCTATGAAAAAACAATATATTATTCCTATATTTGTTCCACATCTTGGTTGCCCAAATAATTGTACTTTTTGCAATCAGAAAATTATTAGTGGAGAAACTAAAGAAATTACGCCAGATGATGTAAAAAAAACAGTTGAGTTTTATTTAGAGAGTTTTAAAGAAAAAAATAAATATACAGAAATTGCTTTTTTTGGTGGTAGTTTTACAGGAATAGAAATTGAAAAGCAGGAAGCTTTGTTAAAAGCAGCTTTTGAATTTGTAAAAGCTAAAAAAGTTAATAGTATACGTGTTTCTACAAGACCAGATTATATTGATAAAGAGAAGCTTAAATTGTTAAAGAAATATGGTGTTAAAACTATTGAACTAGGGGTACAATCAACAAATGATTATATTTTAAGAAGATGTAAAAGAAATCATACTTTTGCAGATGTAAAAAAAGCTTCAAAATTGATTAGATGGTATGGATTTACTCTTGGACATCAAATGATGGTTGGACTTCCAGAAAGTACTGTTTTGGATGAATTACGTACTGCTAAGGATTTGGCTAAATTGAAACCTAAAATTATGAGAATTTATCCTGTTTTGGTTTTAAGAGGAACCGAACTTGAAAAAGAAATGCTAGAAGGTACATATACTCCACTTTCTGTTGAACAAGCTGTGGAGAGATCAAAGGAATTATGTTATTTCTTTGCAAAGAAAAAGATAAATGTTATAAGGGTTGGTCTTCAGTCTACTGATACTATTTCAGATATATCAAAAAATGAAAATAGCGAGGTTGTGGCTGGACCATATCATGAAACTTTTAGACAATTAGTTGAGTCATCTATGAATTATGATACAATTGTAAAAAAAATAAAGTCATATAATGTTAAAGTAAGACAAGTTGAAATTATAACTAGTCCGGATAATGTTAATAACGTTGTTGGATATAAAAGAGAAAATATTGAAAAGCTAAGAGAATTTTATGATGTAGATGCTAAAGTTAAACAAGATAAGAAAATGAAAAATGGAAAAATCCAAATTAATGTTGTTAAGGTTTATAAGGATTTCTTAGATGATGATGAGAGAGTATAGATTACAGAAAATTACTTATACTAAGGTATAGGTAATTTTTTTTATACGAGGAAAGTGCTCTGCATTTCTATTATATAAAGGCTTATGCAATTATTATATGTCCACTTTTGCTCTGCTAGAGAAAATATGCAATTTTTATCTGTGAAATTAGATAATATAGAAAATTTACTTTTATAAATTTTTGTGTAAAAACAAATTTAGGAAAAATTCAAATTTGTTTTTGTAGAAGTGAATTTGGAGAAGATATGAAAAATTTTTTAAAGGAAATTATTCTTATTTTGGCTGGTACGTCTATTGCCGGATTAGGAATGGGAAGTTTTTTATTGCCAAATAAAATATCATCAGGTGGTTTTGCTGGAATTGCTACTATATTTTATTATTTTTTTGATTGGAATGTTGGTTTTACAGTTATTATTATGAATATTCCTTTTCTTATTTTTGCATTTATGAAAATAGGAAAGAAGTTTTTAATAAAAACAATTCTTGGAACTTTATCGTTATCTTTTTTTATTGATTTTTTTGAGAGATATGCATTAGCAACAAATGATAGATTGCTTTCTTGCATTTATGGAGGAATATTAGTTGGTATTGGGACTGCTTTAATATTTAAAGCACATACTTCTACTGGTGGGAGTGATTTGATTGTTCAATTAGCTAAGGCTTATGGTGTTAAAATTTCTAGTAGTAGACTTTTGAATTTAATTGATATATCAGTTGTTGTTTTAAATGTTATTTTTTTCAAAGAAATTGAGATTTGTTTATATTCTGCTATTGCTATTTTTCTTGATGGTATTATGATTGATAATATCTTTGAAGGAATTAATTTTTCAAAATTGGTTTTTATTATTTCTGATAAAAGTGATGAAATCCTGAATGCATTATATTCTGATGTTAATTGTGGTGTTACTGAAATATATGGTAAAGGGGCTTTTAAGCAAAGGGATAAAGTAATATTGATGTCTGTTGTGAATAGAAGGGAGATTCCTATTTTAAGAGAAACTGTTTATAAAGTGGATAATGGAGCTTTTATTGTTGTTACAAGTGCAAGAGAAGTGTATGGGGATGGATTTAAATCGATAGATGGATTTTAATTATATTGAATTTATAAATTATGTTAGAACTAATTTAAAAATTTTGTAGATTTCAATTATTTTGGTGTATAATGTCTTAAACAAATATATTTAAAGGAATGATACTATGAAAGAACAAAAATTGGTTTTAAAGAATATTGATAGTTTTAAATTAGAAGATATTTTTGAATGTGGACAATGTTTTAGATGGGATAAGCAAGAAGATGGTTCATATATAGGTGTTATAAAAAATGGAGTTTTAAAAGTTTCAAAACAGGGAAAGAGTGTTGCGTTTGAAGGCGTATTGGAAGGAGATATTAATTCAATAGTTTATGATTATTTTGATTTAGAAACTAATTATAATGATTTTAAGGATAGATTAAGTAAAATTGATGATAATATGAAGAGAAGTATTGAATTTGGAAATGGTATTAGAATCTTAAATCAAGATTTATGGGAGATGGTTATTTCTTTTATAATTTCAGCCAATAACAATATTCCAAGAATTAAAGGCATAATTAATCGTATTTCTGAAAAGGTTGGCCAAAAAGTTACATGGAATGGAAAAGATTATTTTTTATTTCCGTCACCTGAGGAACTTTCAAAGTTATCTGTTGCTGACCTAAGAGCTCTTGGAACTGGTTTTAGAGATAAGAGAATTTATAATACTACTCAAATGATTATTAATAAAGAATTTAATTTGGATAGTTTAATAAAAATTAAAAGTACGGAAGAGATTAGAAATGAACTTTTAAAATTAGATGGTGTTGGAGAAAAAGTGGCTGATTGCATATTGCTTTTTGCATTACATAGATTTGATACGTTTCCTGTTGATGTTTGGGTTAGAAGAGTTATGAATGTTTTATATATTCATAATGAGGATGAAGCAAAAGTGAATAAAAAACAAATAAGAGAAGTAGCGTATTCGCTATTTGGTGAAATTGAAGGTATAGCCCAACAGTATTTATTTTATTGGGCAAGAGAAAATTTTGAATAAAATAAATTTGTAATAGAAAAATAAATATCGTTATGATATACTAATTTTAGTTTTAAAGGAGGAAATTATGGGAGATAGTTTGAAAGAAAAATTATTTGATAAGAAAGAATCTGGTTGGAAAGATTTAGATGAAAATACTAAAAATGAAGTATTTGCTCTTTCAAAGAGATATATGGATTTTTTAAATGTTTCTAAGACAGAGAGAGAATTTATTAAAAATGCTAGAAAAATGGCTGATGAACATGGTTTTAGAGATATTATGGAATTCAGTTCTTTGAAACCAGGTGATAAAGTTTACTTTGTAAATAGAGAAAAAAGTATGTATTTAGCTATAATTGGTGAAGAATCAGTTGAAAATGGAATTCATATTATTGGTTCACATGTTGATTCTCCAAGACTAGATTTAAAACCAAATCCTTTATGTGAAGAAGGTGGATTAGCTTATTTTAAAACACACTATTATGGTGGAATTAAAAAATATCAATGGACAACAATTCCTTTAAGTATACATGGCGTTTTAGTTAAAGCTAATGGCGAAAAAATGGAAGTAAATATTGGTGAAGATGAGAATGATCCTATTTTTACAATTACTGATTTGCTACCACATTTGGCTCAAGCTCAAATGGAGAAAAAATTAAAAGATGGTGTAGAAGGTGAAAATTTAAGCTTACTTGTTGGAAGTATTCCTTATGATGAAAAAGAGTGTGCTGAACAAGTTAAATTAAATGTTTTGAATATATTAAATAAAAAATATGGAATTACAGAAGCTGATTTTACAAGTTCAGAATTAGAATTAGTTCCACAATTTAAGGCAAGAAGTTTGGGATTTGACGAGAGCATGGTTGCTGCTTATGGACAAGATGATAAGGTTTGTGCATTTACTTCTTTGGCTGCAATGATGGAACTTACAAATGTTAAGAAAACGGCTGTATGTATTTTATCTGATAAAGAGGAAATAGGAAGTATGGGAAATACAGGTATGGAATCTCATATGTTTGATTTCTTTATTTCAGAAGTTTTGAATAAATTAGGTATAAATAGACCAAACTTATTGGATAAAGTATTTTGTTTTTCTAAAATGTTATCTTCAGATGTTGATGCAGGATATGATCCTTTATATGCTTCAGTTTCAGATAAACATAATGCAGGATTTATTGGAAAAGGAATTAGTTTAAATAAATATACAGGTGCTAGAGGAAAGTCAGGTGCTTCTGATGCTAATGCTGAATATGTTGCATGGGTAAGAAATGTTTTAGAATCTAATGGTATTAAATATCAAGTTGCTGAACTTGGAAAAGTTGATATCGGTGGAGGAGGTACAATTGCGTACATCTTAGCTAACAAGGGTACAGATGTTATTGATTGTGGTGTTCCTGTTCTTTCTATGCATGCTCCTTATGAAGTTACAAGTAAGTTTGATGTGTTTGAAGCTTATAGGACTTATGGTGTTTTTTGGAGTCAACAATAATATATTAAGGTAAAAGAAAAATGCGTATTATATTTTTAAAACACCGCGCAGCGACCAAAGGAACAAAACGACAGTGAAGTGACTGCGATTGAAGCAATCTACATATAAAAAAGAGTCGTTGTTTTTGGAACAACGACTCATCAAGATTGCGACAGCAAGGTGTATAAAATATAATATGCATTTTTTTGTATATTATTATGTTTTAATGATTTTATTTTGCTTTTCTTTCTTCTAGAATTTCATCAACTAATTTTGCAATTACTTTTCTTTCATCATAAGGGTATTTTACGTGATTTCTTTCAAGATATAAATCATGTCCAAGTCCTGGGATAACTATTATATCTTCTGGTGTTGCAACTTCTAGAGCATGTTTAATTCCCTCAGTTCTGTCTACAATAATTGTATATTTACCACCAGCTTTTTTTACACCTACTTCAATATCTTGAAGTATTTTTAATGGATCTTCTGTACGAACTTGATCAGACATTAAAATTGTGTAGTCTGCAAGTCTTCCAGAAATTTCACCCATGATTGGACGTTTTTTACTATCTCTGTCTCCACCAACACCCCAAGCACAGATTATTTTTCCTTTTGCATATGCTCTTACTGATTCTAATATGCTTTCTAGGCTAGATGGTGTGTGTGCATAATCTATAAGAATAGTTAAACCTAATTTATTAGGTACTAATTCATTTCTTCCTAAAACTTTTAGGTCTTTTAGTGCTGATCTCATTTCATCAGGTGTTACTCCAAATTCATGAGCGACACTGATTGCACCTAAAGAATTGTATACACTAAATCTTCCTGGAATTGAAACTTCGAATTGTTCACGTTTTCCATCAATATCTGCAACAAAGTCTATACATGATGGTGTGATTTTTAATGTATCTTCTTCTGCACGTATATCTGCTGGATTGTCAATTCCAAATGTTTTGAATTTGCAAGTTTTATTTTTATCTTTAATTGTTATTACTGTTGAGTCATCTGCATTTATGAAGCCTGTGTGACATTTATCAAATAGCATACATTTGCATTGGAAATATTCTTCCATGCTTGCATGTTCATTTTTACTGATATGATCTTCTGTTAAGTTTGTAAAAACACCTATATCAAAGTCACATCCGTCAACTCTATGCATTTTCATTGCTTGTGATGATACTTCTATAATAGCTACATCAACGTGTGCATCAGCCATTTTAGCAAAGTATTCTTGAATTTCATCACTTTCAGGAGTAGTTCTGTCTGTATCTTCTAATTTTTCATTTCCAATGTAAACAGCAATACTTCCCATTAAACCAACTTTTAAGCCATGTGCTTCTAAAAGTGATTTAATCATAAATGTAGTAGTTGTTTTTCCTTTGGTTCCAGTAACTCCAATTAATTTGAATTTTTTGGATGGGTTATCATATAAATTGCAATTTGTTATGGCTAAAGCTTTTCTTGTATTACCAGCTTTAATATAAGTTAGTGTGTTAGGTAAAATTGATGTATCTACATCATCTTCAACAATTGCTGCAACAGCTCCGTTTTGTATTGCTGAATCTAAATAATCAATACCATTTTGTAAGTATCCGTCTATTGCAATAAATAATCCGCCTTGTTTAATTTTTCTTGAGTCTGAATGTATGTTTGTTATATCTAAATCTAGATCGTTAACAGTTTCTTTTACTTCAAGCCCTTCTAAAATTTTGTTTAATTTCATAGATAATCCCCCCTTGCTTTAGATTACTATGTTGCTATTATATACCTTTGAAGCTGTTTTGCCAATGATATTGATGAAATTTGCATGAGAAAAAATGTTGTTAAATGCTTTGAAATGTAGTATAATAGGGAAATGAGAGGTCTAAAAAATGAGTAAAATTTATGATTGGAAAGTTAATATAGATGAGAAAGAACTTAATGATGTGGTATTGGCTTTAAAAAATAAGGGTTTGATTGTTTTTCCAACAGAAACTGTTTATGGAATTGGAACAGATGCTTTGGATGGAGAAGCTTGTATGAAAATTTTTGAGGCGAAGGGAAGACCTTCTGATAATCCTCTTATTGTTCATGTATCAGATAGAGAAATGTTGAATTTATGTGTGAAAAATATTTCTGATGTTGAAGAGAAGCTTATTAAAACTTTTATGCCAGGTCCATTTACTTTAATTTTGGAGAAGAAAGATTGTATTCCATATGAAGTTACTGCTGGATTAGAAACTGTTGCAATTCGTATGCCAGATAATGTTATCGCAAATAAAATTATTGCTTCATTTGGAAAACCTATTGCTGCTCCAAGTGCTAATGAGTCAGGAAAACCAAGTGGAACAAGACTTTCAGATATAGAAGATGAATTAGGTGAAAAAGTATATGCTTTGATAGATGGCGGAAGTACGGATATAGGATTAGAATCAACTGTTGTTAGAGTTATGGATAATGTTCCTGTAATTTTAAGACCAGGTAAGGTAACTGCTGAAGATATTTTAAAGACTGTTGGGTGCGTGAAAATTGATGATCACGTTTTGCATGAAGTTAAGAGTGATGAAAAAGTTTTAAGTCCTGGAATGAAACATAAGCATTATTCTCCTCAAACTAAGTGTGTCCTTGTTGATGTTGGAAATGATACTGAAAAATATGATATATTTAATTATTTTAAAGATAAGAATGTATGCGTGTTAGGTGTTGGAAAGAAGAGTAGTAAGATATTGGTGAAATCATATATTAATCTTGGAAATAATTTAGAAGAAGTTTCTAAAAATATTTTTGCAGATTTAAGAGAAGCAGATAAAAGTAAATATGATTTAATTTTAATAGAAGCGGTTCCAGCAGATGGAATAGGTTTAGCAATAATGAACAGAGTGATTAGGACATGTGGATATAATGTTATAAAATCTATTGAGCAACTAAAAGAGTCATAAAAATTATGGCTCTTTTAGTTTGTGATAATTTTATAGTTATAACTGAAGATACATGTGAGATGAGCATCGCTAAAATATAGATGTGTTATAGTGAATTTCTAATTAATCTTCGATATATTCATCGTATAAATAAAAGTACTTTTCTCTAAATTTTTCAAATTTTATTTGTGCACGGTAATCTTCATTTATTTTTGAGTATCTGTATTCTTTGTCTGGGAATTTTGTAATTAAAAATTTGTATACGCTATTAAATTTTTTATTAACGATATCACGAAGTTCGGGTTTATCATAAAGTTGAAGAGAATAGAAATGTAATTGCTTTCGAGTTCTATATAATAAATCTAGTAAACGAATAGCTGTATTTATTGTGGCTAGTATATTGTTAGTTCGTTTGTATTTTATTAGTAATTTTTCTAAAAATGCAATTTTATCAAGAACTGAGTAATTAAAACAATTCTTTATAAAATATTCGTCATATAAGATTTCGCAAACAAGAATTTGAGTGCTTTTTAATATTTTACAAGTGTTTTGAAGTATGTCATAACTAATATTAAGTTTTTGCGTTGATGAAGTGTAAGATGTAGTTAATAGCCATTTTCTATTAATTAATTTGTTCCAAAGTATAATACAACTTTCAAATGAGTGAGGAATAGAAGAATATAATCTTTTTAAGTAATGAGTATTACTGATTATAGATAGTTTTTCTTCTGGTGAAGGATGTGTTATGTGATTAGGCCAATACATTGTATATTCTGATATTGAAAAATAGTCGAATGTTATTACTTCTGTTTTATATTTTTCTATTAGAGTTGATAGATATTCTAACATGTTTTCGCTCATAATTTTTCCACTTTCAAAAAACAAAATGTATTTGCCTTTTGCTTTGGTAAGTGCGAATTGTTGTGCAGCTACAGGACCAAATCCAAGTTGCTTATAAGAATGGATTTTTTTATTGCCTTTTTTATATTTTTTTAATAATTTCATACTTTTGTCAAGAGAACCATCGTCAATAAGAATAACTTCGTAGTTTGGGTATGTTTGATTCACAATACTTTTAATGGTTTCAGATATTGAGTTTTCATTATTAAATATTGGAATAATTATACTTATTAATGGTGCCATTTTATTCCTCCCTTGTATAAATGTATTTTAATATAAAAAAATGGAAAAAACTATAAATATTAAAAAACTTGTTAAATTAGGAAAAATGTAGTAAAATAGAAGAATAGTTTAGGATAAAAAGGAGAATCTTTGAGATGTATTTAATTATAGGTTTAGGTAATCCGGAGAAAGATTATGCCAATACAAGACATAATATGGGATTTAATGTAATAAATAAACTTTCTGAGAGATTTGGAATAGATGTAAATAAAAATAAATTTAAAGGATTTTACGGAAGTGGAAATGTAGAGGGAGAAAAAGTTTTTTTGCTAAAACCACAAACTTTTATGAACTTAAGTGGAGAATCTGTTCAAGAAATAGTTAATTTTTTTAAAATTCCGTTGGAAAATATATTAGTAATTTATGATGATATTGATTTGGAACCAGGTATTATTCGTATTAGAAAGAGTGGAGGACCGGGAACGCATAATGGAATGAAATCTGTTGTTCATTTTTTAAATTCACAAAACTTTGCCAGAATACGTGTTGGAATTGGTAAGCCAGATGACTCAGAAGATTTAATTCAATATGTAATTGGAGCGATTGATAAAGACGATGAAGAAAAGCTAAATCAAGGGGTTAAGTTAGCTGCTGATGCTGTTGAAATGATTATTAAAGAGAATATAGATAAAGCTATGAATAGTTATAATTAGGAAAGGATTTTATTTTTTATGAAGGAGCTTATTGTTACTGTTCAAGATGAAGTAGAAAATATATTATTGGTTGAAAATGGAATTCTAACAGAAAAATATGTTAATTCAAAATATAAAAAAAGGTTAGAAGGAAATATATATATAGGAAAAGTACAAAATATTTTTCCTGGACTTCAAGCTGCATTTATTAATGTAGGTGAAAATAGGAATGCTTTTATTCATTTAAAAGATGTTTTACCAAAGGTAGATGTTACTAAAGAAGGAAATGTAGATATTGATAAACAAAATATAGGTAAAATTTTAAAAGTTGGTATGCCTATAATAGTTGAAATAAAAAGAGATAGTTACAATAAAAAAGGTGCTAGGGCATCTACTCATATTAATTTGCCTGGAAGATACTTGGTATTATTACCTAATTCTACTTTTGTAACGATTTCACAAAAAATAGAAGATGAAAAAGAAAGAGAAAGATTAAAGAAAATAGTAAAAGAAAAACTTCCAGAAAATATGGGAGCAATTATTAGAACATCAGCTGTTAATAAATCTGCTGAAGATTTAGAAAAAGATTTGGTAAAACTTATTGAAAAATGGAATAATATTATTGATATAAAATTTGATGAAACAGATTATCCAAAATTAATCAGTAAGGCAGATGAAATGCTTGATAAAATTTTAATTGATTTGATGGATAAGGATTTAAATAGAATATGTGTTAATACAAATGAACTTAAAGAAAAAATTTCTGAAAAATTAAGAAATTGGAATAAAGAGGATATAGAAGTTGTATGTGATGTAGAGAATATAATGCTAAAATATAATGTTCAAAAACAAATTGAAGTTTCAGAGAACAGAAAAATTTGGTTAAAAAGTGGTGGATTTATAACTATTGATAAAACAGAGGCTTTAACTGCTATTGATGTCAATTCGGCTAAGTTTACAGGAAAGCTTAATTTAGAAGAAACTGCGTTTTCGATTAATAAGGAAGCTGCAATAGAAATTGAGAAACAAATTAGGTTACGTGATATTGGTGGAATTATTGTTATTGATTTTATTGATTTAAAGGATGAAAAACATAAAAAAGAATTAGTTAAAATTTTTTCAGAGGAACTAAAGAAAGAAAGAACTAAAGTACAAATTGAAGGTTTCACAAAATTAAATTTATTGGAACTTACAAGAAAACATATATATAGTGAATAAAAATGAATGGAGAATGTGGTTTATGAAAGTTGGTTTTATATCACTTGGTTGTAGTAAAAACTTGATAGATACAGAGATGGGGATGGCTGTATTAAAAGATCATAATTTTGAGATAGTAAATGATCCTAAAGAAGCGGAAATTATTATAGTGAATACTTGTGGATTTATAGCTTCTGCAAAAGAGGAGGCTATAAATACTATTTTAGAAATGGCAGAATATAAAAAGCAAAATTGTAAATACTTAGTTGGAATGGGGTGCTTAGTAAAAAGATATAAAAAAGATTTGGAAAAGTTAATTCCAGAGGTAGATTTATGGTTGAGTATTTCTGATTATAAAGAATTTTGGAACAAGATTGCTGCAATGGTAGGAAAAGAAGTTGAAGAAAATGATTATATGTCATATAGAAATAGAGTGATTTCAACTGGAAAGAAAATGGCTTATCTAAAGATTGCTGAGGGATGTGATAATTTTTGTACATATTGTGCTATTCCATATATTAGAGGAAGATATGAGAGCAGAAAGTTTGAAGATATTGTAGAAGAAGCTAAGCAATTGGCTGACCAAGGATATGAAGAAATTATTTTGATAGCTCAAGATACAACAAAATATGGAATTGATTTGTATGGAAAACTTAGATTACCAGAATTACTTACTGAAATTTGTAAAATAGAAAAAATCAAATGGCTTAGATTCTTATATGCATATCCTGAGAGTATTACAGATGAATTAATAAGTGTTGTAAAAAATGAAAAGAAGATATGTCATTATTTTGACGTACCAATTCAACATTTTTCAGATGATGTTTTAAAGAGAATGAATAGAAAAACAACTGGTAAAAATATAAAGAATATTGTTTCAAAGATTAGAAAAGAAATTCCAGATGTTATTATTAGAACTAGTTTGATAGTTGGATTTCCTGGCGAAACAGAATCAGACTTTGAAATCTTAAAAAATGCAGTTGAAGATTTAAAATTTGATAGATTAGGATGTTTTACGTATTCAAAAGAAGATGGAACTCCAGCAGCTAAGTTTGAAAATCAAGTTCATCCAAAAACTAAGGAAAAAAGAAAAAATATTATAATGAATATTCAAAATGAAATTTCAACAGAAAAAATGAAAGAAAAGATTGGCCAAGAGTATGAAGTTTTAATTGAAGATTATTCAGAAGATGGATTATTTTATGTTGGAAGATCATATATGGATTCACCAGATACAGATGGTGTTATATATGTGAATATTGAGGATGATCTTATTGGAAAATTTGTAAAGTGTAAGATTGTTAATAGTAGTGATTATGATTTGATTGCAGAGATTATTGAGAAATAATTTTAGATTTTAAGTGATGTTATTAATATGAAAGATTACTGAGATATTGATTATATAATGATGTATAAATTGAGGTAGAAGATAGAATTTTAATTACAATGTGTAATGAGATAAAGCCAAAAAAATATAGAATACTTGATGTATTCTATATTTTTTAATGATTAAAACAATATTTATATATTAGTCATCAGCTCTATCTCTATCTAGCGATTGTTGAGATTTTTGAGGAGTAGGTTCTGTAGAAATTTTTTGTAAATCAGCTTCGTCTACTTTAAAAGGATTATTTTCTTCTTTACCTTTGGGTACATGAGTTACTTCTTGTTCTAAGCTTTCAAGAGAATTTGAGCTTTCATTAAATGCACGTTCAATTTTCCAAATATCTTCTTTAGAAGTGTTTGTATCAGCTGCTAAGTTTTCAACTAAAGTTTCTGTTGAAGTATTTTCAGCTGATGTTACTTCCGCATCTGGTGAAATAACCATATTGATAAAACTTTTAAATATATTTATAACTGGATTATTTTTTAATATATTTATAAATCTTTTTAAAATAGATTCTCTTTCTAATGTTTTCATAAAATTCATTTCCTTTCAATAAATACATATCTATTATAACACTAAATTGCTTTTAAATCAAGCTTTATTAATGTTTTTTTGATTAAAATAACAGAACGTTTTTTTGGGGATTAAGAGGGCTGTTTTTATTGACATAACAACAATTTCATGTAATAATAGTTATATTGAAAAATTGATGTGATGATATAACATTTTAGAATAAGGAGAATTAAACGGATGAAACTTGAACAAGCTAAGTCAATAATTGAATCTATGTTGTTTTCTGCTGGAAGAGTAGTAAAAATTTCTGAGTTTGCAAAAATTTTAGAAATGACACCTGATGAGGTTGAGGCTATTGTTCAAAGTTATATGAATGATTGCCAAGAAGAATCTAGAGGGATTGAAGTGATAAAGGTGAATGATGGTTATCAACTTACTACTAAAAAAAGCTCATATGACTATTTAGTACAACTTTTTGATAACAGGGCTAAGCCTTCTTTATCAGCAGCAGCTTTAGAAACTTTGTCAATTATTGCATATAATCCTAAAATAACACGTGCTGAGATAGAAGCAATTAGGGGCGTTAATTCTGATGGTACTTTATATAGATTGATGGAATATCATTTAATAGAAGATGCTGGAAAGTTAGATGCACCAGGTAGACCAACTACATATCGCCCAACAGAAGAGTTCCTTAAAATGTTTGGATTATCTTCATTAGATGAACTGCCCGAACTTCCGCGTTATAAATTAGATGAAAATGAGCAAATTGTACTTGAAGATATGAACGAAGTGCAGATAAAAAATAACGAGGAGAGTGTTGAAAATGAGTAATAAAAAAGAATTCGTACAGGAGATAACAAATATAGATGAAGATTTTGCACAATGGTATACTGATATTGTGCTTAAAGCAGATTTAGCTGATTATACTGATGTAAAAGGTTTTATAGCGATTAAACCATATGGATATGCAATATGGGAAAACATTCAAAAATATGAAGATGATAGATTTAAAGAGTATGGAGTTAAAAATATATCAATGCCACTTTTAATTCCAGAGAGCCTTCTAATGAAGGAAAAAGATCATGTTGCAGGTTTTGCACCAGAGGTAGCTTGGGTTACTATTGGTGGTGAAGAAGAATTAGAAGAGAGACTTTGTGTAAGACCTACTTCAGAAACTATTTTTTCTAAGATGTATTCAAAATGGTTAAGTTCATGGAGAGAGTTACCATTTTTATATAATCAATGGTGTAGCGTTTTAAGATGGGAAAAAGAAACAAGACCATTTTTACGTTCAAGAGAGTTTTTATGGCAAGAAGGACATACAATTCATGCTACAGCAGATGAAGCTAAAAAATTTACTTTGGATATGTTAGGCGTTTATGCAGATACAATAGAAAATTTATTAGCTATTCCAGTTGTTACAGGACAAAAAACAAAGAGCGAACAATTTGCAGGAGCAGATTCTACATATACAGTTGAAACTTTAATGCATGATGGTAGAGCTCTTCAAGCTGCAACATCCCATTATTTTGGACAAAATTTTTCTAAACCTTTTGAAATTAAATTTCAAAACAAAGAAGGTAAAGAAGAATATGCGTATCAAACGTCATGGGGCACAACTACTAGATTAATTGGTGCAGTTATTATGGCTCATGGTGATAATAGAGGATTAAAACTTCCACCAAGAGTTGCACCAACTCAAGCTGTTATTGTTCCTGTTGCTATGCATAAAGAAGGAGTTAAGGAAAAAGCAGAAGAAATTTATAATAGTTTAAAAGATAAATTTAGAATGCAGATTGATGATAGAGAACAATATTCTCCAGGATTTAAGTTTAATGATTGGGAGATGAGAGGTGTTCCAGTTAGAATCGAAATTGGCCCAAAAGATATTGAAAATGGTGTAGTAGTTTTAGTTAGAAGAGATACTAATGAAAAGGAAACTGTTGAACTTGAAAAAATTGAAGAACGTTTAGCTGAATTGATGGAAGAAATTCAAAAAAATATGTATGATACTTGTGCAAAAAGAATGAAAGAAAAAACAAGTGTTGCACATTGCTTGGATGATTTTGCTAAAATATTGGAAGAAAATCAAGGATTTGTTAAATCAATGTGGTGTGGAAGCGAAGAGTGCGAAGAAAAAATAAAAGATTTAACAGGTGCTAAATCAAGATGTATGCCATTTGAACAAGAACATTTAGGTGATACTTGCCCAGTTTGTGGTAAGAAGGCTGATAAAATGGTTGTATGGGGAAGACAATATTAATAATTATACAAAAGATTTAGATTTTATCTAAAGTTAGGTAGGAAAAATGGGAAAAAAGAAGTTATTGATTAATATGGGGTTAGTAATAATTCTTATTGTATGTATGAGTGCTTCTGTAGTTCTGACAAAAAAAGATAAACAAAGACGTGATAAAGAAGCAAAAGAAAATATAACATTAACTGATATTGGATATGAAACAGAAATTGGTCAAGTTGGATATGATACTGCTAGTGGAATATTAGGTGCTTTTATACAAGCATATAATGAACATGATGGGTCTGGAGTTGCAGCTATTATGGATCAGGTTGGTTTATATATTTATGTTGAAGAAAGTGATGGTGATGAAACTAAGTTTGATGATAAATATGAAGAAATTTTATCTAATCCATCAGATTATGATGATTTGATAGTTATGCAATATAGCTTAAAAAATCAAGAACAAGCATTAGTTAATTCTATTTTGGAAACTAATGTTACGTTGGAATTAATTGAAAATTCTGAAATTCAAGATGTAACTAAATATTTATCTAAGATGACTGCAAAAATCAGAACTATTTCTCCTGATGAGGGAATAGATCAGACTGATACCTTAGAATTTTTGTTACTTCATAAAGATAAATCTTATTATATAATGAATTATTATTTAATAGATGAAAATGGAAATAAGATAGAAAATGTTTCTACGGGGGAATAAATAAAATGGAGCTAAAGTTTTTTAAACTTTAGTTCTATTTTTTTATTTAAATCATATAATTACTATTGACAAATATTAATAAAAGGTATAAATTATTAGCAAGCTCGAATGAAGAGTGCTAATTTTAAAGGAGGTAGTAAAAATGATAAAACCATTAACTGATAAAGTTTTAGTAAAAATGAAAGAAAAAGAAGAAACAACTAAGAGTGGGATTATCCTTACTGCGAGCAAAGAAAAGCCACAAATAGCTGAAGTTATTGAGGTTGGTCCTGGTAAGATTGTTGACGGGGAAAAGGAAGAAATGTATGTAAAAAAAGGGGATAAAGTAATTTTAAATAAATATGCAGGAACAGAAGTTAAATACGAAAATGAAGAGTATTTAATTGTTAGCCAATCTGATATTTTGGCTATTGTAGAATAGGAAAGGAAGATGATTTTAAATGGCAAAAGATATTAAATATGGTGAAGATGCTAGAAAAGCATTATTAGATGGAGTTAATAAATTAGCTGATACAGTAAAAGTTACTTTAGGACCTAAAGGAAGAAACGTTGTATTAGATAAAAACTATGGTGCACCTCTTATTACAAATGATGGTGTTACTATTGCAAAAGAAATTGAACTTGAGGATCCTTATGAAAATATGGGAGCTGGATTAGTTAAGGAAGTTTCAATTAAAACTAATGATGTTGCTGGTGATGGTACAACAACAGCTACTGTTTTAGCTCAAAAAATGATAAAAGAAGGAATTAGAAATATTGCTGCTGGTGGAGATACAATGGCAATTAAGAGAGGTATGGATAAAGCAACTGATAAAGCTGTTGAAGAGTTGAAAAAGATTTCTTCTGAAGTAAATGGAAAAGAAGATATTGCAAGAGTTGCAAGTATTTCTGCTAATGATGAAGAAATTGGTAGCTTGATAGCTGATGCTATGGAAAAGGTTTCTAAAGATGGTGTAATTACTATTGAAGAATCTAAGACATCAAATACTGATGTAAAAGTTGTTGAAGGTATGCAATTTGATAAAGGATATATTTCTCCATATATGGTAACAGATACTGAAAAAATGGAAGTTGTAATGGATAATCCATACATATTATTGACTGATAAAAAGATTAGCAGTATTCAAGAGATCTTACCTTTACTAGAAAGCTTAATGCAACAATCTGGTAAATTGCTAATTGTTGCTGATGATATTGAAGGTGAAGCTTTATCAACATTAATCTTAAATAAATTAAGAGGTGTTTTAAATGTTGTTGCTGTTAAAGCTCCAAGTTTTGGTGATTCAAGAAAAGCAATGTTACAAGATATTGCTATTTTAACAGGTGCAACTGTTATTACTGATGATTTAGGACTAGAACTTAAAGACACTACTATTGAAAACTTAGGTAGAGCAAAACAAATAAAAATTCAAAAAGATAGTACAATTATTGTTGGTGGAGAAGGAGATAAAGAAGAATTACAAGCTAGAATTAAACAAATTAAAGCTAATATAAATGAAACTTCAAGTGAATATGATAAAGAAAAATTACAAGAAAGACTTGCTAAACTTGCTGGTGGTGTTGCTGTTATTGAAGTTGGTGCTGCTACTGAAGTTGAGATGAAAGAGAAAAAATTGAGAATTGAGGATGCTTTGTCTGCTACTCGTGCTGCTGTTGAAGAAGGTATTGTTGCTGGTGGTGGAACAGCTTATATTAATATAATTCCAAAGGTTGAAGAATTACTAAAAGAAGTAAAAGATGATGAAAAAATTGGTGTTAAAATTATTTTAGCTGCATTGGAAGAGCCTGTTAGACAAATTGCTGCTAATGCTGGATTAGAAGGCGCTATTATTTTGGATAAAGTTAAATCAAGCAAAGTTGGAATTGGATTTGATGCTAAGAATGAAGAATATGTAGATATGAAAAAATCTGGAATAGTTGATCCAACTAAAGTTACAAGATCTGCTCTTCAAAATGCAGAAAGTATTTCTTCAATGATATTAACTACTGAATCATGTGTTGTTAATAAAAAAGAAAAATCTTGTGGATGTGGCGGACATGGCGAAGGTGCTGGAATGCCAACAGAGATGGGATATTAATAGAAAATTATAAAATGAGTTAATTCGATTTGTAATTAATATATAATTTTAAAGTCGAGAGATAAAATTTCTAGACAATATATAAGTGCTACAAAAAAATCTTCTTTGTTAGTTTATTGCTAACAAGGAAGATTTTTGCTTAATAGAGATATTTCTATTGAAGATGTAGAGCTAATTTGCTATATATAAAAAAATTATGTGACGAACAAATACGTGGACATTTGTAAAAATTTATAATTATTATAATGTCTATTTTTGCTCTACTGAAAAAAGAAATCCCTTAGCAAGTGCTAAGGGATTAATAAAGGATTTGGAAATTGATACTATGTTTTAATTAGCATCCACAGTTTCTGTTACCACCGCAACAACAACAGATTATTATTAAAAGTAATACGATCCATAAGCAGTCATCTCCGAATCCGCCACCGCAACCTCTGTTTTCTGGCATTATATTTCCCCCCTTTGTAAGTATAAAGCTATGTGCTTTTTTGTAATTCCTTAGTATGTTATATACTATGAATTTATAGAAAAAGTGTGACTTAAAAAAATGTAAAATTTGTATACAAACTGCTAAGGTTAGTGATATAATACCAACTAGTAATAATAGTCGGAATTATGGATGTGGAATAATGAAAATTTATTTTAAGAATTAAGTTTTCATGTTAGAAAGGATGAATTATGGGTAATATTGTATTATTAGATGATCTAACAATTAATAAAATAGCTGCAGGCGAGGTTATTGAAAGACCTGCTTCAGTTGTTAAAGAAATGGTCGAGAATTCAATAGATGCAGGGGCTACAAAAGTAACTGTTGAAATAAAAAACGGTGGTATTTCTTTTATAAGAATTTCTGATAATGGTAAAGGTATAGCTGAAGATGATATGGAAATTGCTTTTGAAAGACATGCTACAAGTAAGATTAGAGTTGCTGAAGATATTACTAAAGTTACATCAATGGGGTTTAGAGGTGAGGCTTTAGCAAGTATAGCAGCTATTGCAAATGTTGAAATGATATCAAGAACAAAGGATTCTAATATTGGACATAGAATAGTTGTTGAAGGTGGCAAAATACTTGAATTTGGTGAAGTTGGTGCTCCTATTGGAACTACAATTACTGTTAAAAATTTATTTTACAATACACCAGTTAGATATAAATTCTTGAAAAAAGATTATACTGAATCTGGATACATAGAAGATGCTATTACTAGATTAGCGTTAGTTAATAAGAATATTTCTTTTAAACTTATAAATACGGGAAAAACAGTTATTCAAACTTCAGGAAATAATGATGAGAAAAGTGTAATTTACAGTATTTACGGAAAAGACATTGCAGAAGCAGTTATAGAGACTGACTATGAATATGAGGGAATACATGTTTATGGTGTAGTTGGAAAACCTGAAATTGCAAGATCTAATCGTTCTAATCAATTATATTTTGTTAATGGTAGATACATAAAAGATAAGACTTTGACAGCTGCTGCTGAGCAAGCTTTCAAAGGAATGATTCCGATTAATAAATATGGATTTTTAGTTTTAAATTTAACTATAGATCCAGCATTAGTTGATGTTAATGTTCATCCTGCTAAATTGGAAGTAAGATTTGAAGAAGAAAATAAGGTGTTTAAAGCAGTATATTACGCTATAAAAGAAGCCTTAGCTAAAAAAGAATTAGTTGAAGATGTAATAGAAGAAAAAGAAGAGAAAAGCAAAACAGTTTCTCAAGTAAGTCAAAATGCGGGAAATGCACAAGATGAGGTTCGAAAAAATACAGCTCTTCCACTACAAGAAGAAGCTGATCAAGTGGCTGAAACTATTAAAGAAGATGAAGAAGAGGAAAAAGAAGAAAAAACGAAGAATGGAGTTTTCTCATTTTTTAAGAAAAATAAAATGGAGGAAAAACCAGAAGAAAAAGATAATTTATTAGAGGAAGTTTATAAATTTAGAAAAGGTCTTAAAGAACTTGGAGTATCTGAAGTTGCAGCTCCTGTGTATACACCTATTATTGAAGAAAAAGAAGATTCAGAGGAAGTAAAGAGCTTTGAACAGAGTGCAAATACGGAATTTGCTGAGGAATCAAAGGTGACAGTTCCATCTGAAGAGCAAGTACAAGAAAAGACAGCTGAAATTATTCAACAGAGACAGTCTGATGAAATTCTTGAAGAAGCTATTAAAAATAGTAAATTAGAAAATCCTTTAAATAAAGATAAATCTGATGAAGCTCAACCAGAACAATTTAATGATATGTATGCTAAAATATTTGGAAATAAGGTTAGCAAAAATGTTGAACCTATTGATGAAAAAGAACTTTCAGATAATGAGAAAAAGGTTTTTGAAGAAATAAAAAATACTGTAAAGCCTATGAATGAGGTTGCAGAACAAGTTCAAATTGAAAAGCCACTTGAGAGTATTTCAGAAGAAAATACTGAGAGATTAGATGAGTTTAAAAACATGTCTGGAAAGAACTATAAATTTATTGGAATTGCATTTTCTACATATATAATTGTTGAGATTGAAAATGAGATGTATATTATTGATCAACATGCTGCTCATGAAAGAATTATGTATGAGAAGGTTAAAAAGAATTATTATAGTACAACTGATAAGGATTCTCAATTAATGTTATTGCCTGATATTATTAATTTAACTCATAAGGAAGCTGAAACAATAAAAGAGAATTTAGAAATGTTTGAACAGGCTGGATTTACTTTAGAAGCGTTTGGTGAAAATACTATTAAATTGACAGGTGTTCCAAATATTTGTATGGATATGAATACTAAGCAATTGTTTCTTGATTTATTGGATGAGGTTGATAATTTTTCAAGAACTGATAGACAAGATAAAGAGGATAGATTCATTGCTACTATTGCTTGTAAATCAGCGGTTAAGGCTAATATGAGATTGGATGAGAAAGAGGTAGATACTCTTATGGATAGGTTGCTTCAATTATCTAATCCGTTTACTTGTCCTCATGGTAGACCAACTGCAATTAAGATGAGTAAGTATGATATTGAGCGTAAGTTTGCAAGAAAATAATTATGAAGAGTGCGAATGGGATTATATTAAATTTTTTAACACCTTGCTGTCGCAATCTTGATGAGCCTTCGGCTCTTGTATAAGTAAAGATTGCTTCAATCGCATTCGCTTCGCTCATTTGGTCGCTGCGCGGTGTTTTAAAAATTTAATATAATCCCATTTGCTTTTATACTAAAGATATATTAATTTTGCTAATAGCGTAAGTATTTTAGAAAGGTTTTATATGGATAAGAATAAGGTTATTGTTATTGCTGGTCCAACAGCTTCGGGAAAAACATCACTAGGAGTTGAATTAGCTAAAAGAATCAATGGAGAGGTGGTTTCATGTGATTCAATGCAAATATATAAAGATATGAGTATTGGTACTGCTAAGCCTACTGCTGAAGAGATGGAAGGAATACCTCATTATTTGATAGACTTTGTTTCTCCAGATGAGAGATATTCTGTGGCTGATTTTAAACGTGATGCTGAAGAGAAAATTGAATTGATTTTAAGTAAAGGAAAAGTTCCAATATTGGTTGGTGGAACGGGTTTGTATATTGATACTTTAATTTATGGTATTGAATATCCTGAAATTGAATTTGATCAAAGATATAGAGATGAGTTAATGAAAATTGCTGATTCTGATGATGGATTAGCTGATCTTTATAAAAAAGCTATGGAAATTGATTATGATGCGACAAAGAAGATTAGTCCTAATGATAAGAAAAGAATTGTTAGAATTTTAGAATTATATAAGGCTACTGGCAAAACGAAGACAGAGTTAGAAAAACTTTCTAGAAGCAAAGGTGTAAAATACGATTATAGAGTTTTTGCTATTAATATGGATAGAGAAAAATTATATGATAGAATTAATTTAAGGGTCGATATTATGATTGATCAAGGATTAATAGATGAGGTTAAAAATGTTGTATCTAAATATGATCATTTTCCAACTGCTATGCAGGGATTAGGGTACAAAGAAGTGGTTGAATATCTTGATGGAAAGAGTAGTAAAGAAGAAATGATAGATAAAATTAAGCAGGAAACAAGAAGATATGCTAAGAGACAACTTACTTGGTTTAGAAAAAATAAAGAAATCATTTGGATAGACGGTTTGGACAAGAGAGAAAAAAATATTGATATTATTATTGATAATATTAAAAATTAGAATGAAGGGAATGATTTTTAATTGGATGAACAAAAGAAACAGCCTAGAAATGTTGTTGCAAAAATATTTTTGATTTTACTTGCAATAATAATGATAGTGTATTTAATTTATAATACTGTTAGATTGATAATGAGACCTACTGATACTTTTGTTGTTGAACAGGGAAATTTGGATTTATCTGAAAGTGTTGATGCATATGTTATAAGAGATGAAGTTGTTCTTCAAGGAAATAATTATATGAATGGTATGGAAAAAATCATAACTGAAGGAAAAAGAGTAGCTAAGGGGGATTCAGTATTTAGGTATTACGTAAATGGTGAAGAAACGATTAAAAATGAGATTGCAGATTTGGATAAGAAAATAGCAGAGGTTCAAAATAACGAGAAGTCTACTATTTATCCTACAGATATAGAAATTTTGAAAAATAAAGTTAAAAAATTGGAAGAAAAAATATATAATACAAATAATCTTGAAGAAATATCTAATTATAAAAAAGAGATTGATGATTGTACGTATAAAATTTCTACTATTGTTGGTGAGTTAAGTCCTGCGGGTTCTTATTTAAAAGATTTAATTAATCAAAGAACAGCTTGTTTAAATAAATTGACTGATGGAGCTGAGGAAATAAATGCAGATGTTAGTGGAACAGTTTCATATAGAGTTGATAATTTGGAAAAGGTACTAACTACTGCAGATTTTAGTTATTTGAGTAAGAACTTTTTGGATGATTTGAATTTGAGAACTGGTGAGTTGATAGAAACAAGCAATGAAAAAGGAAAAATTATAACTGAGTTTTATTCATATTTAGCTATTGAAATGAATTCGGATGCGGCTATGAATGCTAAAGTAGGAGACAAGGTTAAAATAAGGTATGATGCTGAAAATTCGATTTCATCAGAAATAGTATATATAAAAGAAGATGATGATTGTAGAATTATTGTATTTAAAATTAAAGATTTACCTGAAAAGCTAATTAATTATAGAAAAATTTCTGTTGATGTTATTTGGTGGGAATATAGTGGATTAAAAGTTCCTAATTCTGCTATAATAACTGAAGGAGAAAAATCTTACGTAGAAAGAAATAGAGCTGGATATAAGGCAAAAGTTTTGGTTAAAATTTTAAAACAAAATGATGCGTATTCTATAGTAGATAATTATACAACACAGGAATTACAAGAAATGGGTTATTCTTATGATGAAATTAGTAATATGTACAGTATAAAACGCTATGATAAAATTATAGTAAAAGATAAATAATGTTACAATATTGTTACAAGAATATTAATTTTGTATAACAATATCTTTCTGGTTATTGACATCTATTTAAAAAAGAAGGATACTATATGCAGTAATTAAAATTTGAAGATAATTTTGGGAGGAAATTAGATGGCTAATGCAGTTGTAAATAAAATATTAGATTTTTTAGGAGTAGATAACGGAGAAGCTCAAGAAGATGAAGAAATGCTAGATAATGAATATTCATATACATACGAACCAGAAGATGAAGCACAAGATGAAGAAGAAGATAGAGGAATCTTTAAAAGAAAAAATAGAGTTGTTAATATAGCGCAACAACAAATTAAAATGAAAATAGCAAAACCTACAGCTTTTGAACAAGCTGAAGATATTTGTATTCTTTTAAGAGAAAAAAATGCTATAGTTGTAAATCTTGAGTATGTAAACAAAGATGTTGCAAGAAGAATATTAGACGTTATAAGTGGAGCTGTTAAAGTTCTTGATGGACATTTTGAAAAAGTTTCTAATTCAATATTTATAGTTGCACCATTTAATTATGATATAGTTAACGATATGACAAGAGAGGAAATAAAAAATAAACTTTCTGTTTCATGGCTAAATAAATAAATAGGAGGATTGTTATGCTTACACCACTAGACATTGAAAACAAAAAATTTCAAAAACAAATGATGAATGGTTACAATGTAGATGAAGTAGATGATTTTTTGGATGAAATTACAGTTGACTATGAAAAACTTTATAAAGAAAATACTGAACTTCGTGCAGAAATAGAAAGATCTAAGGGTGACCTTGAGAAATATAAAAATATAGAACAAACTTTACAAAACACTTTAGTTATGGCTCAAAAAACAGCTGATGATATTAAAAATAATGCACAAGATGAAGCTGATAGCATAATTAGAAATGCTAGATCAAAGATGCAAGAATCTGTTGATGAACTTACAAAAGAGTCAGAAACAAGAAAAAGAGAGTTTGCTGAAACTAAAAAACAATTTGATATTTATAGGGCTAAAATGGAAGCTTTGTTAATATCACAATTAGAATTACTTAAAGATATGAAAGAAGATTAATTTACACAAGAGATAAAGAAAAAGAGTGGGTTTACCATCTCTTTTTTTTTCTAAAAATATGTAATAAATCTAAAATGAATAATATCGAATTTTAATCGAATGTGTAGAATAAATGTTTGTATTGGAAAGCCATGTTACAAAAGAATTAAGCTACTGTTACAAAATTAATTTATTTTTACATTTGTGTTAATCGTATTGACTTATTATATATTTAAAATAAAATATACTTATAAAATTATCGAGGTTTTTATTTAATATGAGAATTATTAGTGGAACAGCTCGAGGAACTAAATTGTTTACACTTGAAGGATTGGATACAAGACCAACATTAGACAGAGTAAAAGAACCTTTATTTAATATTATCAATTTTGATTTAGAGGATGCTGTTGTTTTAGATTTGTTTGCTGGTTCGGGTGCTTTAGGGTTAGAGGCAATTAGCAGAGGAGCTAAAAAGGTATTTTTATGTGAAAAGAATAGAAATGCTGCAAATATTGTTGAAAAGAATATTGAAAAAACGAAGTTTCAAGATCAGGCTATTTTGATTAGAAATGATTTTGAAAAAGCAATATCATTTATTGAACAACTGAATGAGAAAATAGATGTTGTTTTTATAGATCCACCATATAAAACTGATTTGATTAAAAAATCTTTGGAGAAAATATTAGATTCTGATATTTTAAATGATGATTTTATTATAATTGCTGAGACGGATGAACCGGAAAGAATATTAAAAGATATTAATATTTTAAATATAAATGTTTTTGATACAAGAAAGTATGGGCGAGTTAGTCTTATATTTTTAAACCGTAAGGGATAATTTGTGGATTATTCCAAAGAAAGGATGAAAAGGAATGGAAATATTCACTCTTTTAGAAACAATTGAAGATATACTTGAGAATAGTAAGAAGATACCATTCTCTAATAAACATATTGTCGACAAAGATGAGCTTTTAGATGTTGTTAAAGAAATAAGACTGAAATTGCCTGATGAATTGAAACAAGCCAAATGGGTAAAAGAAGAACGTACTAGAATAATTCAAGAAGCTAAAAAAGAAGGCGAAGATATAGTTAAAGAAGCAGAGAATAGAATAATAGCTATGATTGATGAACATGAGATTACTAGAAAAGCTTATGATGAAAAACAAAAAATTATTGAATCTGCTAATGAAATGGCTAGAGAGATGTCAGAAGGAACAAAAGAATATGCTGACAATATACTAGCAGAAATTGAAGAAACTATTTCTTCTTTAAGATCAAATGTTGAAGCAGCTCAGGCTACAATAAATAGTGCAATTGTTACAATAAAGAATAATAGAAAAGAATTAAAATAATTAAATGAGATAGATTACCAGAGTCTGCAATTCAAGAATGAATTGTTAAGGGTCTGGTTTTTATATTTTATAGAAAACTATAGAGAAAAATGTAAATTGAAAAAAATAGTTTTACTATAAATAAATTAATAAAAATGTTTGATTTATAGTGTTAAGATTATCTGATAAAAATAAATTTAAAAAAACTAAAGCGTGCAAATGTTCGTACAACTTATGTTGAAATAATTTAGAAATAATAGTTACAAAAAAAACTAAAAAATGATGTTATTTTTTTAGGTATTTGATATAATGATATAGATTAATAAGATGGAGAAATGGGGGATATAACATTGGCTAAAAGAAGAAAAAAGAGGGCAGCAGTATCAAAGAAAAAAACTAGTTTAAGTCCAGAAATGGTTATAATTATTATGCTAATAGTTGGTATTATGTTGGGAGTATTGATATATACTGGAGCAGGACAAATAGGAGCTTTTTTAAGTCCATTGTTTGGAGGTTTGCTAGGAGTAATAAAATATATAATTCCTGTGGGTATAGTGGTTACAGCTCTTTCGTTGATGAAAGAAGATAGCGATTATGTTACTACAAAACTTACTCAATTTATAATTTTTGTAGTTTGTGTATCTGTAGTTATGCATGTTCATCAATTTTCAAAGGCAACGATAGCTGGTAATGTAACTTTTGAGGAAATTGTTAGTGAAGCATATAATCTTGGAATTATGAATAAAGGTGGAGGAGCAATAGGAGCTATTGTGGCTACACCGTTAATTAATATGATTGGTTCTCTTGGTACTACAATTTTAACAATTGTTATTGCAGTTATAACTTGTATGTACTTAGTTGGTGTTAACCCAGTGGAATTTTTAATTGAATTTATAGATGGTAGAGAAGACAGAAAAGAAGAAAAAAGAGCTAGAAGAGAAGAGCAGAGACAAGCTTTTAATGAAAGAAGAGAAGAAAGAAGAAAAACGAGGGCTGCTGTTCAAGAAGCTCAACCAAAAGCTAAAGAACCAGAACCTAAAAATGATCAGGTTGAGTTAATTCAAGATGAAATTGTTATTAATCACTTTAATGACAAATCTAATGATGAAGAAAAGAAATCTAAATTTAGTTTATTTGGTAAAAAAGATAAAGAAGATGTTCCAGAGAAGATGGAACCAAAGAAAAGTAATCCAGATGAATTAGAAAATATATTTAAAGAAGTTCAAGAGGAAAAAGAAGAAAAAACTAAAGCTGTTTTACAATTAGATCATTATACTCATACTGTTGATGATGAGAATTATGAAATTCCTCCTGTTAATCTTTTGAAACATGGTGATAGTAAAACTACTAAGGGAAGCAAGAAGGCTTTGACTGATACAGCTACAAAACTTCAAAAGACTTTGTATAGCTTTGGGGTTTCTGCTAAGGTTGAGAATGTATCTGTTGGACCTGTTATTACTCGATATGAATTGAAACCAGCGGAGGGTGTTAGAGTTAGTAAGATTGCTAAGCTTGCTGATGATATTGCTTTGAATTTGGCAGCTGAAAGTATAAGAATTGAGGCTCCAATACCTGGAAAACAAGCTGTTGGTATCGAGATTCCAAATAAGGAAAAAGAAATTGTTCCTTTAAGAGATATAATTGATTCAGATGAGTTTAGAGATTCAAAATCTAAATTGTCATTTGCTTTAGGTAAGAGTGTTTCAGGAGACAATGTTATTACAGATATAGCCAAGATGCCTCACGTTTTAATTGCTGGTTCAACTGGTTCTGGTAAATCAGTTTGTATCAATACTTTAATTACAAGTATTTTGTATAAAGCTAAACCTAGTGAAGTTAAACTTATAATGGTTGACCCTAAGGTTGTTGAACTTTCAGTTTATAATGGAATACCTCATTTGTTAATTCCTGTTGTAACTGATCCTAAAAAAGCTGCTGGTGCATTGGCTTGGGCTGTTCAAGAAATGGTTAATCGTTATAGTTTATTTGCTCAAAAGAATGTTAGAGATATAAAAGGTTATAATGCTCAATTGGATAAAGAAGGTGCTGATGGTAAGTTACCTCAAATTGTTATTATTGTAGATGAGTTAGCAGATTTAATGATGGTTTCACCAAAAGATGTTGAAGATGCAATTTGTAGATTAGCTCAAATGGCTAGAGCTGCTGGAATGCACTTAGTTATTGCAACTCAAAGACCTTCTGTTGATGTTATCACAGGTATAATTAAAGCTAATATTCCATCAAGAATTGCGTTTGCTGTTTCTTCACAAGTTGATTCAAGAACTATTTTAGACAGTGTAGGCGCAGAAAAATTATTAGGAAAAGGTGATATGTTATTCTATCCATCAGGTGCTTCTAAGGCAACTAGGGTTCAGGGTGCTTTTATTTCTGACGGTGATGTTGAAAAGATAGTGGATTTCTTAAAAAAAGACGGTGAAGCAGTTTATAATGATGATATTATAGAGAAAATTGAAAAGGCAAATTCAACAGATAAAGAATTAGAAGAAAATTCAGAAGATGATGAAGCAGATCCATTTTTACAAGATGCTATTGAAGCAGTAATTGAAATTGGTTCAGCATCAGCTTCATTAATTCAAAGGCGTTTTAAAGTTGGCTATGCAAGAGCTGGTAGAATTATTGACCAAATGGAAGCTAGAGGAATTATTTCTGGATATCAAGGAAGTAAACCACGTGAGGTATTAATGTCAAAAGAGAGATGGCAAGAGCTTAAGATGACACCAACTGGTGGTGAAAACGTGGATGAATAAAGTATGAAAGAAAGAAGAAATTTATGAAAAAAAAGTTATTTTCTAAATTTAAAGATTATAATTATATATTAGATAAAATTTTGGAAGAAAAAAATTTTTCTGAAGACGCAACAAACCTTCTTTTAAATATGATTTATAAAATTGAAGTTTCTTATAAAGACTATGCTCAGATTAAAGGAGTTTTTGAAAAGCAAAATGATTTTATAGATAGTGTTATTAAAATTGTTTCTGATAATTGTAATCAGTTATTGTTAGTAGATCCTAAACAAGAAGAAATTAAGGCAATGAAAGAAAAAAATGTACTTGCTTTAACAGATGAAAAGAATAAAAAAATGTATGTGTATCCTACAGAACTTGCTATTTTGTATGGCTTAATTGATATAAAACCTAAATATTATTATGTACCTAGAAAGTATTATTTTATAAAAAATGAATTGCAAAATATACTAGTTCAAGGAACGGTGCTTAATTATACAGAGGTTATTAGAAATTTTAATGGCTGGTCATGGAATATAGATGAAGATACTAATATTGATCAGGTTTCAAATATGATTTATCAAGCGATACGAATGTTGATTGATGAAGATTTTTTGAAAATGTGGGAACAGGATACGTCTCCTAAGAAAGATTATATTCAAGAACTTAGAAATGAATTAACAGAATATTATGGAAAAGAAAATAGTACAAATTTTTATATTGCAATGGCTAGATTAGTTTTAGCAAAAAATATAGAAAAAAATGCTGATAAGATAAAAATAGAATTAGCTAGAAGTATGAGTGCTTATGAAAATATGAAGGATAAGACAGAGTATATATATCGTGTTTCAGAAGAACGTAAAAGATTATTGACTGAAATAGAACAAAAAGATTTCTTATTGAATGATGATAAAGCATTAATTGCTGAATTTAATAGACGCAATATGGATTTACCAAATGAGAATAAGATATTAAATGTGAGTGTTTTTGCAGAAATGATTCAAACTGAAAGAAAAGAATGTGTAAAGAAAATAAATGGTTTGAATGATTTAGTAAAGCCAACAAACTATACTAGATTAAAGAATGAATTATTTGAAAAAACTGAGATAATGTCAGTTGTGAATGATAAGAAAAAACTAAGAGACTTTGCTATTTTGTTTAACAAAGAAATAATAAAATGTTTTGCTGAAAATATTGAAAAAATAAGTTCTAAAGAAGAAATTATTGATATAATATATAAGATGAGATATTACAAAAAGATGAGAGTTACTAAAAATGAAAAGGTTGAAGATATTCTTGAACTTAATGATGAAGTTACAAAAATATTAAAATATGTAATTACAAAAGGTTGTAAGGAAAAAGTATTTAACATATTTTGCAAAGATATAGAATATAATTTCAGAATCATTGAAACTGCTTTAGATACTGCAATTGCTAATTATGAATATACAGATATAGCAATTGAAATTAAAGATGATAAATTGGAAATTGTGGTATATGATAATGAAGTGGTTGACAAAAAAGATGAAATTGATTTTCCTTTAACTAAAAAGGATTTAGATGTAAGACAAAAGAAAAGAATACCAATGTATGTTATTTAAAGATACAAAAGAAAGGGGTAATTTATGAATATTACTTTTTTAGGGGCTGCTAAGACAGTTACAGGTTCAAATTTTTTAGTAGAGGCTGCTGGAAAGAAATTTTTAGTTGATTGTGGTATGTACCAAGGTAAAGCAGCACAAGAGATGGAAAATTCTGAAGAGTTTTTATTTGATGTTAATGAAATTGACTTTATGTTATTAACACATGCTCATATTGATCACTCAGGAAGAATACCAAAATTGTATAATGAAGGGTATAGAAATCCAATTTATGCTCACAAAGCAACGGTTGATTTGTGTTCAATTATGTTACCAGATAGTGGCCATATACAGGAAAATGAAGTTGAATGGAAGAATAGAAAGAGAATTAGAGCTGGGTTAGATCCGTTACCACCATTATATACAGCTGAAGAAGCTGCTAAATCTTTGGAGATTTTTAAAGCAGTTCAATATGACCAAATTGTTGATGTGGCAGAAAATATTCAAGTTAGATTTAATGATGCTGGACATATGTTGGGGTCAAGTATTATTGAAATTTGGGTTACTGAAAATGGAAAAACTGAAAAAATAGTGTTTACAGGTGATATAGGAAATAATGATATTCCATTATTAAATTCGCCTACGATGATTGATAGTGCTGATTACTTGGTAATGGAATCAACATATGGTAGCAGACTTCATATGAAAAATGATGATAAAGCTAGTATGTTTTTGGATATTGTTTCAGAAACTTTAGATCATGGAGGACGTGTTGTAATTCCATCATTTGCAGTAGGTAGAACACAAGAAATTTTATATGAAATTGATAAAATAAAAGAAACTCATAAAGATGATGCTGAATTTCAAAGAAAATATGAGCAATTAATGAAAACACCAGTTTTTGTTGACAGTCCATTGGCAATTTCAGCAACAGAAATTTTTAAGAAAAATACAGATTTATTTGAAGAAGAAGTTCAAGAAAAATTGAAACATGGAGATCATCCGTTAGAATTTCCTGGATTGCAATTTACACCAACAGCAGATGAATCCAAAGCTTTAAATGAAACTTATTATCCATCAATTATTATTTCTGCAAGTGGAATGTGTGATATAGGAAGAATTAAACACCATTTAAAACATAACTTGTGGAATCCTGCAAGTACAATTTTATTTGTTGGATATCAAGCTCCTGGAACATTAGGAAGAACTATTGTTGATGGGGCAGATAAAGTAAAAATATTTGGTGAAGAAATATCTGTAAATGCAAGAGTAGAATATATTGAAGGATATTCTGGACATGCTGATCAGGAATGGTTACTAAACTTTGTATATTCATTTATAAATAAACCAAAGCATATATTCCTTGTTCATGGTGAGGAAGATAGTCAAGAAGTATTAAAAGGTTTAATAGAGGCTAATGTAAAAATTCCTGTAACCATTCCAAGTTTTGGAGAAAAATACGAAGTAGCTGAAGTTCCTCAACTACAAGAATGTGTTGAATATTCTAAGAAGATTGAAGAACAGTTCTTAAGATTACAAATATTAGAGAAATTAGATAAGATTAAAGATGAAATTAATAATATGACTCAAACTGTTAAGGAAGAAAAATTGATGAAAGAAAATCCAAATACAGAAATTGAGAAATTAAATGACAAAGTGAAAAAACTTGAGGAACAAATAAAAGGATTAATAGAATAAAATATCATGTTATTGTTATATCTTAAGGAGGAATAAATAAGTATGGAGACGAAATATTTTAATGATGCTATTATTGGAAATAAAAAAATGACAGTTAGTTTTTCAAAAAATGGAGAATTATTAAGATTATTTAATCAAGCACCTGATTATAAACAGTTCTTTGAATTTTTTCATACAGGAGTTAAGATAAATGATTCAGCATTAATATATTTGCACAATGATATAAATAATAATTTCAGACAATTTTATATAGATGGAACTAATGTGTTAACAACAGAAATCATTAATACTTATTTTAATTTGAAAATCACACAAATTGATTTTGTGTTAGTGAAGGAAAATTTGTTAGTTAGAAGATATCATTTTGTAAACAATAATAATATTGATTTGAATTTGAACTTTTTAACATATTCAAAATTATTTACTAATATAAACAATGATGCTTGTGGTTTAATAAAAGATGATGCATTACTTCAGTATACACATGATTATGCTGTATGTACTTTTGCTAAAGAAAAAATATCAAGTTATCAAATAAATAATGCAGCAGAATCAATAATGAGTGGCTCAGTTTATGGAAAAGATTATGTGGGAATGTCACCAGATTCAAGTATTGAATATGATTTAGGGGTATTGAAACCTGGCGAAGAAAAAATATTTAATTTGTATATATATGTAAATAATAATGAAGAAAAAAATATGTTAAATGAATTAGATCTTGAAATTGAAAGATTTAGAAAGATTGATTTGAAAAAAGAATTAGAAGATACTAAGAAATATTGGAGAAAATATTTAAAGGATCATTCTAATATTGATTTTAAAGATAAAGAATCATTAAAGAAAATATATGATAGAACTATATTATTATTTCCTCTTTTAATTAATGAAACAACGGGTGGAATATCAGCAGGAGTAGAGAGTGATGAATATAAAACCAAATGTGGTAGATATTCATATTGTTGGCCAAGAGATGCAGCTTTTATAACAGAAGCTTTAGATGAAATTGGTATGACAAAAGAGGCTGAAAAATTTTATAAAGTTTTTTGTAAGATGACTCAAGGCAGAAATGGTGGCTGGGAGCAAAGATTTTATACAGACGGAAGATTAGCACCATGTTGGGGATATCAAATTGATGAAACGGCAAGTGTTGTTTTTGGTGTATTTAGACATTATCAAAAAACTAAGAATGTAAAATTTTTAAAAGATTGTTTGAAAATGTGTGATAATGCAATGGATTTTATAGAAAAATATGTTGATGATGTTATTAATGAGAAGTACGAGTTGCAGAAAAGTTATGATTTATGGGAAGAGTATGAAGGAATTACTTTATATTCTATGTCTGCAGTTTTTGGAGCATATTCTGCTATACTTAAAATTTATGCTGAAGTTAAAGGTGAATATACAAATAATAGATTAAAAATTGAAGCAATTGAGAAGAGAAAAAAGATGTTTGAAAAACGTGAAAGAGAAGTTAAAGAATACGTTTTGAAGAAATTTTATGATGATGATAAAAAGAGCTTTGTAAGAAATACTGATGATAGACGTTTGGATATTAGTATTTTAGGAAGCGTTGTTCCATTTAATGTTTTTTCTTGTAAAGAGAAGAAGTTTTTAAATACTATTGAGAGAATGAATATGACTCTTAGAACATATACTGGTGGTTATATTCGTTATGAAGGTGATACTTATAATGGTGGATATAATCCATGGGTTCTTGCTAATTTATGGATGGCTAATTACTATATAGAGGCTGGTGAGAAGAAGAAGGCTAAGGAGTGTTTTGATTTTGTTGTTAAGAGTGCGTCTCCTTATGGTTTACTTGGAGAACAGGTCAATAATGAGACAATGCAACCTTCTTGGATAATTGGACTTACTTGGTCTCATGCAATGTATGTTATAGTTGTAAATAGACTTAATGAGCTAGGACTTATTTAAAATAATTTGAACATAATAGTCAGCCAGGGTACTAAAAAGTAAAATTTGTTTACCTTGTTTCGTGGTTTAGAAGTTCTAGTGAAAATCAATCAGCGCCCTCATTGCTGTGAGATTCCCTAATTGATTTTCTTAAGAACTTCTACTACCACTTTCACTGCGCAACAACTAATTTTATTTTTTAGTACTCTGGCTGTGTATATAGTTTGAGAAATATATTAATTTAGATTGGAGGATGTTAATGGCTAAAACAAACACTGTTTTTTTCTGCAATGAGTGTGGATATGAGTCAGCAAAATGGCTCGGAAAGTGCCCAGCATGCAATGCTTGGAATACTTTTGTTGAAGAAAAAGTTGTAAAACAGGGAAATAATAAGACTGTTGTTAAAAAGACTGTTATACCAGTTTCTTTGAAGTCAATTGAAAAAATAAAAATCTCCAGGATAAGTTCTGGATTTGATGAATTAGATAGAGTTTTAGGCGGAGGATTTGTAAATGGTTCATTGACTTTACTAGGTGGTGAGCCTGGTATTGGAAAATCTACGCTAATCTTACAAATTTGTGAGAAATTCAAAACTGATGGAAAAGTTTTATATGTATCTGGAGAAGAGTCTGCTGAACAGATAAAAATAAGAGCTGATAGATTAGGAATAAATAGTGAGAACATTATGTTTTTGGGTGAAACAGATATTAATGCTATTGAACAAACTATAGAAGATATGGATCCAAAACTGGTTATAATTGATTCTATTCAAACTATGTATTCTGATGATATAACATCTGCACCTGGGAGTGTAAGTCAAGTTAGAGAAATTACTTCAAGAATAATGAAAATGTGCAAGATGAAGGGGATTACTACTGTAATAATTGGACATGTTACTAAAGATGGTACAATTGCAGGTCCTAGAGTTTTAGAACATATGGTTGATGCTGTACTTTATATAGAAGGTGAGAGATATTTTTCATATAGGATTGTTAGAGGTGTAAAAAATAGATTTGGTTCTACTAATGAGATAGGTATGTTTGAAATGAGAAATGAAGGTATGGTTGAAATTACAAATCCGTCAAGTGTTTTACTTACTGATAGAGAGGACAATCCTGCTGGTTCTGTTATTGTAGCTAGTTTGGAAGGAACACGACCTATTTTAGTCGAATTACAGGCTTTAACAAGTACAACAGTTTTTGGAATGCCAAGAAGAACAGCTAATGGTATAGACTATAACAGAGTAACTTTATTAATTGCTGTATTAGAAAAGATTGGTGGAATTAATCTTGGAAATCAGGATGTCTATATGAATATAGTTGGTGGTATCAAGATTAATGAACCAGCACTAGATTTGGGCGTTGTTTTATCAGCAGCGTCTAGTTTTAAAAATATTAGTATTCCAAAAGATGTTGCGGTTATTGGTGAGGTTGGTTTGACTGGAGAAATTCGTTCAGTTAATATGATTGAAAAAAGGCTTAAAGAAGTTGAAAAAATGGGACTTAAGAAATGTATTATCCCAGATTCTAATAAAAAACTATTGAAAGAAAAATTCAAATTAGATATAATAGGCTGCAAGGATATCATTGATGCTATGAAGTATTTAAAGTTAAAATGATACTTTTAATAAAGACGAATATGAAAGAGAGGATACTATGGAAAAATTTAAAAAGATACTATTGATTGTAATAACATTAATATTAGTTGTTGCTATTGTATGGGTAACTGTAAATTTTGCAATGAGCAAAGTTGATAATAAAAAGAATCCTGTTGTTACAATGGAAGTAGAAGGATATGGAACTATAAAAATAGAGTTATATCCAGATAAAGCTCCGAATACAGTTAAGAACTTTATTAGATTAGCTCAAAGAGGTTATTATGATGGAAAGACATTTACAGATATAGAAGATGGATTAATTCGTGGAGGATTAACACAAACAACTAATGACAGTGGAAAAACTGTTGAAGAGGGACCAAAAATAAGTGATTTAAGAGATTTAGCTGATGGAGAGACTGATAAAGAATATGAAATAGAAGGTGAATTTATTGAAAATGGTTATAATGATAATACATTGTCTCATCAAAGAGGTGTAATTTCAATGTATAGAAAAACATATAGCCAATATCAACAAGAAATGGCAATGCTTCAAATGACTGGATATGCAAGCTATGCAGATACATTGTTAACAGAATTTTATGATTCTCAAAGTGCTGGTTTCTTCATTTTAACAGCAGATGAAACTGGATTTGATGGAACATATACAGCTTTTGGTAAAGTAATTGAAGGTATGGATGTTGTTGATGCAATTTCAAAAGTTGAGTTGCAAAAATCAACAGATGATGGTGGAAATGAAACTACTACAACTAAACCTGTTACAGCACCTGTTATAAAAACAGTTACAGTTGATACAGATGGCGTTGATTATGGTATGCCTGAAATCAAAGATGTATTTGATTTTGATTCGGTATTTAATTTAGTTATGCAAAACTATATGCAATCCTCAGGAACAACTTCATCATATTAATAATGATAAGGGAGTTTTTATATGTTAAAAAAAGAAAATGGTGTTACATTTATTCTTTTAGTAGTAACAATGGTTGTGCTAGTTATATTAGGTACTGCGGCAGCGGCTGCAGGAATATCTACATATAAAGAATCTAAAGTTAAATTATATTTAAAAGAAATGGATGCAATAAAAGAAAAAGTTAGTTTGTATGCTGAAAAAGCTGAAGTGAATAGTAATTTAGATTTGGCTAATTTAGGAACACCAGCAGAGGATAAAGAGGCTTCTAGATATATTTTAGAAAAAGTTGTTGGTGCTTCTGAAGATAGTTACGAAGATTATAGATATTTAGTTGCTAGTAATGTTGCTTCAGAGTTAGGGTTGGAGAACGCTCAAAAAGATATTGTTATAAATATTAAGACCCAAAAAGTTTATTCAATTATACCAGTTCAATATAATAATGAATTATTTTATTCAGCAGATGACTTAAGGGATAGTTTAAAATAAAAATGGAAGATGTACTATAAAATTGTACTGAATCTAAAAAATTGGATATTTTTTGATTAGGTATTAGGCAGATTGGGAATGAACTCTGTATTATACAGGGCTCATTCCTTTTAATTTACCCTTTATTTAGCTATATATTAAAGAAAAGCTTGACAAATTAACTAAAATGTTGTAAAGTATATTAGCATTACAAAAAAGAGGTGATTATCTTGGATAAAAATATTAAAATAAGTATTCTTTGTCAGATTTATGGCAAATTATTAACTGAAAAACAATATCAAGTTCTTGATGATTACTATAACAACGATTTATCTCTTTCTGAAATTGCAGAAAATCTTAATATAACAAGACAAGCAGTTAGAGATAATATAAAGAAGGGGGAAAATAAACTTTTCGAATATGAAGAAAAGTTAAATGTTATGAAAAAGACAATGGAGCAAGAAGAAAAAATTGCGATCGTCTTATCTGAAATAGCAAAAATTCAATCTAAATCTTCAGATAAAGAGGTTGGAAAAATATTAGAACACATTCATAATGTCTTAGTAAGTGAATAGACTTCTTAGCTTGAGTAGTGTAAATTCATAAGACAAAAGAAGGGAGAAAGATATGGCTTTTGAAGGTTTATCATCAAGACTACAAGAAATTACAAGAAAATTAAAAGGTAAAGCAAGAATTACAGAATCTGATTTGAAAGAGGTTTTGCGTGAAGTTAAATTTGCTTTGCTGGATGCTGATGTTAACTACAAAATTGTAAAAGATTTTGTTAAGGTAATTGAAGAAAAGGCTTTAGGTCAAGATGTTCTTAAGTCATTAACTCCAGGACAACAAGTAATCAAAATAGTTAAAGACGAATTAGTGGAATTATTGGGAGGAGAGAGTAGTAAAATTAATTTTACTTCAAATCCACCAACTATTATAATGCTTGTTGGTCTTCAAGGTTCTGGAAAAACTACAACAGCTGGAAAACTTGCAAACTTAATTCGTAAACAAGGAAAAAATCCTTTATTAGTTGCATGTGATGTATATAGACCTGCTGCTATAAAACAGTTACAAGTTGTTGGAAAACAATTAAATGTACCTGTTTATGCAAATGAGCAGTCTAAGGATGTTGTAATGATTGCAAAACAAGCTATTAATGTAGCTATGTCAAAATTAAATGATGTTATTATTTTAGATACTGCTGGTAGACTTCATATTGATGAAGAATTAATGCAAGAACTTAAAAATTTAAAATCTAGTGTTAGACCACATGAAATTTTGTTAGTAGTTGATTCTATGACTGGTCAAGATGCTGTTAATGTTGCTGAAAGCTTTAATAGTAACTTAGGAATAGATGGTGTAGTACTTACAAAACTTGATGGTGATACTAGAGGTGGTGCAGCGTTATCTGTAAAAAAGGTAACCGGAAAACCAATTAAGTTTGCGGCTACTGGTGAGAAATTGAGTGATATCGAAGAATTCCATCCTGATAGAATGGCATCAAGAATATTAGGAATGGGTGATGTTTTATCAATTATTGAAAAAGCAGAAGAAACTTTTGATGAAGAAGAAGCTCTTAAAATGGAGAAGAAACTTAGAAAGCAAAAGTTTGATTTAGAAGATTATTTAGCTCAATTAAGACAAGTTAAAAAAATGGGTTCTTTTTCTTCAATATTGAAAATGTTACCTGGTATGGGAAACTTAAAAAATATTCAAATTGATGATAAAGAATTTGACAAAGTGGAAGCTATGATTTGTTCAATGACATTGGAGGAAAGAAGAAATCCAAAGATATTGAATGGTAGCAGAAGACTTAGAATTGCTAAAGGTAGTGGAACAACAGTACAAGATATTAACAAGTTCATTAATTCTTTTGAAATGACACAAAAAATGATGAAGAAATTAACTAATAATAAAGGTGCCATGAAGAAGATGATGAGAGGTTTAGATGATGGTAATTTGGATATAAATGATATTACTAGAAATCTAAAATAAAGTAGTTATTAAATTTTTAATTTTAATAAATAAAGAATTTTTTGGGAGGTGAAATTTATGGTAAAAATAAGATTACAAAGAGAAGGAAAGAAAAAAGCTCCTTTCTATCATATAGTTGTTGCTGATTCAAGAAGAGCTAGAGATGGAAGAATAATTGAAAAAATAGGAACTTATGATCCAATGACAGATCCATCAACAGTTGTTTTAGATAAAGAATTAGTTGAAAAATGGATTAAAAATGGTGCAAAACCAACTGATACAGTTAAAAGACTTATTGCTGAAGCTAAATAATTAAGTTAGGTGGTAAAAAGCATGAAAGAAATTCTAGAAACTATGATTAAGAACCTTGTTGAAGATGAAGCTTCAGTATCAATTGAAGAAATTGCTCAAGATTCAGAAATTAAATTTGAAGTTAGAGTAAATGAAAAAGATATGGGAAGAGTTATTGGAAAAAAGGGAAAAATCGCACAATCAATAAGAACAGTTATGAAAGCGATTGCCGCTAAAGAAAACAAAAAAACAAGTATTGAATTTATTGATTAGGAAAAAAATATGCAAGAATATTTTGAAATTGGTCAAATCGTTAATACGTCTGGTTTAAAAGGATTGGTTAAAGTTAATCTTTTTACAGATGATATAACTAAGATTGAAGAATTTGATAAAGTAATAATTGAAAAAAATAAAAAACAACAAGAGTATGAGATTGAAGAAGTTAAATATCAAAAAAATCAAGCTTTAATTAAGTTTAAGGGAATTGATAATATTGATGAAGCTGAAAAATTGAGGAATTCTTATATTAAGATACATCGAGATGATGAGCCTGAACTTCCAGAAGATACATATTATATTGTTGATTTGATAGGTCTTGAAGTTTTTTCAGATGAAGGTAATAAATTAGGAGTACTTAAAGAAGTATATCCAATTCCATCAGGGGAACACGATATATATGTTGTGGATACTGGGGAAAAAGAAATACTTTTACCAGCAATTGGCGAAGTTGTTGTAAGTATTGATATTCCTAATAAAAAGATGGTTGTACATCTTTTACCTGGATTAATATAAAGGAGACGTTAAAATGAAGTTTGATGTTTTAACATTGTTTCCAGAAATGTTCGAACCGCTAAAACAAAGTATTATAAAACGTGCTGTAGAAAAGAATCTAATAGATATTAATTTAATAAATATTAGAGATTTTTCAGAAGATAAACACAACAAAGTTGATGATACTCCATATGGTGGAGGAGCAGGAATGCTTATGAAACCAGATGTTGTGGATAGAGCATATAATTCTATAAAATCTGAAAATGCAAAAGTTATTTATCTTACACCTCAAGGAAAAACATTAAATCAGAGAATTGTAAGAGATTTATCTAAGCAAGAACATTTAATATTACTTTGTGGTCATTATGAAGGTATTGACCAGAGAGTATTAGATAAAATTGTAGATGAAGAAATTTCAATTGGAGATTATGTTTTAACAGGTGGTGAGTTACCAGCAATGGTATTGATAGATAGTGTTTCAAGATATGTTGATGGAGTTTTATCTGATGAATCAACTGATGAAGAATCTTTTTCAAATGGTTTGTTAGAATATCCTCAATATACAAGACCAGAAATTTTTGATAATGTTAAGGTTCCTGATGTTTTAATTTCAGGACACCATGAAAATATTCGTAAATGGCGAAGAGAAAGATCTTTGGAAAATACATTCAAAAAAAGACCAGAAATGTTAGAAAATATAGAGCTAACGGATAAAGAAAAAGTCTATATAGAAAAATTAAAGAAGGAGGTCCAAGAATAATGGATATTATTAAATCAATAGAACATGAACAACTAAAGAATAAGATTCCTGATTTACGTATTGGTGATACTGTAAGAGTACACGTAAAGATTAAAGAAGGAAATAGAGAAAGAATCCAAGTATTTGAAGGAATTATAATTAAAAAACAAGGTGGAGGAGTTAATGCAACATTTACTGTAAGAAGAATTTCTTATGGTGTTGGTGTTGAAAAAACATTCTTAGTTCATTCACCAAATGTTGAAAAAGTTGAAGTAACTAGAGTAGGTAAAGCTAGAAGAGCTAAATTATACTACTTAAGAGACAGAGTTGGTAAAGCTGCTAAGACTAAAGAAAAAGTTGGAGCAAGAATTGAAACTAGAGAAATCGTTGTTAAAGAAGAAGTTGTTCCAGGAGAATCAGAAGTTGCTGAAGATGCTACAAACGTAGCTCCAGAGACAGTTGAAGCTCCAGTTGCTGAAGAAGTTAAAGCAGAAGAAACAAAAACTGATAAAGAATAATTATAAATAAAAAATTCCTAATTTTGAATTAGGAATTTTTTTTATTTTTGATTGATTTCATAGATACTGCTTTTTAAATACGGAACTAATACTTTCTATAGCTCATTCTTTGCTAAGAAAATTTAAGTTTTGCATATTATATTTATAAACTGTATAGTCTTAGTAGCTAAAGCAAGTTAAAACACATTCGTTATTGGAGCGGGTAGCGAGAATCGAACTCGCGCGACCAGGTCGGAAGCATGGCATTCTACCACTAAATTATACCCGCACTTCATATATATTATAATATATTTATTTGTTTTTGACAAATAAATATTAGAAATTTTACTAATGTGTAGAAGTGATTTGTATTGAATACTTATAAAATATATGTATGAATATACTTAGAAGGTTGAAGACTTGAAAATTTATGTAAATGATAGTATAATATAATTATGTTGGGATGTACCAACTAAAAATATACTATGGAGGTGCCAATATGGCTAAGAAAAACAAAGAATGGACAACGAAACAGCTAATGGAAATCGCAAAGGATCAGATCCGGGATTGCAAGAAATTGCAGATGAACAATATTATTTTCCCTAAGTGGGATGATCTTGGTTTACTCGGATTGATTTTCCGACAGGATGTTAAAACCAAGGAACAGCCTGATGGCTGTATCTATGATGAAGCAACTTACCGCGTGGTGATGAGAGTTATTAATGGTAAGGTGCTGATGACAGGTGGACGTCCTGATGCGTATACTTGGAAACATCAGAAGGTTGAAAGTAGCAAAAATGTGAGATTTATTGGTTGCAATTCTGCTGAAGCGCTGATTAATCTCTCTGGAATGCTGGAGACTATCTCTGACGTCGAAGAGAAGAAAATGTTTGCAGATATGTTCTGTAACATGAAAAAGGATTTGCTTCTTGTTACTTCTGCAGAGGAAAGTAGACGTTGTGTCGAAATCACTCCTGATTTGTATGCGGCTGGAATTACTAGTTGCGTCGATGAGTGGATGGAAGTTGATTCCAATGGTGAGGCAGAAGAAACTCGCCTGAATGTTGGAGACTTTCTGATTGTGAATGAAGCTGGAAACAGTGTTTATTGCATCAGAAGAGAAGAGTTTTTGGAAACTCATTCTTTGTAAAAATGTAAAAACTCCACAGCACTAATGCTGACAAGAGGTATCTTGTAAAAATTAGAATATGGCATTCCGAAAGGAGTGCCATATTTAATGTATTTAAATAATTGTTGGATAGATATATTGAACATTGATTTATGAGGTAATGTATGATAGAATAAAAAACTAAATGATAAGGAGGGTTTGTAGTTTTGTAACTATTAATATGCTAGGAATAATTTCCAAAACCGAGCAGGAGGAAGAACGATGAAAGCTGGTAAAAAAGATTATTTTGAAAAACATTCTCGAGCTGTTGAAGCTTTTTTGGCTGGAGAAAGAGAGAATGCGCTGATTTGTACAAATGATTCAATAGCGAAGAAATTGCAGAAACGGTTTAAGGTTACTTTAAAGAGAGTAGAGACTGTAAATTCGAATAAGGGGTTGTTTATGTTTGAGATTATCAAATAATCAGATAGAATCGTAACCTTTCATTTATATTTGAAATGGCGGGCAATGTAAAAGTTGCTCGCTATTTTTGTGATGTGTAAAATAAAAAAAGACTTACAAAAGTAAGTCTTTTTGGAGCAGGTAGCGGGAATCGAACCCGCATAGCCAGCTTGGAAGGCTGGAATTCTACCATTGAACTACACCTGCATGTTTCCCCTGACAAGTATAAATTATAAAGTAGTAATTGAGATTTGTCAAGAGTAATTTTAAAAAAAATCATTATTTTTATTTATGTTTTTTAAAATAAGGAAAGACAGCCAGATGGCTGCCTTCCTATAAGCATAAGATATTAGATCTTTGCTTTTAACAGTTAGCAACAACTATTGCTCCAAAAGGAAGTAAGCCTTTAATGTTAGAATGTTTTGTAGAAAAAATCACATGTTGGTTTTTGAATGAGTTCGAAATAGGGAATGGTTGTGTTGTATCACTTAAGTTAACACAAATACGATAAATTGCTTTTTTCCATGTTCGTTCGTAAACAATAACATTGTTATTACTGCTAATAAAACGGTAATTGGCTTTAGCAAGATGCGGTGCAGAGTTGTGAGCTTTTCCAATAGCCCGATAAAATGCTAATAACTCTTTATCTCGGTGTCCCCATGGATATGGAAATCTGTTCCAAGGGTCTTTGTAGCCATAGCTACCAACTTCGTCTCCATAATAAATACATGGGTTTCCAGGTAGGAAATAGAGAAGTACAAGAGCAGCTTTTAACATTTTTTTTGCCTTTTTATAATCGGCTTGGCTAAAGTTTTTTAGTTGTTCATATTGCCATTCACGGCCATGATCGCCAATGTCCCAAACCCATTCATATGCATTGAGTATCATTCCATTACCTACAAGAGAAGTGATTGGTCTAGGAATATCGTGTGTTCCTAATGCATTCATTGCAGATAGCATTGCTTCTCTTGGATACTCATGATAGATTTCTCGTGTTACGTATTTAAAGCTTGCAGTATCTTTAAAACGTGTACATTTGATAATCGCATCAGTAAATGGATAATTCATAACGCTGTGGAGTGATGTGCCTAAGAGATAATTTCTTTTGCCTTCGAATTTTCGAATAGCATTTTCCCAAATTTCTCCCATAACGAATGCATCTTTTTTGCAACGTTTTGCACATTTTACTAACATTTCCAAGAAGAAATCAGGTAATTCATCTGCTACGTCAAGTCTGAGACCATCGATGCCCCAGCTAAACATTGTTTCAATGACACCGCCTTTTCCAAAAAGAAATTCTTGCCATTCTTTGCTGCAAGGATCACATTCAGGAAGAGTGTGGAACCCCCACCAGTATGCAAAGATGCTTATAGGATCTTTTTTATACCAGTGGTAATACTTTGACTGCGTTCCAGAATATGCTCCTGGTTCAGGATAGGTTGAGTAGGAGTTGAAATAAATACTGTCATTTCCAGTGTGATTGAATACTCCATCAAGAAGAACTCTCATTCCAAGATTGTGAGCTTTTCTACAGAGTTCCTTGAGATCATCAATACATCCGAGATATGGATCTACATTTTTATAATCTGCAGTGTCATATCTGTGATTTGATTGACTTTCACATACTGGTGTGAGATAGATAATTTTTACTCCAAGTTTCTTAATGTACTTAAGGTGATTGGTGATTCCTTTGAAATTTCCACAGAAAAAGTCTGTGTTGGTAATTTGACCTTGTTCATTTGGTTTCCAATCGGGAATGTCATTCCAGTTTTCATGAATTGTACGACGCTTTCTTTCAAATACGGGTACACTTGGATCTCGGGAGAATCTATCTACCATGATTTGATACATGATAGCTCCTTTAGCCCAATTAGGTACTCTGAAAAGTGAACTTGTAACAGTAAATTCCATCCAAGGCATATCGCTATTTGTGAGGATAACATTGTTGTCACTCAACTTAATATAGCTGGTTTTGCCGTTGATGTCGAGTTTAAAACAGTAAAAATACAGTCCTGTTCCAAATTCAAAGTGCACATTTTCTGTGAGAAAAGTGCTGACATTGTTTTTAGTTCCTATATACTTCAAAGAAACTGTTGTCCTTTGTGGACTGTGGTATTTCTGTAATATCAATGTCACATTTTCAACAAATCCTAATTCATCAGAAAGGCGTACGCTAAAACGATATGCTTTTTCTTTCGAAATTTCTTTTAATTCGGTTGCCCGAACTTTTGAGTCTAAACTAACATACATATAAATGCCCTCCTTCTTTAAGATGTTAATAAAAACTTACATTGCCATTTTATGACGATTTTCGACAAAAGTCAACATGGTTTACAAAAGTCTAATAATGTAATAAAATAGATATGTATTTAGGAGAAAATTATGGAAAAATTGATATCACATTCAGAGAATGAAACTAAGTTAATAGGAAAAAAGTTTGCAGAAAAATTAAAAAAAGGTGATGTTATTGTACTTACTGGAGAATTAGGATCTGGTAAAACAAAATTTACAGAAGGTGTTTTAGAACATTTTGGATTAGAGAATGAAATATCTAGTCCTACTTTTAATATTGTAAATGAATATATAAGCAAGAATATAAATATTTATCATTTTGATGTATACAGGTTAGAAGATGAAGATGAGTTTTATGCCATCGGTGGTGAAGAATATTTTGATAAAGGTATTTGCTTGATTGAGTGGGGAGAAATGATTGAAAGCGTGTTACCCAAGAAATATATTCATATTACTTTTAATAGAAATTATGAAAATGATGATTCTAGAGAAATTGTGTTTGAATATATAGAAAAATAATTTGGAGGATTTTATGAAGATTTTAGTTGCTGATACTTCTAGTAGTGTGTGTTCAGTTGGAGTATTTGAAGATAATGTTTTAATAAATAAAAATGAATTAGATAATGGTAAAACTCATTCAGAAAATTTTATGCCGTTAGTAGAAAAAACTTTGAATGAAGCTAAATTGAAGTTGGATGATATTGAATATCTAGCTGTTGTAGTTGGACCAGGTTCTTTTACTGGAATTAGAATAGGTGTTGCAAGTTGTAAAGCAATGGCTGAGATAAAAGGATTAAAGGTTGTACCAGTTTATTCATTAGATTCAGTGGCAGCAAATGAAGTTGAAAATGGTAATGTAATTTGTTCAATGATTGATGCTAGAAATAATCAAGTATATTGTGGAATATATGATAATAAAATTAATAAATTAGAAGAATACATGGCTGATGATATTGAAAATGTATTATTAGTTTTGAATAAATATGATGATATTGTATTTGTTGGAGATGGTGCTGTTTTACATGAAGATATGATAAGAGAAAAAATGGTTGGTAAAAAGATAGTTTTTTCTAGTAATAATAAACAAAATGCTGAGAGTTTGGGGATAATTGCTTATAAGAAAATAAAAAATGGTGAATTTACAGATCCTGATTCAGTTGTACCAGTTTATTTAAGAAAGTCTCAGGCGGAGAGGTTGAAAGATGCAAAAGAAAATTCTTAAAATGAATGAAAAATATTTAGAAAAATTAATAGAAGACTTGAATCAATTTGATGAGTTTTGGAATGAGAAAATTTTAAGAGATGAGTTTAAAAATGAAAATTCTGAATATTTTGTTTTAGTAAATGAAGATGATGAACTATGTGCTTTTGCTGGATTATGGTTTAATATAGATGAGGCTCATGTGATGAATATTGCAGTAAGGAAGAATTTTAGAAACAATGGATTGGGTTCAGAATTTATGAAATTTTTAATTGATAGAGCCAAACAAAAAGAAAAGGTGTGTATTACATTAGAAGTGAGAGAAGATAATATTCCTGCAATTGCTCTTTATAAAAAATGTATGTTTGAGGAAGTAGGAAGAAGAAAAAAATATTATAATAAGTTAATAGATGGAATTATAATGACGAGATATTTTAAAAACACCTAGTTTTTAAAATATCTTTTTTTGGAAAGAATAGTTATATGGTCTTGCATAAAAATGTTGTATGATATAAAATTTGTTTGTGAAATTACATAAGAGAAATGATAAATGTGGAGGAATAATTTACGAATGAGAAAGATAAATGAATTAAGTTATAAAGATTTAAAAGATGTTTGTAATCCTAATATGTTTAAATTTGAAAAAATAAAAGAGATTGCTGATACAACTAATTTAGTTTATGGACAGGATAGAGGAATTAAAGCTTTAGAATTTGGTGTAAATGTTGATTTGAAAGGATATAATTTATACTTAGAAGGTCCAGCTGGAGTTGGAAAGACAATGTATACTAAGAAGTTTTTGCAAACTAAAGCTTTAAAAGAAAAGATTCCTAATGATTGGTGCTATATTTATAATTTTGATGATCCAAATGAGCCAATAGCAGTGTCTTTACCTGCTGGTCAAGGAAAAATTTTTCAAGAGACAATGGATTCATTTATTAGAAATATAAGAAGAGATATAAAGAAAACATTTAATAATGACGAATTTGAAAAAGAAAAAAAGGTTATTAAACAAGAATTCGAAACTAAGAAAGAAGCTATTTTAGCTAAATTAAATGATAAAACATTGAAACAAGGATTCCAAGTAAAATCAGCGCAAAATGGTATTTATATGATGCCTGTTTACGAAGGAAAAACTGTTGAAGAAGAGGAATATGAAAAATTACCTTTAGAAGTTAAGAGTGAATTTGAATCTAAATCACAAGTTGTTCAAGAAATGATTTTTGATACTTTATCAGAATTAAAATTGATTGAGAATAAAGCTGATAAGAAGATTGATGAATGGCAATCAAATGTTGCTTTACTTACGGTTAATATTCATATTAATAATGTTAAATCAAATTATAAAAGAAATAAAAAAATTAATACATTTTTAGATAATGTAAAGAAAGATATATTAAAAAATATAAATACATTTATGATGCCTGAATCTGCAAATGATTCAAAACAACCAGTTCCACCTCAAATGAAAGCAATGCAAAATAATGAGCCTTGGTTAAACTACCGAGTTAATTTATTTGTTGATAATAGCCATTTAGAGGGTGCACCAGTAATAATGGATTCTAATTATACATTTCAAAATATTTTTGGAAAATTAGAATATGAAAATCAATATGGAATAATGAAAACTGATTTTACAATGATAAAACCAGGTTTATTACAGAAGGCAAATGGTGGTTATATAATTTTCCAAGCAAAAGATTTAATTTCAAATCCACAATGCTATGAAAATTTAAAAAAGGTTTTACAAGTTAAAGAAGTAAGTATTGAAAATAATTTAGAGCAACGTTCTTCTATGATGCTAGTGTCATTAAAACCAGAGCCTATTCCTTTGGATTTAAAGGTTATCATGATAGGAAATCCAGAAATATATCATACGTTATTATCATTAGATGATGATTTTAGAAAGTTATTCAAAATTAAAGTTGAGTTTGAGGAAGACGCTCCAAAGACTGATGAGAATATTGCCAAATTAGTTAAATTCGTTAGAAGTTATTGTGAACAAGAAGAATTATTAGATATAGATAAAGAAGCAATGGCAAGAATTGTTGAATATGCTTCAAAATTATCTGGAGATAAGGAAAAATTATCTACACAATTTAGTGAAATTGGTCAAATTGTCGGTGAGGCTTCAACTTGGGCTAAACTTGATAAGTCTAAAATTGTTACAAAAAAATATGTACAAAAAGCTTTTGATGAACGTATTGAGAGAATAAAGAAATATGATACAAAATATCTTCAAATGATTAAAGAAGGTGCTTTGCTTATAAATACAGATGGTTATAAAGTTGGACAAATCAATGGCTTGACTGTAATTACAATAGGAGATTATTCTTTTGGGAAACCATCAAAAATAACTGCTAATACTTATTTAGGAAAACAAGGAATTGTTAATATAGAAAGAGAAGTTCAAATGTCAGGTTCTAGCCATTCAAAGGGTGTTATGATTTTGACTGGATATTTAGGAGAGATGTTTGCTCAAGACAAAGCTTTGTCTTTGAATGCTAGTATTTGTTTTGAACAATTATATGGTGGTGTAGATGGTGATAGTGCATCAAGTACAGAGGCATATGCTATATTGTCTAGCTTGTCTGAAATGCCTATAAATCAATCAATTGCTGTTACAGGATCTGTTAACCAAAAAGGCGAAATTCAACCTATTGGAGGAGTTAATGAAAAAATTGAAGGTTTCTTCCAAATTTGTAAAATGAGAGGATTGAATGGTGAACATGGAGTTATAATTCCAATTCAAAATGTTAGAAATCTACATTTAAATGATGAAGTTATAGATGCTGTTAAGAAAGGTGAATTCCATATATATGCTATTAGTACAATAGATGAAGGAATTGAAATTTTGACAGGTGTTCCTGCTGGTAAAAAAGATAAATATGGTAAATTCCCTGCAGGTACAATTAATTATTTGGCTAATGAAAAACTTGTGAAGTATGCAAAATATGCAGAAAAAGCACAAAATATGTAAATGAAAATATGTTGAAAATGGAGCGTTATTGCTATAAAATTGCAATAACGCTTTTTGGTATTATAGAAATGTTAATGTATTGTTAGTAGTAGAGCTGAAAGGAGAAAAATGATAGAAGATAATAAAATTGAAAAATATATTGAAGAGATTAAAGTTTCTATTGATGATATTAATAATATTTTGAAAGAAATCCAAAAGAAAAATTACGATTTAGAAAAAGAGCAATTTCAAATGAGAATGATGATAGAAAATTTAGATTTTTTGATTAGAAAAAAGTGAAAATTATATGCTAAATGATAGTAAATTTCATAGGAATGTGATATATTATTGACATAATAGGGAGAATTGTCTTTTCTTACTATGATTTAAAAATTTATTTTAGGAGGAGATGCTTTGAAAGTAACTGAAGAAGATATTTTAAATTTAAAAAGAATTTCTAATAATGTTCGTAAGAGTATTGTTGAGGAAGTGTATTCTGCACAATCAGGACATCCAGGTGGTGCACTTTCTTGTGCAGATATTTTGACTGTATTATATTTTAATCAAATGAATATAGACCCAGAAAAAAAGGATGATTTAAATAGAGATAGATTAGTTTTATCAAAGGGACATGCTTCAGCTGCATTATATGCTGTGCTTGCCGAAAGAGGATATTTTTCAAAAGATGAATTGAAAGGTTTCAGAAAATTAGGAAGCATGCTACAAGGACATCCTGATATGAAACATATACCTGGAGTTGATATGACAGCAGGTTCTTTAGGTCAAGGATTATCTGTTGCTAATGGTATGGCGATATCATCTAAATTGGATGAAAGAGGATTTAGGGTATATTGCATTGTTGGTGATGGAGAAATTGAAGAAGGACAAATTTGGGAAGCGGCAATGGCATCAGCTCATTATAAATTAGATAATTTATGCTTGGTTGTAGATAACAATAATCTTCAAATAGATGGAAAAGTTTCAGATGTTATGAGTGTATATCCTTTAAAAGAAAAATTTGAAGCATTTGGATTTGAAGTCCTTGAAGTTGATGGAAATGATATAGATGAACTTATTACAGTTTTTGATAAGGCCAAGACAGTAAAAGGAAAACCAACAGCTATTATTGCAAAAACAATAAAAGGTAAGGGTGTTTCATTTATGGAGGACAAAGCAGATTGGCATGGAAAAGCTCCAAATGATGAAGAATATAAAACTGCAATAGAAGATTTAAGCGCAAATGATTAAATAGGAGGAATTTTATATGAATCTTGAAAATAAAAAAGCAACAAGACAAAGTTATGGTGAAGCATTAAAAGAACTTGGAGAAAAGAATAAAGATGTTGTGGTATTAGATGCTGATTTGGCTGGTGCAACAAAGAGTGGAATTTTTAAAAAAGAATTTTCAGATAGATTTTTTGATATGGGAATAGCAGAGCAAAATATGATAGCAACTGCAGCAGGAATGGCTACATGTGGTAAGATTCCTTTTGCTAGTACGTTTGCTGTTTTTGCAACTGGTAGAGCATATGATCAAATTAGAAATAGTGTGTGCTATCCAAATTTAAATGTTAAGATTTGCGGAAGTCATGCAGGAGTTACTGTTGGTGAAGATGGTGCTACACATCAAATGCTTGAAGACATAAATATTATGAAGGGACTTCCTAATATGAAAGTATTTTGTCCATCTGATGATACACAGACTAAATGGGTAGTTAATAAGTGTGCTGAGATTTCTGGACCTTGTTATATAAGAACTGCTAGATTATCTTCACCAGTTATTTATGAAAATGATGATAAATTTGAAGTTGGAAAAGGCGCTCAAATAGGAGAAGGTACTGATGCTACTTTATTTGCAACAGGTATTTGTGTGTCAGAAGCTTTAAAAGCTCAAGAAGAGTTGAAAAAAGAAAATATTGATGTTAGAGTAGTTGATATGTTTTGCTTGAAGCCTATTGACAAGGAGATTATAATTAAATCAGCTAAAGAGACTAAACATCTTATTTCAATAGAGGATCATAGTGTAATAGGTGGATTAGGAAGTATAATAGCAGATGTATTGACAGAAGAATTTCCTACAAAACTAATAAAAATTGGAGTTAATGATAGATTTGGCGAATCTGGAAAGGCGACAGAATTATTAAAGAAGTTTGAACTAGATAGTGAATCTATTGTGAATAAAGTAAAGAGTATTATGGAGTAAAAAATGGATTTAGATAAAGCAATTAATTATTTTAATGAATATACATCACATTTTAAAGTTGCAGACAATAAGGTAACAATAAAAGTTAAACATACAATGGGAGTTGTTCAGATTGCAGAATATATTGCAAAAAAATTGAATTTATCAGAAGAAGATATTGAACTTGCAAAAATGATAGGTTTGTTACATGATATAGGAAGGTTTGAACAAGCTGTAAAATATGATAATTTTGAAGATTATAATACAACAGACCATGCGGAGTTAGGAGCTAAATTATTATTTGAAGATGGATTAATCAGAAACTTTATTGAAACTGACAAGTATGATGAAATTATAAGAAAAGCTATAATTAATCATAATAAGGTTAAAATACAAGAAGGACTAAATGATAGAGAATTATTACATGCAAAAATAATTAGGGATGCTGATAAAACTGATAATTTTGTAATAAAACAATACCAAGATTTTCGTTCTTTATTTAAAGCTACTGATAAAGAGGTGGAAAAAGAAAAAATTACTGATACCGTATGGAATGAATTTTTACAAGAACGAATAGTAATTTCATCTCATAGAGTTACTAATATGGATAAATGGATTTCACATATTGCGTGGGTTTATGATTATAATTTTCCAGTTGGATTAAAATATTTGAAAGAAAATGATTGTGTTAATAAAATTATTGATAGATTAGATTATAAAGATAAAGAAACTAAAGAAAGAATGGAATATGCAAGAAAAAAAGTAAGTGAGTATATAGATAAAAAATTAGCAGAAGACTAATTTATTTGTCGGAGGATGTAATGGAAAGAAAAGAAGTAGTAGATCAATTAAATAGGGCAAATGTATATATTGCAAGGAAAAAGTATACAGAGGCTGAAAAAATATTAGATAGGCTAATTAAAGAAATTGAGCCAATAGAGATAGATAGGTATGGACGAGTACTTGATTTTAGCAATCGATTGGAATTCTTTTTATATTGTCATATGGATCAAAAAATAAATATTTCTTGGAATAGAAATTTCCTTTCAGATACATATTTAATAAAGGGAATTATTTCGTTTGAGAACAAGAACTATAAAGAAGCTATTACATTGTTTGAACAAGCTTTGAAATGGAATCCGGCTAGTATGCATATATATAATGAAATATTAGAGTCTACTATTTGTTTGAGAGATTATCAAAAGTTTGATTATTATTATGAGAAAGCTATGAAATATGCAGCAAGACCAATTGATTTAGCTATGCTTTATAAAAAGGCTGGTTATGTATGGATTGAAAAAGGACAGGATGAAATTGCATATAATTTATTGTTATACAGTAAATTGTTTTTCCCTAGAAAAGAAGCTGATAAGGAGATTTCTTTTCTAGAAAAAAGAGTTGGAACTAAATTAAAATATTATCCTGATCTTGGAACAATAGAGTATTTAAGAGAAAAAGGATTATTGTATCAGAGGCCAGATTATATAGTTTCTACGTATTTTGCATTGATTAAATCAATGCAAGATATGATGATAAAAAAAGAAGAATTTCGAACAAGAGATAATTATTTAGAATTAATTGATTATTATCATGCGTTATATTTCCATCGTCCTGGTGGGCAAATTCATTCTGCATTATTGGCGGTACAAAGGGAATATGAATTAAAGTTTCCTATTAAAAAGGAGGAAAATTAAGTGGGCTTTTTTGTTGAAAGAGAAGATAGTACAAATGGAAGAGTTATAAAAACAGGAGACAATGTAAAAGTAAAAGAAACAAATGAAAAAGGTTTTGTTATAGCGATATTGAATGACGAGTATATGATAAGTGTAAATGGTGATGTTAGAAATTACTATGAAGATGAAATTGAATGGATTGATGCATAAGGGGAGTAAAGAAATTTATGAACAGTAGAGATGGTATAATTGGTTTAGCAATAGGCGATGCTATGGGAGTACCTGTTGAATTTGTTGAAAGAGAAAAATTAATGAACAATCCGGTTACTGAGATGCTAGAAAGAGGAAGTCATAATCAACCGAAAGGAACATGGTCTGATGATACTTCTTTAACTTTAGCGACTATGGATTCAATAATTCATTGTTTTGGAATTTCAACTGAAGATATGGGAAACAGATTTGTAAAATGGATGGAAGATGCAGAATATACTGCTGGTGGAGAAAGATTTGATATAGGTAGAACAACGCTTATAGCATTATCTAGGTTTGAAAAAGAAGGGCATCCATTTGAAAGTGGATTAGCTGCAGAAGATAGTAATGGCAATGGTTCTTTGATGAGAATGTTACCAATTGCGTATTATTGTTATAGTGCACATTTGAATACAAGTGATGTATTGGATGTTGTAAAAAAAGTATCATATATAACACATGCTCATGAGGTTAGTGTGCTTGGATGTTATATATATGTATTGTATGCCATTAAATTATTAGAAGGCAGATCAAAATATGATGCTTATAATGAAATAAAAAGTGTTAGTTATTCAAACTTTTCTAAGAGTGCATTAGAATTATATAGTAGAATTTTAAAGAAGAATATTAGAGAGGTCCCTTTGGATTCAATTAGATCAACTGGATATATTGTTGATACATTAGAATCTGTTTTGTGGGTTTTACTAAATACAGAAGGTTTTAATCAGGCTGTTATTGGAGCAATTAACTTAGGTGATGACACAGATACAATAGGTGCATGTACAGGAGGATTAGCTGGAATAATTTATGGATTGAAGTCAATTAATACAGAATGGAGAATTGATTTAAGACGTTATACATATATTAGATCTATGTGTGATGAATTTGATCAAATTCTACGTTCTAGTAGTAAGAAGTTTGATAGACCTGAACCTGTATATGGAAATGAAGAAAAAGTTGTAAAAATTATCTTGGGAGATATTACTAAGTTAAATGTTGATGCATATGTTAATTCAGCAAATAATTCTTTACTTGGAGGAAATGGAGTAGATGGAGCTATTCATGCAGCTGCTGGACCAGAATTGTTAGAAAAATGTAAACACTTAAATGGTTGTGAAACGGGGGAAGCTAAAATAACTAGGGGCTATAAATCTAAAGCAAAATATATAATACATACAGTTGCACCAAAGTGGTATGAGAGCCCTAAAATGGATAAAGAAAAAGTCTTGAGAAAATGTTATGAAAATTCATTAGCATTAGCAGAGGATTTTCAGTGTGCTAGAGTTGCCTTTCCTTGTTTAGGGATGGGAATGTATGGTTGTCCTGTTGAAATAAGTGCTAAAATTGCTATTGATTTTGCGGTTGCTGAGTCAAGAAAGAAGAATCCTGGTGTTGAAGCGATTTATTTAATATGCTATGAGATGGCTGAGTATGATTTTTATATGGAATATTTTAAAGAAAAGATTAAGGAGAAGAAATAACATGGATTAAATCTGTGTTATTTCTTCTTTTTTCAAATTTTTCTATTGCAAATAAAGACTATTATTGATATTATATTGTAGTAAATAAGCAGATTTAGTCAGATTATAAGGAGATAAAAATGATTGAATTTAAAAATGTTAGTAAAGTCTATGATACTGGTACAGAAGCGGTTCACAATGCTAATTTTAAAATAGACAAAGGAGAGTTTGTCTTTTTGGTTGGATCTTCTGGATCAGGAAAATCTACATTAATAAAATTAATTTTGAAAGAAGAAGAACCAACAAGAGGAAATATAATAATAAATGGAAAAGATACAACTTTCTTAAAGCCAAAGAGAGTACCTTTTTTGAGAAGAAGTATGGGAGTTGTATTTCAGGACTTCAGATTACTTCCAGATAAAACAGTTTATGAAAATGTTGCATTTGCTATGTATATTGTAAAAGCAACGCCAAGACATATTAGAAGACAGGTGCCTATGGTTCTTTCATTAGTAGGATTGAGTGCTAAAGCTAAAATGTATCCTAATGAATTATCTGGTGGTGAACAACAAAGAGTTGCCTTAGCGAGAGCTTTGGTTAATAATCCATCAATGATAATTGCTGATGAGCCTACTGGAAACCTAGATCCTGATACAGCTTGGGAAATAATGAATTTATTAAATGACATTAATTTAAGAGGAACTACTGTTGTTATGGCAACACATGCTAAGAATATAGTTGATGCTATGAATAAGAGAGTTATTCATATTGATAAAGGCAATATAATTAGCGACAGAAAAGGTGGATACGAAGAGGTATAAATTAATATTAGTATAAGATAAAAGGTGATTAAAAGTGAGATATAATATTTTAACCTATCACATTGGTGAAGGAATCAGAAATTTATTTAAAAATAAAAAATCAACTGTTGCATCTTTATGTATAATGATGGCAACAATGTTGATGTTTGGAATATTCTTTATAATTGGAGAAAATATTAATCATATAATGAAGACAATTGAAGAAGAACAGGGAATGCAAGTTTTTATAATTGAAGAAGCTGATAGTAAAGAAGTCCAAGAAGTTAGAGATATGATTAGTAGTATTGATGGTGTTGCTTCTGCAACGATATATACTAAACAAGATGCACTTGATGAAATGAAGGTTAAATTAAAGGATAATCAAGAAGTTTTAGCTGGATATGATGGTGATAATAATATTTTTCCTGATTCAGTTATTGTTAAGTTAACTGATTTGGAAAAGAGTGCAGAAGTTCAAGAAAAAATCTATCAAATTCAGATAAATGGAAAAAATTATATTGATGAGATTCGTAGTAGTGATAAAACTATTAATGCTTTAATAAATATTGCAAATGGTATAAAAATTGTTACAGGAGTTTTATTAGTATTGTTAATTGCAATATCTGTTTTCATTATTTCAAATACAATAAAGTTAACAGTTCATGCAAGAAGAAAAGAAATTTCTATTATGAAATATGTTGGTGCAACTAATTCCTTTATACGTTGGCCATTTATAGTAGAAGGTATTATTATAGGAATAATATCAGCATTATTGACAATCTTAATTATATATGGTGGATATACATTTATTATTTCTAAGATTTTAGGAGTATTTAATAGTATTCAAGTAAATGTATCATTGTTAACATTTAAAGATATGTATCAAATGATTTTAATTGTTTACATGGCTTTAGGAATTGGAATTGGTGTATTAGGAAGTAGTATTTCTATGAGGAAATATTTGGAGGTTTAAAATTCGATTGAAAAGAATTAGGTTAAAAGTTGTTGGAATAGTATTCATGACAATGATTTTATTACTTATGTTTTCAAAAAAATCATCTTCTGATTATGTATCAAATTTGCGTGATCAACAAGCAAATTTGCAGAGTCAACTGGAAGCATCTAATGCTCAGATTGAAATAATACAATCTGATGTATCAGAATTAGTAACAGAGATTGCTGAATTAAATGATGAAATTGTGTCTCAACAATTAGAAGTTGAATTATTGCAAAATCAGAAAAAAGATTTGCAAAGTAAAATAGAAGAGACTGAGAATAATTTAAATGTAGCAATCGAAGATTATAATAAGCAAAAGTCTCAGTTAGAAGCTAGATTAGTTGCTTCATATAAAGCAGGTGATACAACATATTTGGATATGTTATTACAATCTAGTTCATTATCAGAATTTATTTCTAACTATTATATGATTTCAAAAATTGTTGCTTCAGATCAAGAGATGCTTGTAAAGATTGAAAATCAAAAGCAAGAATTAGAAATGTCAAAATTAGAATTAAAAAAGCAAAAGAAACAGTTAAATGAGACTACAGAAGAAAGTGAAAATAAAGCTGTTGCATTAGAGAATATGATTGTTATTAAAAATAATTATATTTCACAATTATCTAGTCAAGAAGCTGAATATGCAAATGATATTATTGAAATGCAAACAGAGATTAAGAAAGTGGAAGCTGAGATTTTAACTGCCGCAACATTAAATATTGGTTATGATTATGTAGGGGGAGAAATGGCATGGCCTGTTCCAGGTCATACTAGAATTACATCAAATTATGGTATGAGAACTCATCCAATAACAGGTGTTTATAAATTGCATACAGGTGTTGATATATCTGCATCAATTGGTGATTTATTTATAGCTGCAAATGATGGTGTTGTTGCTAAAGCAGAATACAATACTGCATATGGTAACATGGTTTTAATTAATCATGGTGGAGGAGTTTCTACATTATATGCTCATGGTTCAGAAATTTTAGTTCAAGTTGGACAAGAGGTAAAGCGTGGAGATGAAGTATTAAAAGTTGGTAGTACAGGATATTCTACTGGACCTCATGCTCATTTTGAAGTTAGGGTTAATGGACAATGTGTAAACCCAATGCCATATATTACTACAACTAATAATTAGTATATTTAGGAGGAAGTTATATTGAGACACATAAGAAAGAGAGAAGTTGTTATTTTATTAACAATGTCGATAGTTTTAGTTATTTTAGGAAATGCTTTTTCAGTTTTTGCTGCTACGTCATCTGAATTGAAAAATCAACAGCAAAATAATCAAAAACAAATTGATGATGCAAAAGATGAACAAGAGAAAATTAAGAGTCAAATGTCATCAATACAAAAAGAAGTAGAAAACTTAAATGCGACGATTGCAAGTTATGAAAATGAAATAGATGATTTAACAGATCAAATTGATGAAACTGCTTCTAAAATTGATAAGATGTCACAAGAGTTGGATAATAAGCAAAAAGAATTAGAAGGAAAAGAGAAGTTGTTAGAAAAGAGATTAGTTGCAACGTATAAAGCTGGTGATACTTCTTATTTAGATTTGTTACTAAGCTCAGGAAGTTTAACAGATTTCTTATCTAATTATTATTTAATAGAACAATTAAATGATTCTGATTCTAAATTAATTGATACGATAAAGGAAACTAAAGCTCAAATTGAGGAATCAAAAACTCAATTAGAAGAGAGTAAAGTTCAATTAGAAGATGCAAGAGAATTACAAAAAAATAAAAAGGCAGCATTAGATATTTCAAAAAGCGAAAAAACTCAAAAGGTTGCGCAATTATCTTCAGAAGAACAAGATTTACAAAAGAAGATTGAAGATATGCAAGCACAAGATACAGTTATCAGAGAGGCAATAAAAAAAGCTGAAGCTGCTGAAAGAGAAGCTAATAAAAATAATGGTGGAAATAGTCCTGCAAAAAATCCAGGAGGATACATATATCCAGTTCCATCAGCATATGCTAAAATAACAACTGGAATGTATTATTCAAGTGGCTCTTATCATGGTGCTGTGGATTTTGGAACGGGTGGAATTGCTGGTCAACCTGTGTATGCAGTAAAATCAGGTACAGTTGTGCTTACACAAGCATTAACAACAAGTTATGGAAATTATATTATTATAAATCATCATGATGGTACATATACATTGTATGCTCATGGTCAGGCGGGTTCAATTTGTGTTTCTCCAGGTCAAACGGTTTCACAAGGACAACAGATTATGAAGGTAGGAAGTACTGGTAATTCATCAGGACCACATTTACATTTTGAAGTTAGAGTAAGTCCAGGAGGATATAATAATCGTGTTAATCCACTTAGTTATTTACCATAATTAAATAATCAATGGGGAGGGCGTTATAATTGCGCCCTTAATTTTTGAATAATATAATTTTATAAAAATATATAGGAGGATAAGATGGACGACGAAGATAGAAAATATATGACGAGAGTTAAAGTCATTATTGCTGTTATGATAACATTTGTTATTACATTTTGTGGTACAATATTTTTGTATGGAAAATATTTATCAAATAAGGGATTGATGATTAATTCATATAAGTCATCTGACAGTATTGTTGATCAAATTAATGCATTAAGAACAGTGATTGAAGAGAAATATAAAGGCGAGATTGATGATGATAAATTAACACAAGCAGCCTTAAAAGGATATGTAGAAGGATTAGGTGATGAATATACTGAATTTTTAACATCAGATGAATGGGAAGATCTTGATTCATCATTATCTGAATTTGTTGGAATTGGTGTATATATGTCTCAATTAAAAAGTACTAATGAAACTATAATAATAGGTACAATTGATGATGATACGCCAGCTGCTAAAGCAGGAATAAAAGCGGGAGATATTATTAAAGAAATTAATTTGGAAGATGTTTCAACAAAAGGTTCAGAATATATTTCATCAAAAATAAAAGGTACAGCAGGTTCTACTGTAAAAATAAAAGTACTTAGAGGAGAAGAAGAACTTACTTTTGATGTAGAAAGAGCAGAAATTAAAGTTTATAAGATAAAACATGAAATGCTTCAAAATAATATAGGATATATTGATTTTGATTCTTTTACAGATACAAGTTACAATGAATTCAAAGCAGCATATGAGGATTTAAAAAATAATGGTGCAACATCATTAATTGTTGATTTAAGAAATAATACAGGTGGATATGTAGATTCTGCATTAAATATAGCTGATATGTTTGTTGATTCTGGAAAAGCATTATTAATTACTGAAGATAAAAATGGTAATAGATATACGCAAAGTTCAAAAAATAGTAAAGAAATTGATATGCCAGTAGTTGTTTTAGTAAATGAATATACAGCGAGTGCATCAGAAATATTAACAGGAATATTAAAAGATTATAAATTAGCAACAATAGTAGGAACAACAACATATGGAAAAGGTGTTATTCAAGAAGTATATCCTGATGTTTTAGGAAAGGATATAGGAGGAGCTTTGAAAGTTACTGTATCAGAATATTTTACACCAAACGGAAATAAAATTAACAAAGTTGGTATAGAGCCTGATGAGAAAGTTGAACTTGATGATTCTGAAAGTACTGATATTACTAAAGATACAGATACGCAATTGCAAAAGGCAATAGAAATTTTAAAAAAATAAAAAAAATAGTAAAAAAAGTATTGACAAGTGAGTCAAAATCTATTATACTATGTCTTGTCAGCGACGAGCTGACAAAATGGTCGCTTAGCTCAGCTGGGAGAGCATCTGCCTTACAAGCAGGAGGTCATAGGTTCGAGCCCTATAGCGACCACCATTTTATGGCCCGGTAGTTCAGTTGGTTAGAACGCTAGCCTGTCACGCTAGAGGTCGACGGTTCGAGCCCGTTCCGGGTCGCCAGAAACTATCTAGATTACTAGATAGTTTTCATTTTATTTTGGCTCGATAGCTCAGTTGGTAGAGCAGAGGACTGAAAATCCTCGTGTCAGTGGTTCGATTCCACTTCGAGCCACCACTACAAAAAAAGAGTATCAATGAATTTTTTCAAATCATTGATATTCTTTTTTATTATCATAATAGTTAAAATATTTTGTTCTGGTTATTTGTTAATACATTGAGTAGAATTTTTGCTCCTTTGTCAATAGTTTGGGTGTGAATTCATAAAACAATTCATATCTCTTATTATTTTAAGTTTTTTAATTAGTACGAAGAAAAGATGAAAGAAAAATTGTGATATTTATTTTTTCTTATATTTTTATAAAAAAATAGTTGATATTGTTTTTTTTTATTGTTAAAATGTTAATAGATTAAGTACTAAGGAGGAAATTATGGAAGAGAACAAAACAAAAAAAACAGGTGCTAACGGGTTAATTTTAACAGTATTATTAATAGCAGCTATTGTAATTGCATTCATGTGGGTTGCAATATATAATCTAAATGATCAAAAAGCTAATTTAGAAAAACAACTTGAGTCATCAAAAAGAGATGCTGATTCAACAAGACAACAATTATTACGTATGCAAAATAAATACGGAATTACAATTGAAGATTTAGAATCAGATAAAGATGATGAAAAAGATGTAGCTAATAAAGTTGATTCAGAAGATGAAAATACAGTTAGCAATGAAGTAGAAAATGCAACAAATGAAGTTTCAAACAAAACTTCAAATGAAACAGAAAATAAAGTTTCAAATGAAGTAAAGAATATGCCTGCTCAATAATAAATTTTAGATATGTAATTTAAACTATATTATATAGAATGAAATATTTTGTATAATATAGTTTTTTTATTGAAAAAAATTTTTAAAATGTTGCATAAAAAAACAAATATAGTTATAATAACAATCATGGGGATAGATGGAGGAGAATATGAAGAAAAATAGCAGAGTTATTGTTGTTGCTTTAATTATTCTTATTATTGTTGCAGCAGTTTTAGGAATATTATTATATAATAGAGAACACAAAGTTAAAGAAACAAAACAAGAAGCAAAGGAACTTGTTGAAGAATCTGTTTCAATTGATGAATTTAAGAAAAAACTGGAGGAAGCTGGTTTAAAAATAGATTTAGAAACAGAAAATACAGAATGTAATCTTATTGGTGCTAGTGAAGGTTCTTCATATATGATATCTGATTCGTTGATTCAAGTTTATAAATTTGATTTTAATAAGTCAGATGAACTTACGGTATCTAATTTGAAAAAAGCTAAAGAATCAGGCAAAGTGTTGATGCCATCTTTTAATAATTATGAATTAAAGGTTGTTTATAATAAAGGATTGATTTTAGTTAATGTTGAGGATCATCCTGATAAAGATAAAATTTTAGAAATATTTAATAATTTGTAAAAAATAAAATCTAAGTGCTAACATGGTACTTAGATTTTTTGCATAAATGTGTAAATTAGAAATTATATATGTGAATTATATATTGACTGAATTTTATATTTAATGTTTGGAAAATATGTGAAATTTGGCTTGTTATTATTCTTGCTTGAATTTTTGTTATATGATAAAATTTTGATATTAAAAGAAATGGGGAATGAATATGAGAAAAATTTTGATAGTTATTGTACTAACAGTACTTGTTATTTTTGGAATATATTTTGTTCAGCATAGATGGAATAATGAAAATACAGAAATTGGAATGGCTGAAAAAATAGATGAGGTAAAAGAAGAGCCGAAAGAAGACATTACAATTAATATGACGGTTACTGGTGATGTTTTGTGTCATAATACGAATTTCTTTGATGCATATAATGCTTCTACAGATTCATATGATTTTTCATATACATTTCAAGATATAAAAAAATATTTTGATAATGCCGATATTGTTGTTGGTACTTTGGAATCTAATTTTGCTGGGAAAGCTGCTGGATATAGCAATTATCCATTGTTTAATGCACCAGAACAACTAGCTACTGATTTGAAAGAGCTTGGCTTTGATGTGATGGCAACTGCTAATAATCATTGTTTAGATAAAGGTTTTTCAGGAATGGTAAATACTTTAGCTGAACTTGATAAAGCAGGAATTGAACATTATGGAACTTATGCAACAGAAGAGGATAGTGAAAAGTACTTAATAAAAGATGTAAATGGAATTAAAATAGCGTTTTTGGATTACAATTATGGAACTAATGGAATTTCTTTACCAGAAGGAAAAGAGTGGGCTATTAGTATGATTGATAGAGATAAAATAAAAACAGATATAGATAATGTAAAAAAAGAAAATGTAGATGTAGTATGTGTTAATATGCATTGGGGGCAAGAATACAGGTTAACTCCAACTGATGAACAAAAAGAATTAGCAGATTTCTTGTTTGAAAATGGTGCTGATTTAATATTAGGAAGTCATACACATTGTTTGGAACCAATGGAGAAAAGAACAGTTACTTTATCTGATGGTACTACTAAAGATGGATTTATTATATATTCATTAGGAAATTTTATGTCTGGACAAAAAGCTGATAATTCAAGGCAATCTGTAATTTTAGATATTCAGCTTACAAAGTCAGGAAATGATGGAAAGATTAGTATAGGTTCAGTTACATATACACCAATTTATATGTATAATTATTATACTTCTAAATCAGCACATAGATTTAAAATAATGGATATAGAAGCAGAAATAGCTAAATATGAGGCTGGAGATACAAGCATTGGATCAACAATGTATAATACTTTAAAAAAAGAATTACAAGGTGTATATAAAGTAGTGGGTGATGAAATTTTACCAGCTTCTAAGAAAGATGAAAAGGAGTAAATATGAAAGAAGAATTTATTAATTTATTAAGAAGTACAAATCGTGAAGGTATTGAGGAAGTTATACAATTTTTAGAAAGAACAGATTTTTATAAGGCTCCTGCAAGTACAAGATTTCATGGAAGTTATGAAGGCGGATTATTAGAGCATAGCATGAAAGTATATGAAATATTGAAACATAAAGTAAAAAATTGTTTTGTAGATATGAATGTTGGTGATGATACTTTAATTATAATTGCGTTACTTCATGATGTATGCAAGGTTAATTTTTATAAAGTAGATTATAGAAATGCAAAGAATGAAAGAGGAGAGTGGGAGAAAGTTCCTTATTATACAGTTGATGATACTATTCCTTATGGACATGGAGAAAAATCAGTTATGATGCTTACTGAATATATGAAACTTACAGTTGAGGAAAAATATTGCATTCGTTGGCATATGGGATTTACAGAACCAAAGGAATCTTATAATACTTTAGGTCAAGCTTTTAAGAAATATCCTTTAGCTTTATTGTTGCATGAAGCTGATTTGGAATCTACATATTTCTTTGATATTTAAAATAATAACAGCACTAGAACAATCTAGTGCTGTTTATGTATTTAGAAGTTTTCAGGACTTCGTAATTCGTTCATTTTTTGTTGCATGTTTCTTTGAATTTCTCTTGTTTTTTGAAAATCAAATTCATAACTAAATCCAACTTTTTTTAATATGTCTCCATCATTTAAGAATGGAGGCAAGCTAGATGTTTTTACTTCATGCATTTTTTGAGTTGATAAGTTTTGTAGTATTGTGTATTTGCCTTCTGTTCTATCTACTGAAAAATATTTCATTTTTTCTAATGTACCTCCTAATCTTTTTATAAAAGTAGAATTTGAAATAGTTTGGTTTAAATTGTGTTTGATGTTTATATCCATATATTTTATTAATATTAGAATAAAAAGTATAATTATTATATCATAAAAAAGTTCATAAATCAAGGATAAATCCTTGACTACTAAGAACACTTGTTTTATAATTGGAGCAGGTGTTGATATGGAGAGAAAATTTTTACATATAGATGTGAATAATGCTTTTTTGTCGTGGACTGCAGTTGCAAGATTAAAGGCAGGGGAAAAGGTGGATTTAAGGAGTATTCCATCAGTTGTAGGTGGAGATGAAGCAAAGAGACATGGAATTGTAGTTGCAAAAAGTAATATTGCTAAGAAATTTGGTATACAAACTGCTGAACCTTTGTATATGGCTAGAAGAAAATGCCCAAGCGTTGTTGTAGTTCCAGCTGATCATAAGTATTACAGAGAGTGTTCTGATAAATTATATAATCTTTTTTTAGAGTATACAGAAAAGGTTGAGAGATTTTCTATAGATGAGTGTTTTCTGGATTTGACAGAATATCTTAAACCAGATGAGGATTTAATAAAAGTTGGAATACAGATAAAAGAAAGAGTAAAAAGACAATTTGGTTTTACAGTTAATGTTGGTGTTTCAGATGATAAAATTTTGGCTAAAATCGCTTCAGATTTTGAGAAACCAGATAAAATACATACTTTATTTAAGTCGGAAATTAGAGAAAAATTATGGCCTTTGCCAGTATCAGAAATGTTTTTGGTTGGTAAAAAATCTATACCAAAGCTTAATAGAATGGGAGTAAGAACTGTTGGTGATTTGGCTAATATGGATAAAGCTGTACTTATAAAAAATTTTGGCAAATATGGTTATACTATTTGGAAATATGCCAATGGTGAAAGTGGTGAGGAGGTAAATTATTTACCTGAGAAACCAAAAGGAATAGGAAATAGTATTACTTTGCCTTATGATGTAGCTAGTATTGATGAATTAGATGCTACATTAGTTGAGCTTGTTGAAAAAGTGGCATATAGACTTAGAAAAGAAGATATGCTTGCTACTGTGGTTAATGTTCAATTAAAAAACAATAATTTTAACAATTATTCTCATCAAAAGAAATTGCTTTCTAAAACTGATTCTACTAATGATATTTTGAAAGTTGCAAAAGAACTATTAAGAGAATTGTTTGTAGGTGAACCAATTAGATTGATTGGCGTTAGAGTTGATGGGTTAGTCGAAAAAGAGGAGTTTCAACTTTCAATATTTGATATAAAAGAAGATTCTAAAAATAAAAAATTAGACAATGCAATAGATCAATTAAAAGAGAAATTTGGATATGATATTTTAACTAGAGCATCTGAACTAAAACGTAACAATAAAGATAAGTAGTGCATATATTATATTAATCTGATAACTCTAGGAGGTGCAGATATGGAACCACAAGTTACGATTTGTTGCAATAAAAGAGAAAAGAGATGTTGTTGCTTATATAGAGTTTTATATACAATAATTGGTTTATTTGCTTTTGTTATTGGAATAGTTATAGGAGCTCAAACAACAATTGTTTCAACTATTGGTGCTGTTTACTTTTATGCAATAGGAACTACTTTAGTAATATTGGCGCTTATTGCGTTGATATATATATGGTGTAGTTGTAGAAATTAATAAATTAATTTAGTGGGCTGTGTATGGTTTTACAATAAGTAGGACCATATATGGCTTTTTTGTATAATTTTTTCTAAACTTTGTACAATGAGTAAGAAAGCAAAATAATTGAAAAAAAATAGGTGTTGTGATAGAATACATTTATCTTTTTAAGGAGGATGATAGATTATGAAAAAAGATAAAATAGCAATAGTTATGGCTGCTGGAAAAAGCGAGTCAATGAATTCAAAAAAGTCAAAATTAGTACATAAATTATATGGAAAAGAACTTGTTTCTAGAGTCACAGAAGTGGCAGAAAAAGTGGATTGTGATGAGATTATTACAGTTGTTGGTGAACAAAAAGAGCAAATCATGGAAGTTCTAAAAGACAGAACAAAATATGTTGTTCAAGAAGAACTTTTAGGTACAGGTCATGCATTAATGCAAGTTATTCCTGAGTTAGAATCTAAATCAGGTCAAGTAATTGTTTTATATGGTGATGTTCCTATTATAAGAAAAGAAACAGTTGAAAAATTGATAGATAGAAATAGAAATGAAAGAGAAGCGGTTACATTACTTACAGCTATTTCTGATAATCCAACAGGATATGGTAGAATTGTTAGAAATGAAATTGGAGAAGTATTAGAGATTGTTGAAGAGTCTTTAGCAGATGAAGATACAAAGAAAATTAAAGAGATAAATTCAGGAATTTATTGTTTTGATATTGAATCTTTATTAGATGCTGTAAAAGAATTACAAGCTCATGAAAATGGTCAAATATATTTGACAGATATTATTAAAATAATGAAATCAAAAGACTTAAAGATTGGTGCTATGATAGTTGAAGATAATACTGAAATACTAGGAGTAAATGATAGAGTACAATTAGAATTATTGGGTAGAGTATTAAAAATGAGAATTAACACAATGCATATGTTAAATGGTGTTACTATTGAAGATTCTGATACTACATATATTTATGAGGATGTTAAGATCGGTAGAGATACTGTAATTCATCCAAATACAACAATTAAATCTGATTGTGTAATTGGTGAAGATTGTGAGATTGGACCTAATGCGTATATTAGAGAGAAATGCATTCTTGCTGATAAAGTTAAAATTGGTAACTGTGTTGAGATTAAAAAGACTCAAGTTGCTTATGGAAGCAAGGTTCCTCATTTATCATATATGGGTGATTGTGAAATTGGTACAGGTGTAAATATTGGCTGTGGATCTATTACATGTAATTATGATGGTGTAAACAAACATAAGACTATTATCGGAGATAAGTGCTTTATTGGTTCAAATACAAATTTAGTTGCTCCAGTTAAATTAGGTGATAATGTTTTGGTTGCTGCAGGTTCAACAATTACAGAGGATGTGCCATCTGATAGTTTAGCTATTGCGAGAGAAAGGCAAGTGGTTAAAGAAGGATGGAATAAAAATAAATAAAGAAGGAAATGTCCTATGAAAAAGAAAATATTTGGTATTATATGTGTTATTGTTATTTGTTTTGCTTGTTTTTGCTTAGGATTTTGGGCTAATAATAAATTTAAAAACAATCAATCAGAAAATAATCTAGAAAATCCAACTGGTGATGAAGGATTAATAAAAACACCAGATAGAATTATTTTTAAATATGAATCTAAATATTATGAAATAACATCTGACTATGAAAAATATTCTGAGCTTGTTGATTTGTGTAGGAATAATATTAATAGAAAGAATGATGAAAAGATTTCTGAGAATGATATTGATTCTTTGAAATCAACGGCTAAGTTTATAGAATTTGATTATAATACTGAAAGTAAGAATTTTATTTTTACTTTAACTTCAGATATTGGAGCTATTCAAATGCAGGATTCTGATGGAGTTATAATTTCAAATAAATTGAGTAATGTTGATAAAATTGGTGAAGCTTATATTGAAGCTATAAAAGATAAGAGCGGTTATGATATGAGTAGCGAGAAGATTGATTCAATGATTCAATATCAAGCATTACCAGCTACAGCTGATTTTAAAAATGTAAAAGATGAAAAAGTATTTGTAAAAACTTTTGATTCATATGATGATTTTAATAAAATTTCTAATCAATATAATTTAAAATTTGATAGTGCAGATACTATTAAGGACAAGTTTGAAAATAGAAAAGGTATTTTAATATTATCGCAATATGATATTAAAGATTATAAAGTTAATATTGGAAATGTTAAAATTAATTTTGCAGGAAATGATTATGCAGTAGCTTTTACAGCTCCTTCAGGTTATAATGTAGATTTAATTTTAGTTAGTAAAATTGTTAATACAAATTGTATTTATTATAATTATGATAGTGTAGAATTTGTTGATAATTTAACGGGTACAACTGAAAGTATTTCTGGTGTTGTAAAGAGTAAAGATGCTGACGAGATTACAATTGCATATACTTCTAATGAATATGCGAAGGTATTAGGAAAGGTAATGTTATCATCAAGAAAACTTATTAATAAGACTGCTGATGAGGTTAAAGTAGGAGATTTTGTTACTGGTACTGCAACTGTGACTGGAATTGAAGATGGTATTAAATCATATGATGCTGAATCTCTTTCAGTTCAAGATAAAGAGGAGTATAATAGATTGCTTGAGAATGAGCTTAAGGGAAAGACGAAGATTAATACTGCGATAGTTGATTATACTACTGATGAGAATGGTTATTCTGGTAGTGTGATTTGTGCATTGTATTATGGCGAAAATTCAAATCGACCAGATGCTTATTTTAGTGCTAATTATGATTTTAATGATAATAAAACGGAGAGTTATTTAGGAATGTCAAATCATTTGGCTAGCGATTATGGTATTCATCCTAATGAAATGGTTGATATAACCTTTTCAGAACCTATTACGGATGTTAATAAGATTTTTGTTAAGATGTTCGAGTTTATAGCTGATTAATAATTATTAGTAACTGAGTAAATAGAAAGTACATATAAATTTTATATGTACTTTTTTATGGAATTTAATCTAATGTAACTAGAGCAATTTGAATGTGGTGAAAAAATCCTAGAATAGATACAATAATGTTTTTTTATACCTTGGTGTCGCAATTTCCATATTATCAGTTTTTATATGTAAATTGCTCCATTTCGCATTCACTGCGTTCATTTGATTGCTTACGCGGTATTTAAAAAACATTATTGTATCTATTTTGTTTTCTGGATAGGTACGTAAATCGTTTAATTTTGTATTTAATTGATTCATTTGATTTATAGTATTGCTGTTTACGTATAATTAAAAAAGAAAGTATTGCTGAAATATACTTAAAAAGTTTATTTTAGTAATACTTTCTTTTTTGAATAAATTTTTATTCAAGGATTTTGACAATATTTTGTTTACATTCCTTGTTCGCCAGGTAAGATATAATCAATAACTCCATATATAAGAGCACCAATTATAGCTGACATCCACGAGATTGAATATCCAGCGACAAAAAATTGTGTTGCATATAAAATTACTACTGCCAAAACAAAGCCTACAAATCCTTTACCAAATGCCATTGACTGAAGACCTGTAAATTTTACTATCAAATAGTCCATAACAGTTAAAACAACTGCTGCTAAAGCTAAAGACCAGAAATTATTTATTGTAAAACCAGGTGTAAAGAAGGCAGTTACTCCAAGTATAACAGCTGCAGCAATTAATCTACCAACTATTTGACCAACAACACCCATGGTAGAGGAAGTTTGTATATTTGAATTGTTATTGTCCATTTTGAACCTCCAATATAGAGCCTCTGGCTACTAATATATTCTGAAATTAAATCAGAATAAGAACTAAAGCATTGATTATGCAATTTGCATAATGTTCACTTTTGTTCTAATTATATTTTTTACAGAAAAAAATTTTTTATGCATAATTTTTTTTTGTTTGTGAAAAGATAAGAATATATTGGAAAAAGTTGAGGTTTTGATATGCTAGTTATTTTAATTAGAACGATTGTATTATATACATTAGTTTTGCTTGTTATGAGGGCGATGGGAAAGAGGGAGATTGGTCAGCTTCAGCCTTTTGAGTTGGTTATTTCTATAATGATTGCTGATTTGGCTTCTATTCCTATGTCTGATATTGGTGTGCCTATATTTAATGGTATTATTCCAATTGCAGGATTACTTATAATGCATTTAATGATTTCTTTTGCTAATTTAAAAAGTATTAAATTTAGGGAAGCGGTTTGTGGTAAACCGTCTATTCTTATTTTTAGAGGAAAGATTGATGAAGATGTTTTGATAAGAGAAAGATATACGATTAATGAGTTGCAAGAAAGATTAAGAGGAAAAGATGTTTTTAATATTAGTGATGTTGAGTATGCGATATTAGAGACAAGTGGTGAAATAAATATTATTTTAAAGCCAGAAAAAAGAAATCCAACTTTGGAGGATATGAGTTTGCAGGCTAAATATGAGGGAATAGCATATGATTTGGTTATAGATGGTGTGATTCAGTATGAGAATTTGAAGAAAATTAATAAGGATTATAAATGGCTGACAAAACAAGTAGGAAAGTTTGGATTTCAACCAGAGGATGCTTTGGTTGTGACTATTGATGGAAATGATAATATTTTTTGCCAGCAAAAGGGAGGTACGAAATGTCAAAAGAAATAGTTATTACAGTGATTATTTTAGTTGCAATTATTGGACTTAATGCTTTTGTTGGAAAGTATGTGGATGATAAATTGAATTATGTTTTAAGTGAATTAAACGACTTACGCCCATTGGTTGAAGAAGAAAAATATGAAGAAGCTAATCAAAAGATTAATGAAATAGATGAGTATTGGAAAAAGTCAGAGGATATAGTTTCTTTTTTCGTTGAGCATGATGAGTTAGAAAAAGTTATGACTGAATATACATCTTTAAAAACTTATTGTAAATTAGAACAGGAAGAGGCTTTTGAAGCATTAGATAAGATGGCTTTTATCATAAAACATATTGAGGAAAAGGATGATTTAAAATTAAAAAATATTTTTTAGGTATAAGCAAAAATTTTTTTCTAACATATTATATTAGTAAATAATAAAAAGGAATGATTATATGGAGAATATTATTTACTTAGATCATGCAGCGACGACTAAAATTGATGATGTTGTGTTAAAAGAGATGTTACCTTATTTATCTTATAATTATGGTAACGCTTCTTCATTATATAGTATTGGTAAAACTAGTAAGCAGGCGATGGATAGGGCAAGAGTTCAAGTAGCTAATGCTATAGGATGTAGTGCAGAAGAAATTTATTTTACTAGTTGTGGGAGCGAGAGTGATAATTTAGCGATTAAGGGGATTGCAAATGCAAATAAAAGATATGGAAAACACATTATAACGAGTAATATTGAACATCCTGCGGTGCTAGAAACGTGTAAAAGCTTGGAAAGAGCTGGATATGAAGTTTCATATGTTCCGGTTATGGAAAATGGAATAATTGATGTTAAGGCTTTGTCTAAACTTATAAGACGTGATACTATTTTAATTTCTATAATGACTGCTAATAATGAGGTTGGTACAATTCAGCCAATTGAACAGATTGGGAAAATTGCAAGAATGAATAATATAATGTTTCATACTGATAGTGTTCAAGCTGTTGGAAATATAAAGATAGATGTTAGAAAAATGAACATAGATGCTTTATCTATGTCTGGACATAAGTTTTATGCTCCTAAAGGAATAGGTGCTTTGTATGTTAGAAATGGAGTTAAATTTACTAGACAACAAGATGGAGGACATCAAGAAAAAGAAAAGAGGGCTGGTACTGAAAATGTTGCTAGCATTGTTGGTTTAGGAAAGGCAATTGAGATGGCTAATGCTAATTTGGAACAGTACAATAACCATCTTATTAAATTGCGTGATTTGTATGCTAAATCTATTTTGAGATTGTTTAGCAATGTTCATGTGAATGGTGATGTTACTAATAGATTATCTGGCAATATGAATATTTCATTTATAGGATATAAGGGAGCAGATATTGTTGAACAACTAGATAAAAGAGGAATATGTACTTCTAGTGGGTCTGCTTGTAGTGCTGGATTACCAATGCCTTCAAGTGTCTTGATGAACATGACCCATAATGTAAAAATTGCAGAAGGTTCATTAAGAGTAACTTTTGGAAAAGAGAATACAGTTGAAGATGTTGAAAGATTGGTATATGCGTTAAGTGATATTTTAGGCAAGAGATGATTGTTGAGTTTAAGTTTTAAATAATGAATTTTATAAATGAAAAATACCCCTGGTTTAGTTTAGTACCAGGGGCTTATTTTACATATTATTGTTGATTTGTGTTTTCTGTATTTGCATCTGCATCTGTATTATGCATTTGTTCTACAACTTTTTCTGCTTCTTCACGAGCTGATGTTCTTTTTCTTCTTGTCCTTTTATCATCTGACATTACATCTTTTATAGAACCTAAACTGCTTAATGCTGATGTTGCTTCAAATGGAATAAATATTTTATTTGCATCACCTTTAGCAACTTCTTCAAGTGCTTCTAATGATTTTAATTGAACTAATTTATCATCTGGATTAGCTTCTTTGATTGCATCATATACCATTTGGATTTCTTTAGCTTTAGCGGCTGCTACTTGCTTGATTGCATCAGCTTCACCAGTAGCTCTTCTTATTTTTGATTCTCTATCAGCTTCAGCATCAAGAATGGCAGCTTCTTTTCTACCTTCAGCAAGAGTGATTGCAGATTGTCTTTCTCCTTCTGCTTGTAGAATTAAAGCTCTTTTATTTCTTTCTGCGTTCATTTGTTTTTCCATTGCATCTTTAATATCTGGTGGAGGAGTTATATCTTTTATTTCAACTCTGTCAATTCTACAACCCCATTGGAATGTTGCTTCATCAAGTATTAATTTTAATTTTTCGTTTATAGAATCTCTTGAGCTGAATGTTTCATCAAGTTCCATTTTACCAATGATATCACGAATTGTTGTTATTGATAAGTATTCAATACCTTTTTTTAGTGATTGAATTTCATATACTGCTTTTGCAGGATCTATAACTTTATAGAAGATTACTGTGTCAATAGTTATTGTAACGTTATCTGATGTGATAACTTCTTGTGGTTGAACATCCATTGTTTGTTGTTTTAAACTTACTACTGATCTTACAGTATCGATAAAAGGTATAATTATTGTTAAACCGGCATCTGCAGCTTTGTGAAACTTACCTAATCTTTCAATTATATAAACTTCAGATTGTCTAACAACTTTTATTGATTTTATTAATAGCACGATTAATAATATTAGTAATATTAAGAAAAATATTTTCATGTTTTTCCTCCCTTAATTATTTTATTTATTATAAAATGTAATTTTTTCCATAGTCACAGTATAATTATAGCATAAAACCCCTTGAAAATAAAGACTTTTTTGAAAAAAACGAATATTTTACTAAATTAGTATTTAATAAAGTTTATATTTATGATATAAATATAAAGACAAATAAGGACAGGTTTTGATTAAATTAGCCTGAGAAAGAGATAACAAATGAGTAAAAAAAGTAGTAAAAGAAGAATGAAATTAAAGTTCAAAAAAGATAGTTTATTAGGAAAATTAATTATTGTATTTATATTGTTAATAATAGTTTTAAATGTGTTGAGATATGCTGCATATTTTAAGAAAGAAGATAATTCTCAATTAAGTGTTATAATTCAAAATGATACAAATGTTGAAATGCAACATGATGTATATATAGATGAAAATAAAATTGTTTATTTTTCAGAAGATGATATGAGAAATCTTTTTGATAAAGAATTATATTATGAAAAAGATGAAGATAATTTAAGAAGATATATTTCTATTTCACAAAGTAAAATTTTAGAGATAACTGAAGAAAAAAATCATATGTATATAAATGGTACTTTTACTAAGATAAAGGGAAAAGTTATTAATAGAGATGGAATTTATTATTTCCCAATTTCAGAATTGGCTGATGTGTATAATTTAGAAGTAGATTATTTATCAGATACAAATAAGTTAAATATTGAAAAATTATCTGAAGAAAAAGTAACAGCAATTGTAAATAGAGATACAGAATTAAAATATAAAATGACGGCTATTTCAAGAAATATTGAAAAGTTATCACAAGGAGATACGGTTACTGTACTTGATTCATCAGATAAAAAATGGATTAAAGTGAAGACAAAAGATTATCAAGTTGGATATGTAAAAAAATCTAAGTTACTTGATTTTACTAAAGCTCGTAATGATTTAGAATTATCCAATGCAGAGTTTTCTAATTTTGATCTTAAAAATGATGTTGTTATAGAAATAAATGATGAATCTTATGAAAATTTTGATGAAAAAATTTCAACTTATGAGAATAGAACAGAGTTAGCCAAGGAATTGACTAGTAAAGTTTCAAAAGAAATTTCTACTAATGCTGAGCTTAATTCTAAAAATATTGGATTAAAGATGAATATAAATTCTATTTCAAATATTGATAATTATTATAGATTTTTAAAAGAGTTAAAAGCATATGTAAATGCAAATGGTTGCTTTTTAATTGTTGTTAATAATTCAAATCTAAATAATGATATTGTTAAAGATATTGCAAATATTGTTGTATAAAAATTTAAAATAATTGATATAAGGAAGGAGAGATCAATGAGAAGACAAGAGAACGGTAGAGTAACCATATTTGCTGTTTTATTGGTATTAGTTTTAATAACTGTAGTTGCTTGTGGAGGTGCGTATTTGTGGTATAAATCTGCAATAAAACCAATTCAATCAAATAGTGAACAGGTAGAAATTGAAATTGCTCAAGGGAGTGGGATTTCTAAAATTGCAGAACAACTTGAAAATGATGGAGTTATAAAAAGTGCAAATGCTTTTAAAATTTATTGCAAAGTAAATAGTAGAACAGCTATGCAGGCAGGAAAATATAGTATAGATAAAAATATGTCAATAGAGGAAATTATTAATAAGTTTGAAGCAGGAAATATCGTTGATGAGACAGTTACAATTACTTTTCCAGAAGGAAAAAACATGAGAGATGTTGTTTCAATAATAGCTGATAAAACTAATAATACTGAAGAAAAAATTTATGAAGTTTTGGAAGATGAAAATTATTTAAATGAATTAATTGATAAATATTGGTTTATAACAGATGATATTGAAGATGAAGATATTTATTATTCTTTAGAAGGATATTTATATCCAGATACATATATCTTTGAAAATGCTGATGTAGATGTAAAAGTGATTTTTGGAAAAATGCTAGATAAAATGGAGACAGTTTTAGATAAGTATAAAGATGAAGTAGAAAGTAGTAAGTATTCAGCACATGAAATTCTATCATTAGCGTCTGTTGTAGAATTAGAGGCTAGAAATGAAGAAGATAGAGCTGGTGTGGCTTCTGTATTTATAAATAGACTTAACAAAAAAATGGGATTACAAAGTGATGTTACAACATATTATGCTTTAAAGTTAAATATGGATGAAAGAGATTTAACTGCTAAGGAATTAGAAACAAAGAATCCATACAATACACGTTCATCATCAATGACTGGGAAAATTCCTGTTGGACCAATTTGTATGGTTAGTGAGTCTTCAATAAAAGCAATATTAGAACATGATGATACTAAAAATTTATTCTTTGTAGCAGATAAAAATGGAAAAGTATATTTTTCTGAAACAAATGCGGAACATGAAAAGACAATAAAAGAGTTGAAAGAACAAGGCCTTTGGTATACATATGATGAATAATACTTGACAAAATTGGAAAAACTGTTTAAAATAGAACTTACAGTTGAATATCGATGCGATGAAAGTACAAAGTAATTGTGATAGAATATCTAAAAGAGAGAGTTGTCGTTGGCTGAGAGCAATTCAGATGGAAACAATTATGAAACATGCTGGAGCATATTATATAGAGTGGAAAATTTTTATTTTCAATTAGGGTGGTACCACGGAGTTGCCTTCGTCCCTTGGGGATGAGGGCAACTTTTTTTGTACTTTTGAATTGAAGATATTGTCCAAATACTGTGTTAAAAGTAAATTTAAAAGCGGTCACGTATCAGCATACGCTCCCTTACTTTTAAATTCACTTTTGCCTTGTATTTGAAGCAATCTTTTCAATTTGGCTAGGTACAGCTATTTGAGAAAAGTAAATTTAAATATTGTAAAAAAATTAAGTTAGATAAAAAATTATTTAGAAAGGATGGAAATAATGAACGAGTACAGAACTTATACTTGTAACACTATTAGAAAAGAACATGTTGGTGAGCATATTAAGCTTGCTGGATGGATTCAAACAATTAGAGATTTGGGAGGAGTAATTTTTATTGATTTACGTGATCAATATGGTATTACACAGGTTGTTGCTTCAGGTAATGAAGAGTTAGTTGATTTTGCTACAAAAATTCCTATTGAATCTACTATTTCTGTTGAAGGAACAGTTAGATTAAGAGATGATGAAACTATTAATGAAAAAATTGAAACAGGTTTAGTTGAATTGTTTGCAGAAAAAATAGAGATTTTAGGAAAAAGAACAAAGCAATTACCTTTTGAAATTGAATCTAGTAGAGAGGTTCGTGAAGATTTAAGATTACAATATAGATTCTTAGATTTAAGAAATGAGAAATTAAAAAATAATTTAATATTAAGAGCTAAAGTTATTCAATTTATGAGAGAACAAATGGTAAAAAAGGATTTCTTAGAAGTTCAAACTCCAATCCTTACAAGTTCATCTCCAGAAGGTGCAAGAGATTATTTAGTTCCAAGTAGAATTTATCCAGGCAAATTTTATGCACTTCCTCAAGCTCCTCAACAATTTAAACAATTGTTAATGGTGGCTGGAATTGATAAATATTTTCAAATTGCTCCATGTTTTAGAGATGAAGATGCTAGAGCAGACAGAACTCCTGGCGAATTTTATCAACTAGATATGGAGATGGCTTTTGCAACTCAAGAAGATGTATTTAATGTTATGGAAGATGTTATTTACAATGTGTTTAAAGAATTTTCAGATAAGAAAATAGCTGAATATCCATTTCCTAGAATACCTTATAGAGAAGCAATGCTTAAATATGGTTCAGATAAACCAGATTTAAGAAACCCACTTGTAATTCAAGATGTTTCAAATATATTTGAGAAAATAGATTTGAAAGTGTTTAATGGAAAAATAGTTAGAATCATTTCTGTACCAAATGGCGCAAGTCAACCTAGAACTTGGTTTGAGAGCATGACTGATTATGCAATAAAAGAATGTAAAGCTAAAGGTTTAGCTTGGCTTAAAGTTGGAGATGATAGATCTTTACAAGGTCCTATTGCTAAATTTATAGATGATAAATCAAGAGAAGAATTACTTACAAGTACAAATACAAATGCTGGTGATGCTATATTCTTTATAGCTGAACATGAACCTGTTGTATCAAAATTGGGAGGTCAAATAAGAGATGAACTTGGCAGAACATTAGGATTAATTGATGATTCTGTTTATAGATTTTGCTGGATTGTTGATTTTCCAATGTATGAAAGAGTTGAAAATGGTAAGATAGAATTTTGCCATAATCCATTTTCAATGCCTCAAGGTGGAATGGAAGCACTAGAAACACAAGAGCCATTAGATATATTAGCATATCAATATGACATAGTTGGAAATGGTATAGAACTTGCATCTGGAGCTGTAAGAAATCATTCACCTGAAATTATGATAAAAGCTTTTGAAATAGCTGGATATAAAGAGGAGGTTATTTTAAAGAAATTCTCTGCATTGTATAATGCTTTTCATTATGGTGCTCCACCACATGCTGGAATTGCTCCTGGAATTGATAGAATTATAATGTTACTTGCAGGAGAAGAGACAATAAGAGAAATTCAAGCTTTTCCAATGAATGCAAAAGCTCAAGATTTATTGATGGGAGCTCCATCAGCTGTTACTCAAAAACAATTGGATGAGATTCATATAAAAATAAATGAGAGAAAATAGAATATAATTTAATCACTTTCATAAAAATTATGAAGGTGATTTTTTATGGAGAATAAAAGTGTTTTATATATTGATTATTTTGATTCGTATTTGAATGCTATTGAGTGGAATATTCCCAAATGGCTTAAATTTTTAATATATAAATTTTTAAATTATGTAGGAAGAATACGAAAGAATGATAATTATTTATGTTTATGCGCTGAAAAAGGTGATGTTATAAATGAAAGAATGTTGCAAAAAATATTAGATATAATGAATGAAAAAGATATTGATACAATTGTGTGTGCTGATGCTTTGCAAAGAAATGAATTATTTATGAAATGGGTTAATAAGAACAATTGCAATGTTTTAGATGGTAGTTGGTTGATGAAATTTTTAATGTGTGATATTTTAGAAAAAATTGCATATATTAAAAATATTAGAATTGATTCGATGGAAGTGTCCGTTTTTATTAAAAATTTTTCTGATTATCATATAGAGGAAATTAAAGTGATTGCCAAAAGATGCAAAGTGCTTAATATAATTACTGATAATGTTAGAAAGTTTGAATATGTAGAGAAATTACTGAACGAAGAATGTGGAGTAATGGTTAACATTACTGGAAATATAGAGAAGAGTAGTAAAAGAGCAGATGTGATTTTTAATTTCGATTTTGCAAAAGACGAATTAGATAAGTGTAATATGAAGAAAAATTCAATAGTAGTACAAATGAATAGAGAAGAATATATTAGAAAAGATGGTATAGTTATTAGATTTTTTAAATTAAATTTGCCAATTAGATATGATGAAAAATTTGCAAGATTTAATCATTTTAACGAAGAAATTTTATATGAGAGTATAGTTTATTATAAAAATTCATTTAAGAATATTATGGCGATTTTAAGACAAGATAACGTGAATATAAGGTACTTTATTGGTAATAATGGAAAGATTAGTTTTAGAGAATTTTTAGCTTAAAATACTTGACAAATTTTAAATTTAATACTATTATAAATGGCGTTAATATCTTTTAGAGAGGAGACTGATAATATGGAAGAAAATAAAGAAATATTATTAACACAAGAAGGATATGATAATTTAGAGAAAGAACTTGAACATTTAAAAACAGAAAAAAGAACAGAAATTGCAGAACGTATAAAAGTTGCTTTAGGATTTGGAGATTTATCAGAAAACTCTGAATATGATGAAGCTAAGAGTGCTCAAGCTGCTAATGAAAACAAAATAGCTGAATTGGAAAACAAAATTAGATTTGCAAGAATAATTGATGAATCTGAAATTGATACAAAAACTGTTCAAATAGGTAATATTGTTCGTGTTCATGATGAAGAATTTGATGAAGATTTAGAATATACAATAGTTGGATCAACAGAAGTTGATTTAGCTCAAAACAAAATTTCTAATGAATCTCCAATGGGAGTTGCTTTACTTGGTGCTAAAAAAGGTCAAATTGTTGAAGTAGAAGCTCCAGTTGGTGTTATGAAATATAAAATATTAGCTATAAAAAAATAAAATAACTGACTAAAGAAATCCAATACTATGTTGGGTTTCTTTTTTTGTGTGTAATTAAAATTTATATATTTGTTTAAATGATGTACAAAAATGTTATATAATACTTGTAAATAAAATTATGAAGGGAATGAATAAAATGATAAATGATTTAGTAAAAGAAGCTCATGAGAATTCAGTAAAACACGGATTTTGGGAGAAAGATAAAAATTTTGGAGAAGTAATTGCATTAATGCATTGTGAATTATCAGAAGCATATGAGGAGTATAGAAACCATAGAGGTTATAATGAGACATATTATGAAGAAAATGGTAAACCTTGTGGTATTCCATCTGAACTTGCTGATGTTGTTATTAGAATTTTTGATTTTTGTGGAGGAGAAAATATAGATTTAGAAAAGATAATCTTGGAAAAAATGGAATATAATAAAACAAGACCTTATAAACATGGTAAGGTTAATTAATGAATGTTAACATAAAAATTGACTAAAAGGCTAATTCAGGGTATAATTAAGATATCATAAAAGATTTAGGAGGCAAGTGTTATGAAGTACGTAGACTATTGTCGGTACCTGTCAACGTTCCGGAGGAACAGCAAAGTAGTTTTCTCTAAAAGAGAAGATACTATTGATTTTGTCGCTACATATATTTCTAAAGTATATGAGGACTATCTGAAGTATGCGCCTGTTCTTGCGAATGGCCCAAGAGATCAGAGAGTTGATTCTGAACCTGCTTTGGTGAAAATGTATGCTAATGGATTTCTAGAGGAAAATGTTCCGTATGATGGATTACTGGTAAAGGCTTGTAAAAAATTTGGATGGAACAGCTATGAAGTGAGAATCGGTACCACTTCTCCGGATGATACGTTGTATAAGCTGCTGATGAAGCAGATTGCTCAAGGTGATGTCGTTGATGATGTTTTCGATACTGATCATGTTATTGTTGTTCGCAATGATAATGAGGTTGATTTGGAAACCGTTTAACGCAAAGTATTTCATGGAAGGGTAGGTATGTGTTTGAAACATACCTGCTTTTTCTTTTTGGTGTAAATGACAAAACTCATGGCTGTGAATATTGATATTGCTTTGGTAATAACATATAATTATGGCAATGTGATTTTATGAAGGGAGAGATTATGTTACAGTTAAAGAATATAACAAAAGATTACTTGTCTGGCGATCAAACAGTTCATGCATTAAAAGGTATTGATATTGAATTTAGAAAAAGCGAATTCGTTTCAATATTAGGACCAAGTGGATGTGGTAAAACTACATTACTTAATATAATAGGTGGATTGGATAGATACACAGCTGGTGATTTGATTATCAATGGAAAGTCTACAAAAAAATTTAAAGATAAAGACTGGGATGCATATAGAAATTATTCTGTAGGTTTTGTGTTTCAAAATTATAATTTAATTCCTCATCAAAGTGTTCTAGCTAATGTTGAGTTAGCACTTACTTTATCAGGTGTTAATAAAAAGGTTAGAAGAGAGAAAGCAATAAAAGCTTTAGAAGATGTTGGATTAAAAGAACAAATTCATAAACGACCTAATCAATTATCAGGTGGTCAAATGCAAAGAGTAGCAATAGCTAGAGCTTTAGTCAATAATCCAGATATTATTTTAGCAGATGAACCAACTGGAGCATTGGATACTGATACTAGTATTCAAATAATGGAGATTTTAAAAGAAATTTCTAAGGATAAATTGATTGTAATGGTTACACATAATCCAGAACTTGCTGAAAAATATTCTTCTAGAGTTGTTAAAGCTCTAGATGGAAAAATAATTAGTGATTCAAATCCTTATACAGAAGAGGATAGAAAAAATGAAGGAGAGTTAAAAGCTAAGTCTGGTAAGACATCAATGAATTTCTTTACAGCTCTTTCATTGAGTTTGAATAATTTAATGACTAAAAAGGGAAGAACATTTCTTACAGCTTTTGCTGGTAGTATAGGTATTATTGGAATAGCATTGATATTGTCTTTATCTAATGGAGTGGATAAGTATATTGAAAAAGTTCAAGAAGATACTCTTTCTAACTATCCATTGACAATACAAGAGGAGAGCGTTGATGCTAGTTCTATGTTAGAAATTTTCATGAAGCAAGAAGATAATAATTATAATGATAATAAAATTCATTCAAGACAAATAATTGGTAAAATTTTTGATAAGATATCAAAAAATGTGCAAAGAAATAATTTAACTGAGTTTAAAAATTATATAGATAATACTGATAATGACATAAAGAAATATTCAAATGCTGTGCAGTACTCTTATGAAGTAACTCCTTATATTTATAAAGCTAATACTGATGATGGTGTGGTTCAAGTTAATCCATCTACAACTTTCGAAAAGTTAGGAATGGCCGAATCATCTGATCAGTCAACATATGTTATGGGAAGTTCTACTGATGTTTGGACAGAGATGTTAGATAATCAAGAATTGTTAGAATCTCAATATGATGTAATGGCTGGAAAATGGCCTGAGAGTTATGATGAAGTTGTTTTAATTGTTAATGAAAATAATGAAATGAGTGATTATTCTTTATATTCTTTGGGAATAAAAGATCAATCAGAAATAACTGAAAAGATGCATAAAGTAATGGCTGGAGAAACTTTAGATGATTTAGAAGATGATGTTTATTCATATGATGATTTTATTGGATTAAAATATAAAATTTTATTGAATACAGATTTTTATGTTAAACAAGGTAATTCATGGATAAGTAAGAAGAGTGATGAAAGCTATTTAAAGCAAAAATTAGAAAATGCACAGGAAGTTAAAATTGTTGGTATAATTCGTCCAAAAGAAGAAGCAACTGCAACATCAATGGGAGATATGGGAATTATAGGCTATAAAAAAGAATTAACTACATATATAATCAATTCAATTAATGATTCTGAAATAGCTAAGGCACAAAAAGAAAATAAGAATGTAAATGTATTTACAGGAAAAGAATTTTCAACTGAGGCTTCTTCAAATGTAGGTGGATTTGATTATTCTAAGTTAACTGCTGATGAGCAGGCATATTTAGCAGGTCTTTCACAAGAAGAGCTAGCAGGTGTAATTGCTTCATATTCTGAAAAAGCAAGTGCAACATATGAAGAGAATATAAAAGAATTAGGAATATGTGATTTGAATTCTCCTTCTGCAATTAGTATATATCCAATTGATTTTGATAGTAAGGATAAAATTATTGAAGATATTAATAAATATAATGAACAGAAGAGAAGTGAAGGAAAAGAAAGTGATGTAATTCAATATACTGATATGGTTGCTACAATGATGTCATCTGTTACTGTAATTGTAAATATGATTAGTTATGTATTGATAGCTTTTGTTTCTATTTCTTTAATAGTTTCTTCAATTATGATTGGTATAATAACATATATTTCAGTACTTGAAAGAATCAAAGAGATTGGTATTTTGCGTAGTATAGGAGCTTCAAAGAAAGATATATCAAGAGTATTTAATGCAGAAACATTTATTGTTGGTTTAGTTGCAGGTGTACTTGGAATTGGAATAACTGTATTATTAAATATTCCTATAAATGCAGTTATAAAAAATGTTGCTGATGTTTCAAATCTTTCTAAATTACCAGTAGGTGGTGCTGTTATACTAATATTAATAAGTATGATTCTTACAATGATAGCAGGTTTAATTCCAGCTAAGATGGCAAGTAAAAAAGATCCAGTGGAAGCTTTAAGATCTGAATAAAAAAATAAACTCTCAAAGCAGATACTTTGAGAGTTTATTTTTTGTTTAATAGGTAGAATATATTAAACAAATTTATTATATATAATAGAATTTAATTTTATAGAGTGGGTAATAATTGTCTTCTTTGAATTTTGTTATAGAAGAATAAAATTTATAAAATTAAAAATCCATTATAATAACCTAAGAGAATTGATAATTGATTGATATGTAATGTATGAAGCATTGCCAAACTTGTCCTTTCGAAAGTTTGAATTTGTTGCTTTATACATGTCATCAATTGCTGTGCGAATATTCCATATGATCGTTTGAGCATTCGTATTATATTTTAATGCCAATTTGTTGAAATATCTCTTGAAATCTAGATTATTCAACTGTGAATATGGATTTTCGTGAGCTAATACGATACAATCTACAAGATACTTGGTTCCACATAAATTAGGGTTGAATTTTAATAAGATTAGTTCATTATATATAGCTTTTTTAAAATTAAACATATCTAGTTTGTGTGAATATCTAGTATCTAATGAAAGTTTATTTAGTTGATTTAGAATTAACGTTGTTGTTGTTTGACTTTCATTTGGAATATTCAATGAATAATATTTATAATTTAAAAGTTTTTCTAATCTTGAATTATATGAGGTTCCGCAGATGATGATGTTAGGTTTATGTGATTGACAGAAGCGGATACTAATGGGGCTTAAATATTGATCTAAACCTAGCAGTCTAATGTTGAGATGCAGAGCTACGAATTTATTTGATAAATTTATTAAATACTCCAAATTTTCATAAAACATAAAAACTGTAATCATAAAATAAATTCCTTATATAATTACTAACGTAAAAAGTAGAGAAAAAGTTGCGCAAAAATTTAAAAAATGGAGAAAATTGTGGAAGAAAATTTTGTTATTAAAAAAATTAAGAATGGAGATAGTAGTAGTTTTAAAATTTTATATGAAAAATATCAAAGTAAATTATTTGCTTATGTTTATTGTAAAGTAAGTGATAAAGCTGAAGTAGAAGATTTAATGCAAGAAGTTTTTGTGAAAGTTTATAAAAATATAGAGTTGTATGATGAGAGTAAAAGTTCTTTTTATAATTTTATTTTGACTAATGCTAAGCAAGTTATTTCTGATTATTTTAGAAACAATAATAATTATGAGAATAGAATTGAAAAAATATATTTAAATTCTAATCTAATTAGTGATGAAGATATTGCAATAATTTATGACAGTATCGATGGTGAATATAATTTGAAAAGTGTATTGGATAAATTACCAGAAACACAAAGAATGGCTTTAAATTTAGTTTATATAAAGAATATGTCATATAAAGATGCTGCTAGAATTATGAAGAAATCTGAACTTAGTGTTAAGTCATTAATTTTTAGAGCTAAGAGAACTCTTAAGAAAGATATAGCTGAGAAATATCCTGAAATAGTAAAGGAATATGGATTTAAGAAGGTTGCAAAAGCTGTTGTGATTTCAACTGTTTGTTTTGGATTAATAGGTGGATTTTCATATGCTGCATTTAAAGTGTACATGGATAAATTTTATAAAGGTACATATACGGTGGCTGATGTGAAATCAGAAATTAGTGATGATAAAGCTATAGATAAAGAAAAAGCTAAAGACATCATAAATGAATATTTGACTGTGTTAGGATACTCTAATTTAAGTGATGTAAATGATTTGCATTTATATAGAGATTACATGATTAATGAAATATATTGGACAGTGGAGAAGAGTGAATACAAAATTTCGATTAATGCTGTAAATGGTAAATTACTTTCTTTTGCTATATATGATAAAAGTGAGAGTACAGTATATTTTAGCGATGAGGTATTGAAGAATTTAAAATTATGTGATGGATATGATTTAATATCAGATGAAGTGATGGGTGAAATTAGAAACATAGAATATGCTAAGAAATATGGAGATCTTGTTAATGAATATCAGAGTGTAAAGATTATGGTTGAAAATAATAGAATTGCTAATATAAATGTTTTAGATTATGATTATACAGATACTGAAATTAATATTTCTAAGGAAGATGCTATAAGAATATTTAAAGAAAATGGAATTGATGTATCAGAAGATGAGATAGAATTGAGTATTGAGAATGTAGGAAGAACTGAATATGAAGAAGGTAATAAACTGTTTGAAGAAATTTCAGAGGAACAGATGAAAGATTTAGAGTTGTATGAAATTAAAAGTGATGTTAGAAAAGTATGGAGATACGAGGATACACAAAATATACAATATTATGTTGATACCATAGATGGTAAAGTTATTATTCCTCAAAAATTTAGTATAGAAAAACAGGAGTAGCTATCTAGCTGCTCCTGTATATGTTGTACTACCATAAAGTTTTATAGGTGTTGTACCTGATCCTGGTACATGTGATGCGGCATTTAGAGCTGCAGTTCTTACAGAGGATTTTCCAACATAAGTTAACCAAAAATAGTAATTGAAATTATATGAGTTCTCCGTTGTGACTGCATTATACCATCCTAAAAAGCATCTATTTGAATAACCTGTTGTATGAAAAGCTGTTGCTAAACTATTATCAGCAGCGCTGTATGAAGAATCTATATAAACAAAGTCCCAATTTCCAGAAATCATAGAACTATTTATAGAATTTCCATAATAATCATTGAAATATCCTGTTCCCCCAAATGTGTGAACATACATTGCATAACCATTTCCTGTATTTTGTATCCATGAAAGCATAGAATCTTTTGTTATAGGGCCCATAGTAGTTGTACAAGAATATCCAAGAGAACTTAAGCCGCTTGAAGCATAAGAAGCACAACTTTGGTAGAAAGAACTTTTACTACTTGAAAATACTTTTGCACTTGCTGATGCATGACATGTTGTTGCAAAAAATGCTAATATTAATACCATAAGAAGAATGGTAGAAATTATTTTTTTATTCATTTATACAGTCACCTCCAATTACTTTATTATTTTCAGCATCAATATAAATAATTGAATTATCTGATGATTGTATTACCCATGTAGGGCGGATAGAGGTATCTTGATTTGAGTTATCGTAATAATCGTTTGCTTTTTCCATTGTTAATGTTGCAGATACAACATCAGATGAAGATATTCCTAAATTTTCTGTTGCAGTTAATGTTGCTTCTTCTTGAGTTATTGTTGTTTCATTAGAAGTGGCTGGTTCGTTGAAAACAGTTAATGAAACAATTTCATCTGTATCAGGAATAAAGAATACTTTAACTGACTCATATTTGTTATATATTCCATTATAATTTTTTTCAAAATTTGCTTGCCAGATTAGATCGTCAAATTTTTCTAAATAATTTAATTCATAATCACTTGGTAAATTTAAATTTTTATATTTATCTAAAATATAATCTTTAGCTGATGAAGAGTCCATTGACGAAACTTCTTGAGTTGTAGATATTTGTTTTGTATAAATTCCGATTAAATCATTGTTTGTATCCATGTTTATTAGATAGTTTGAATTTTCAATTGAGTATACGTTTTCGTCTTTTAATTCATCATAGATAACGGTAGTTTTTAAATTATCAGATGATACGTTTAATTCTTTTAGTATATTAGAACTTTTTGAAACGCTGGTTGCACTGACTTTTTCAGTAATTGTTGTTTGGTCTTGAGAAGAATTTAAGTTTACTGTTGCATATACAATACTTGCTGTTGTAAGAGCAAGTAGACCACTAGTTATTAAAATAATTTTTTTACTTTTTGTCATTGAATAGTACCTCCATCAAAAAAATAATATAGCTATATCTTAAATAAAAAATAATATAAATATTAAAAAAATATAATATTTTTTTATATTATTAGAATTTTAAATTTATGAAACAACTTTTGAAAAATATTTAGGAAGAAAAAGGAAAAAATATTTAAAACAGCTCAGAGATGAAAGATAATTAAAATGTTAACGAACAAACATACTGTGCACATAAAAAATATAAATAATAATTTGTGTAAACTAAAAAAAATAAACTCACAAGGGCATGTGAATAAGTATGTCGAAAAAAATCGATGAAATAGGTTATTAACAGAGTTATCCACATTATCCACAAAAGAATGATGGGAGTTAAATTGATTAAAAATAGTTTACGTAATCAAAAAAGTGGTTATAATATGGGCTTTTTTATGAGTGTAATGGAATATGTAAATAATTAATTTTATTGAAAAATGAGAAGTTCTGTAAATTATCCACAATAAAAGGTTGACAATAATATATAAAAGGATTAAAATAAGTAACATATTAATAGTGCGATGAAAAAGAGTGAATGTATTGTCTTTATCTAAAGAGAGTTAGAATGGTGAGATCTAATGTTAAAGAATATAGGATGGAACTTTGGAGCATATTTAAAATTAAGGTGGATTCTTTTTATGAATCAATTAGGGTGGAACCGCGGAGTTATCTTTCGTCCCTGAGTGGGGATTGTTGATGACTCTTTTTTGTTTCTTTCAAATAATTTTCATCATTTTGCTGTGTTACATTTTATTTTTAATTCCTGCGACGTACCAATGTACGCCTCGGAATATAAAAACTCATGTGCCTTGCAAAATAATAAAACTTATTTGAAAGCAAATATTAATTTTCATCATTTGCTGTGTATATTTTATTTTTGAAAATTTGTATTGATAAAACAAAGGGAGTTGTTGATAGATCCAAATAAAAAGAAGGAGGAATTGATATGGTAGAATCAATGGAAGAAATCGTTAATCTTTGCAAAGCTAGAGGATATGTGTATGCAGGGTCTGAAATTTATGGAGGTCTTGCAAATACTTGGGATTATGGACCTTTAGGGGTAGAGTTCAAAAATAATATTAAGGATGCTTGGAGAAAGAAATTTGTTCAGGAAAGTCCTTATAATGTAGGTTTAGATGCGGCTATACTTATGAATCCTCAAACTTGGGTTGCTTCAGGACATGTTGGTGGATTTTCTGATCCATTAATTGATTGTAAGGAATGTAAAACAAGACATAGAGCTGATAAGCTTATTGAGGAATGGGCTCATGATCAAGGTAAAGATATGATTGCAGATGGAATGTCAGATGAGGAATTAATTAAGTTTATTAATGATAATCAAATTCCATGTCCATCTTGTGGAAAGACTAATTTCACAGATATAAGAAAATTTAATTTAATGTTTAAAACTTTTCAAGGGGTTACAGAAGATGCTAAAGCAGAAATATATTTGAGACCGGAAACAGCTCAAGGTATATTTGTTAATTTTAAAAATGTACTTCGTACAACAAGAAGAAAAATGCCAATGGGTATCGCTCAAATTGGTAAATCTTTTAGAAATGAAATTACACCTGGAAACTTTACTTTTAGAACAAGAGAGTTTGAACAAATGGAACTTGAATTTTTCTGTAAGCCAGGTACAGATTTAGAATGGCATGCTTATTGGAAAAAGTTCTGTGAAGAATGGTTATTAAGTTTAGGAATGAAAAAAGAAAATATTAGATTAAGAGATCATTCACCAGAGGAATTATCTCATTATAGTAATGCTACAACTGATATAGAATTCTTATTCCCATTTGGATGGGGAGAGTTATGGGGAATAGCTGATAGAACTGACTTTGATTTAAAACAACATATGGAATATTCAAAACAAGATATGACATATTTGGATCAAGAGTCTGGAGAAAAATACATTCCTTATTGTATTGAACCTTCATTAGGTGCTGATAGAGTTGCACTTGCTTTCTTATGTAATAGTTATGAAAAAGAGGAAGTATCTGAAGGTGATGTTAGAACTGTATTAAAATTACATCCAGCATTGGCACCTTATAAAGTTGCTGTATTACCTTTATCAAAGAAATTAAGTGACAAGGCTAGAGAAGTTTATGAGAAAATTTCTAAATCATTTATGTGTGATTATGATGAAGCAGGAAGTATAGGAAAGAGATATAGAAGAGAAGATGAAATAGGAACACCTTATTGTGTAACTATTGATTTTGATACTTTAGAAGATGAATCAGTAACTGTAAGAGATAGAGATACAATGGAACAAGTTAGAGTTAAGATTGATGAATTAACTGATTGGGTTGAAGAAAAGATCAAATTTTAATTTATATTGATTTCAGTTGAGAAGAAATTTAATTTTTAACTTATAAAGGGAAAACTCCCCATGGTTTTTTATAACCAGGAGGAGTTTTTTGTGGCATAGGTTTAATCTATGCACGAAATGCTGAAACATATTCAGCGATAGGCTCAATATCCGAGGTAAATGCCGGAGTATCAATATTGCGGACATCTCTTTGACCACTGCATGGACAATTTACTTCATACTGAAGAGTGCCCTTCTTGAAATGATCATCATCCATTAGATATAAAGTCTGCATTTGTGGATACTCATAAATGATAAACTGATACGGTAAAAAATCTTTGCTGAAGAATACAAATGCTTCGATATAGTCGACAAACATTCCTGAAGGCAATTCTTTGTCACCTCTGACAACCTGCAAAGTGAATAAAGAGTTGTCTGTGCTTGGATAGAATCCAAAGAACTTATAATTGTCGATTTTGACAGTATAAGTGTTGTTTTCTGTATCTTCTGTGATTTCTGCCGGTCCTGAGATTCCAATATTATTTAGAAACTCGGTTAACTTTTCCTGTAATGTGTTTACTTCAATACGCTCGTTCATTTTGCTACCTCCTAATTGTGCCGGTGATTAGATTTCCTGTTTTGATGAGGTTACTTTTGGCTGGGAGTCAAGAAAGTTGTTAATTCTTTCGTCCAGGTCAAATGGGTAACTGCCAAAATAGGGTTTGGAATCACTTTGGGTGGACGAGTTGCTTTTTGATTCGTTATTTTCAACGAATCTTTTGTCATGTTGTTCTGGCATAATGCCACCTCCTTAAATTAGTATACATAATTATTATAGCACAGCTTTACATAAATTAAAATGGTGTATTGTAAATTTATTGAAAATGCAGTATAATAGAAGAGATTTATACGATAAAGGATGAAAAATATGTTAAGATTTAAAGATAAACGATGGCAAATTTTATTTGATTTTTGTATTTAAAAATAGAGAGATTAATAAAAATTAAATAAAAGGAGAATTTAAAAATGAGTAAAAAAATAATGTTAACAGGTGATAGACCTACAGGTAAACTACATATTGGTCACTATTTTGGGTCTTTAAAAAATAGAGTAAAAATGCAAAATGAGGTAGATGAATGTTATATTTTGGTTGCAGATGTTCAAGCTTTAACTGATAATTTTAATAATCCAGAGAAAGTTAGAAAAAATGTTAGAGAAGTTGTTATGGATTATTTATCTGTTGGGATTGATCCAAGCAAAGCTACTATTTATTTGCAGTCAGAAATCTCAGAGGTAGCTGAACTTACAGTGTTTTATTCAAACTTAGTTACTATTGCAAGATTGGAGAGAAATCCTACCGTAAAGACTGAACTTGCTCAAAAGAGAGAAATCTTTGGTGAGAGTGTGACATATGGATTTTTAGGATATCCAGTTAGTCAGGCTGCAGATATAACTGCGTTTGATGCTACTATTGTTCCAGTTGGTGAAGATCAACTTCCTTTAATAGAACAATGTAGAGAGATTGTTAGAAAGTTTAATAGTATTTATGGAGAAGTTTTGAGAGAACCACAAGCATATTTATCTGAAACTAAAAGAATTAAAGGTTTAGATGGAAATGAGAAAATGGGTAAATCTCTTGGAAATGCTATATATTTGTCTGATTCTGAAGAAGAGATTACTAGAAAAGTTATGAGTGCTGTAACAGATCCTAATAGAATTAGAAAAGATGATAAAGGTAATCCTGATGTTTGTATGGTTGCTTATTATCATAATTTGTTTAGTTCAGGAGAAGAGTGTAAAAATGTTTGTGCTGAATGTAGAGCTGGGCAAAGAGGCTGTGTTGCTTGTAAAAAGCAATTGGCTAAAAATATTATAGAATATTTAAGACCTATGAGAGAGAAAAGAGCTTATTATGAAGCTCACCCTGAAGAGGTTGATAAAATTTTATATGAAGGAACTCAAAAAGCAAAGGCTAAAGCTAAAGAAACAATGAAGAATGTTAAAAAGGCTATGAGACTTGATTATTTTGATGATATGAAATAAAGGAGATTATGATGTTTATTGATTACACAAAAATTATAATTAAATCAGGAGATGGTGGAAACGGTGCAGTTTCTTTTAGACGTGAAAAGTATGTTGCTGCTGGTGGACCTGATGGTGGAGATGGCGGAAAAGGTGGAGATGTTTATTTCGTTGTTGATCCAGATAGCAATACTTTGATTGATTTTAGATATAATAGAAAATTCAAAGCTGCAAACGGAGAAAATGGTAGTGGTGCTCATAAGTATGGTAAAAGTGGAGCTGATTTGGAAATTAAAGTTCCTAAGGGTACTGTTGTAAAAGATGCTGAAACTGGTAAGCTTATTGCTGATTTATCTGAAGATGGCGAAAGAAAGTTGATTCTTCCAGGAGGTAGAGGAGGAAAGGGAAACTCTCATTTTGCAACAGCGACAAGACAGGTTCCAAGATTTGCTCAAGATGGTGAAAAAGGAATTGAAAAAGAAGTTATATTAGAACTTAAGTCATTAGCTGATGTTGGATTAATAGGATTTCCTAATGTAGGAAAGTCTACATTGCTTTCAAGAGTAACAGCTGCTACTCCTAAAATTGCTAATTATCATTTTACAACTATTTATCCTAATTTAGGTGTTGTTAAAACTGAATATGGTGATAGTTTTGTTATAGCTGATATTCCTGGAGTTATTGAAGGTGCTAGTGAAGGAATAGGTTTAGGAATTCAATTTTTACGTCATATTGAAAGAACACGTTTATTGCTTCATATAATTGATTGTTCTGGAAGTGAAGGAAGAGATCCAGTAAAAGATTATGAAGTTATTAATAATGAACTAAAAAAGTACAGTGAGAAATTAAGTAAGAGAAAACAAATTATTGTTGCAAGTAAAGCAGATGTTATGCAAGATGATTCTAATTATAAAAAGTTAGAAAAAATGGCAAAAGAAAAAGGCTTAGAAATATTCAAAATATCTGCAGTTACAGGTGAGGGAATAAAAGAGCTATTTACATATGTATCAGAAGAATTGAAAAAATTACCTAAAGAAGATTTGATTGATTATGATGATAAAGTTGTTTATACATTGAAAGAAGATGAAAAACAATTTAAGGTAGAAGTAGTGGATGGTGAATTTATAGTTTCTGGACCTGCTATTGAAAAACTTATGGGTAGAATTAATATTGGCGATAATGAGTCTATGGCTTATTTCGAAAGAAACTTAAATGATTTAGGAATTAATGATGAACTTAGAAAGAAAGGCGTAAAAGAGGGAGATACTGTTAAATTCTTAGAATGGGAATTTGAGTGGTTTGATTATTAATATTTTAATAAAATAAATATAAAAAAACAGAATGATAAAAATCATTCTGTTTTTTTTAAAAGAAAAATTATGGAAAAATAATTATTGTTCATCTTCGTTGAAGGTTAAACTTGTTTTTATTAATTTAACTAATTTGCTAAATGCAAGTTTAGCAGATTTAGTAAATCTTTCGATAAATGTAGTAACTTTACTTAGAGTAGAGTCTTCTTTTACTGTCATTGATTTTTCCTCTATATTTTCTATTACTTTTGGTTCTTCTTTTATATCTTTAACTATTGAATTTACATATACAGATCCAGCAGTTACTTTATCTTCATCAAATGCTTTTACAGATTGTTCTTTTGCTTTATCTGTTATAGAAGCAAATGCTGCAGAAATGCTTTCTTCAGGTTCTTCAGCTTTTATTACAGCATGTGAAACAACTTTTTCATTTTCTGGGTTTAGACTTATTTGAGTAATTATTGTATCATTTGGTATTGATTTTTTATCTGTATTTTCTAAGTCAACTGTTTTATATAATTCAAAAGAGTTAGAGTTAACAACTGAAGTTTCAAATAGATCTTCTTTGTTTTCAGTTTCATCAGAAACTTTTTGATCAAAAGGTTCAAAGTTAACGACTTTACTTGTATCAGCTAATGTCTTAAATGATAAAATTTCTTCATTTTCAAGAATAGGTAATATATAATTTGCATAATTGTTGTTATCCCAATTTCCATTACTATCTCTAAAACAAAATTGTAAAGTTTCACCAGATCCAACTTTAACTGTTGCAAGATATCCAAAAGTAGAAGGTTTCATTCTAATTTCTTCTTTGTTATCCCACATGTTTCCATACCCTAATGAAATGTAAACATCGTTAGTTAAATTGTTTGAAAATAGGAAACCTTTGTACAATACAACGATTTCTTGATCTTCGTAAATTTTATCTTTATTAATATAAATATCTTTTGTAAAATCCATTTTTTTCTCCTAAATCCATTATTTATAGCAATTATAATATTTAATTATTGTTTTTTCAACAAAATACGTAATAAATAAGATTATATTTTGATTACAAAATTACAAACAAGTAACAATAGGGTAACAAAAAAGAAAAATACGAACAAAAACAAAACTTTTGTTTGACAAACAAAAAGTTATATGTTATTATTTTTCTGAAAACAAAAATAGGAGTGATGAAAGTGAAGAAAAAAGATCCAAATGCCTTAAATAAAAGAGAGAAAGCAATACTTAGATTTATAGAAAAACAAATAAAATTAAAAGGATATCCACCATCAGTTAGAGAAATCGGAAAAGCTGTTGATTTAAAATCTACTGCAACTGTACACGGATATTTAAATCAATTAGAAGAAAAAGGATATATTAAAAAAGAGCAACAAAAAGGTAGAACTTTAAAATTACTTAAAGGAGGAGCTTTAGAGAATCAAGAAACATTTACTCCTGAAAATAAAGATCTTTATACAGAAAAAGAACTTGTAGAAGTGCCTGTAATTGGTAAAATTACGGCTGGAGCGCCAATCCTTGCTGTTGAAAATGTTACAGATACTTTTCCAATTCCAATTGATTTTGTTGGTAATTCTGAAAGTTTTATGCTAACAGTTAGAGGAGAGAGTATGATAGAAGCTGGAATTTTAGATGGTGACTATATACTTGTAAAAAAACAAGAGACTGCAATGAATGGTGAGATTGTTGTAGCATTAATTGAGGATGAGGCAACAGTTAAAACTTTTTATAAGGAAAAAGATCATATAAGATTGCAACCAGAAAATTCTACTATGGATCCGATAATTGTTCCAGATTGTAAGATATTAGGAAAAGTTGCTGGTGTGTTTAGAAAAATGTAATTTTAATTAGAATATAAAATGGGCTATGTGTTAGGTAACACATAGCCTTTTACTATAGTAATTATTAATGAGTACAAAATAGAAAGCAATGATATATTTTTAAAACATTGCGCAGCGACCAAAGGAACGAAGCGAAGCTTTTGTGACTGCGATTGAAGCAATCTTTCCATTAGAAAGAGCCAAGGGCTCAACAAGATTGCGACAGCAAGATGTTAAAAAATATATTATTGCTTTCTATTACCAATAGTTATTATTACTATTTTATTTCTACTATAGTAACACCCATTTCACCTTCGCCGAATGTTCCATATCTATAACTTTTTACGTGTGGGTGTGTTTTTAGATACTTTTGAATTCCTTTACCAAGTACACCTGTTCCTTTGCCGTGTACAATTCTTACGAATTCAAGTTTTGCAATTGCTGCTTCATCTAAAAATTTATCTACTAGAAAAATTGATTCTTCTATATTTAGTCCAATAACATTTAATTCAGTTTGAACTTTTTTAGGAGTAAAGTTAGATTGTTTTTTATTTGGTATACTTTTTGGCTTTTCTGTTTGATGTGCAATTGTTATTTCTGAGGCGGTTAGTGTTGTTTTTATATTGTCAATCTGTATATTAAATTTTTTAGATTGATTTGGATAACTTAGTATTGTTCCGTTTTTATTGAATTTTGGAACGAATACTATTAATCCTGGTTTTATTTGCGTTTCGTCAAATACAGTTGTAGATTGCTTGTCAGGTTCTTTAATTTGTATTACGTCATTTAGTTTATCAGATAATTTATTTCTTAATTTGTTTAATTGTTTTGCATTTGTGCTTTTTTCTGATTCCATTTCTCTTATTATTTCATTTGCTTCTTCTTTTGCATTAAGGAAAATATCTCTAGCTTCTTGTTTAGCTTTTTGAAGGTACTCTTTTTTGTGTTCTGAAATATCATTTTTTTCATTTTCTAGTTTTTCTTTTAGAGTTTGAATTTGTTTTGAAGCTTCAATTGTTTTTTCTTTTTCAGCTTCTATAAGTGCTTTAGAATCATAAATTTCTTTTAATAGGTCTTCTGTTTTTGCTGTATCAGAGCTAATTAATTTTTTTGCATTTTCTAATATTTCTTGTTTTAGACCTAATTTTTGACTTATTGCAAATGCATTACTTTTTCCAGGTACCCCTATTAGTAGTCGATATGTTGGTGATAGTGTTTCTAAATTAAATTCACAACTCGCATTTTCAACTCCATCTGTAAGTAATGCATATTCTTTAAGTTCATGGTAATGTGTAGTGGCAAGTACGGTAATATTATTTTCTTTTAAATATTCTAATATGCTAAGTGCTAGACTTGCGCCTTCAATAGGGTCAGTTCCTGAACCAAGTTCATCTACAAGTACAAGACTATTTGAAGTAGCATTATTTATTATTGATATTATATGTGTCATGTGAGATGAAAATGTACTTAATGATTCTAAGATACTTTGTTCATCACCGATGTCTGCGAAAATATTGTCAAATACATAAATAGAGCTTTCTTCTGATGCAGGAATATGTAGACCACTTTGAGCCATTGCAGTTAGCAAACCAACAGTTTTTAATGTTACAGTTTTTCCTCCTGTGTTTGGACCTGTTATTAATAGTGTTGAAAAATTTTTTCCAATTTCTAATGTTATTGGTATAGCTTTTTTTGGATCGAGTAGAGGATGAATTGCATTTTTTAGATATATTATTTTTTCGTCATTAAGTTTTGGACAGTTACTGTTTGTAAATTTTGAATATTTTGCTTTTGCAAAAATAAAATCTAGTATTGTTAATAAATTGTAGTTATTTTCAAGTTCAGGAATTATGTTAAAGAACAGTGAAGTTAAGATTTGTAATATTTTTTCAATTTCTATAATTTCCTGATTTTTAAGTTCTGATAGTTGATTGTTTAGGTCAAATACTGATATTGGTTCTACAAAAACGGTTGAACCTGTACTTGATGTATCATGAATAAAACCTTTAATTTCACTTTGATATTCTACTTTTACTGGTACTACAAAACGATTTTGTCTAAGGGTTATAAGTGGTTCTTGCAAATACTTTGATGTCAATAAAGATTGTAGTTTATCCTTAATATTTTGTTTTATTTTACGCATTTGATTTCTGATTTTGTAAAGATTATCTGATGCTCTATCATCAATTGTGTTTTCATCTATTATTGAAGAAAATATTTTATCTTCAATGCTTGCGTTAGTATATAAGTGTTCAAAGTAGTTTGTTAAACTGTCTGTTTGATTAAGTTCTTTATCAAAATAATAGTTTTTTATTAGTCTGCTTGTTTTTAGAAGTGTTGCTAGTTCTAAAAGTGCTTTTGTTTGTAAGAAATTCTGATTTTTTAAATTAAGTATGTGTGATGTAATTTCTCCAAGTGGAATTAGTGGCAGATTGCCTTTCCTATAAAGAAGTGCAGCAGCTTCTGTTGTTTCAGCTAATGCTTTTTCAATTTTATCTTTATTTGAGTATGGTTCTAAATTTAAACACATTTCTTTTCCGTTTTCAGAAATGGCGAATTCAGATAATATATTTTTAATTTTATTAAATTCTAATTTTTCTAAGTAAGTACTTTGCATTTTGTTATCCTTTCTTAAATAAATTAACGTTTTCATTATCTCATAAAAGCCGTGTGTTTTCAACGATATTTTGAATTTTAGTATTTTATTGGAATAATTTTGAAGAAAATGATACAAAATAAAATTCGAATAGAGGAAATCTTGGGTATGACTAACGTTCATTGATTATGTAGTAAACACATCTTAAAAAAGTGATGAAAGTAATTGAAATTTGATATGAAGTGTAATATAATCGTAACAGCTTTGTAAACAATATGTAAATGAGAAAGGAAGATTCTGATGTTTGGACAAGATATAGGTATAGATTTAGGAACTGCTACAGTAATAGCATATGTGAAAGGAAAAGGAATTGTACTTAGAGAACCTTCTGTTGTGGCTGTAAACAGTACATCTGGTGAGGTTTTAGCTGTTGGACATGAAGCAAGAAGAATGCTTGGTAGAACACCAGGAAATATAATAGCAACAAGACCTTTAAGAGATGGAGTAATTTCAGATTATACAGTAACTGAAAAAATGTTAAAGTATTTTATAAGTAAAATAGGAGGAAAATTTTTATTTGCTCCTAGAATTATGATTTGTATACCATCTCAAGTTACAGAAGTAGAGAAGAAGGCTGTTATAGATGCTGCATCAAATGCTGGTGCTAGAAAAGTATATTTAATAGAAGAACCAATTGCTGCTGCAATAGGTGCTGGAATAGATATTTCAAAACCATGTGGAAATATGATTGTTGATATAGGTGGTGGAACTACTGATATTGCTGTTATTTCACTTGGAGGATCTGTTGTTAGTACTTCAATTAAGGTAGCTGGTGATAAATTTGATGAGGCTATTGTTAGATTTATAAAAAGAAAATACAATGTAATGATAGGAGAACGTACAGCTGAAGATTTGAAAGTAAATGTTGGTTGTGTATATCCTAAAATTCAAGATGTTGAAATGGATATAAGAGGAAGAGACTTAATAACTGGTTTACCAAAGACTTTAACAGTTCATTCTAGTGAGATGATGGAAGCTCTAGAAGAACCTGTAAATATGATAGTTGATGCTGTTCATTCAGTATTGGAAAAAACTCCTCCAGAACTTGCTGCTGATATAAGTGATAGAGGAATTTATATGACAGGTGGAGGATGCTTGATTGATGGTTTAGACAAATTGTTACAAGAAAGAACTGGAATTAATGTAATGATAGCAGAAGATGCGGTTTCATGTGTTGCATTAGGAACTGGAAAAGCTTTGGATAATTTAGATAATTTAGATAGAAAATAATATTTGTTAAAGTAAACTCAAGTTATTAGACTGCTGTTTGATGATTTGAGTTTATTTATTGTAATATGCATTATGTATGTTAATATTTATGAAGATTTTATATTATAATGTATAGTGCTAAATTTGTTAAACTAGGATGTATAATAGTTATATTTATTGTATTGGAGAAAAAAATGGAGAGAAAAAAAGTAGCTTTTTTTACTTTGCGGTTGCAAAGTAAATCAATATGAAACAAATGGTATGGCTCAAAAATTAATGTCAAATTATGATATTGTTGAACCAGAAGAAAAAGCAGATATTTATATTATAAATACATGTAGTGTTACTAATATGTCAGATAGGAAGTCAAGACAAATGATTAGAAGAGCTAAAGAAATGAATTCAAAAGCTTTTGTAATTGTTGTTGGATGTTATGCTGAGGTGGCAAAAGATGAAATTGAAAAAATAGATGAAGTGGATTTAGTATTAGGAAATCATCAAAAAGCTAATATTGATAAATATATTGAAGCTTATTTTGATGGTAGAGATGTTAATGATGAAGCTATTGAGAGTTATTTTTATGATTTTGGTTCAATAACATATACCGAAAAGACTAGAGCTGTTGTTAAAGTACAAGATGGATGTAACAATTTTTGTACATATTGTATAATTCCATATGCAAGAGGAAGAATTTGCAGCAGACGTCCAGAAAGTGTTGTTGATGAAATTACTAAAATTGCTAGAGAAGGAATAAAAGAAGTTGTAATTACAGGAATTCAGGTGTCAGCGTATGGCAAAGATTTCGACAGTGATTATAGATTAATTGATTTATTAGAAGAAATTAATAAAATTGACGGAATTGAGAGAATTAGGATTGGATCAATTGAACCTTTAATGATTACTGATGAATTTTGTGAGAGAGTTAAAAAATTAGAAAAGATGTGTCATCATTTTCATTTGTCTTTGCAAAGTGGATGTGATAAAACTTTGAAAGAAATGAATAGAAGATATACTACGGCAGAGTTTGGGGAAGTTGTTAGAAAATTAAGAAGTATTTATGATGATGTTATCTTGACTACTGATATTATTGTAGGTTTTCCTAATGAAACTGATGAGGATTTTGAACAGACTTATGATTTTTTGAAAAGTATAAAATTTTATAAAATGCATGTTTTTAAATATTCTCAAAGAAAAGGAACGGTTGCTGCTAAAATGAAAAATCAGGTTTCTCCAGAGAAAAAAGAAGAAAGAAGTAAGAGACTTTTAAAATTATCAAGTGATAATGAAAAAGATTATTTGAATGAGTATGTTGGAAAAGATGTTAAAGTTTTATTTGAGGAGCAAGATGGAGAATTTGTAAAGGGGCATACTGATAATTATATTGTTGTTGAAGCTAAGGGATCAGAAGAGAATTTGAATAAAATTTTAACAGTACATGTAGAACAAAGTGGAGAAGAAAAATTGGTTGGAATTTTAGTATGAAATAGAAATGTAAAAAAAGTGTAACACAAACGATAAGTATTTTGTATTGAATATTTGGTGTGGATATAGTATAAAATATTCTAAGGTGGATTAGTTTTACTAAGGAGGAAAAATAAATGGGAAATATAAATTTCGGAAACCAAAAAGAAAATATTCAAGAAAATGCTGGAAGTATTTTTACAGGAGATATGCCACAAGAAAAAGCTGATTCTTTTGCAGGAGCAATACCTCAACCACAAGGATATGCAGGAGGCTTTTTTGGTACAGCTGGAAAACAAGAAGAACAAGCTGGTTCTTATGTTGGCGGATTTGTTGCACAATCAAAAACAGCTAATTATGATGTAGAAGAATTTGATGAGAAAAAATTACCAGTTAAACGTGGTTTATGGTCAAGATTTAAATCTTTCTTATTCCAAGAAATCGATTTAACTAGTGAAGTTAAAATTGAATTATCTTCAAAAGAAGAAAAAGTATTGAATGAAGTTCATGATTTCTTATTCCAAGAATTATCTTTCAAAGGATTTATGGATATTCTTAAAATAGGAAATGATAAGAAATAATTATTGAGTTTATATTTAGGTTTAATACTAATGTGCAATTTTGTGCATTAGTATTTTTTTTATTATACGAGGAAAGTTCTCCAAACTTGCTATAATATAAATACTTTGCACAGAAATTTGCTATGCAAATTTCGCACACGAACAATTAAATGTGTGTTGAATTTTATAATTTAAAACATGGAAAAATTTAATCAGCCCACTATTGTTCTATGTAGTGCACAGAAATATTTCAAAAATGTTTATTATTTTCAAATGAGGGAAAAATAGAATAAACTATTGCATTTGTAGCGATTTTGATATAGAATATGCATGGTTATTTATGACCAAATTTTAAGTGATTAGTAAATCAAAGGAGGATTTTATATGTCAGTAAAAGTAGCTATTAATGGATTCGGCCGTATAGGACGTTTAGCATTTAGACAAATGTTTGGAGCAGAAGGGTATGAGATTGTTGCAATAAACGATTTAACAAGTCCTGATATGTTAGCTCATTTGTTGAAATATGATTCTGCACAAAAAAGATATGAAAAAGCAGATACAGTTGTTGCAGGAGATGGATGCATAACTGTAGATGGAAAAACAATAAAAATATATGCAGAAAAAGATGCTGCAAATTTACCTTGGGGTGAAATTGGAGTAGATGTTGTTTTAGAATGTACAGGTTTCTATACATCTAAAGAAAAAGCTTCTGCACATCTTGCTGCAGGTGCTAAAAAAGTTGTTATTTCTGCACCAGCTGGTAAAGATTTACCAACAGTTGTATTTGGTGTTAATGAAGGAGTTTTAACTAAAGAAGATAAAGTTATTTCAGCTGCATCTTGTACAACAAACTGTTTAGCTCCAATGGCTAAAGCGTTAAATGATTATGCACCAATTCAATCAGGTATCATGACAACAGTTCATGCTTATACTGGTGATCAAATGGTATTAGATGGACCACATAGAAAAGGTGATTTAAGAAGAGCTAGAGCAGCTGCTGTAAATATTGTACCTAACTCAACAGGTGCAGCAAAAGCTATAGGATTAGTTATTCCAGAATTAAATGGAAAATTAATTGGATCAGCTCAAAGAGTTCCAGTTCCAACTGGTTCTACAACAATATTAATTGCAACTGTAAGAGGTGAAGATATCACAGTAGAAGGAATTAATGCTGCTATGAAAGCTGCATCAAGTGCTTCTTATGGATATACAGAAGAACCATTAGTTTCTTCAGATATTATAGGTATTACTTATGGATCATTATTTGATGCTACTCAAACAATGGTAACAAAAGTAGAAGATGGATTATATCAAGTTCAAGTTGTTGCTTGGTATGATAATGAAAATTCTTATACTAGCCAAATGGTAAGAACTATAAAATATTTCGCTGAATTAGGTGAATAATTTAAATAAAATGTAATTTTTATAGGGATCGCTTAGGTGATCCCTATAAGATGATTTTAGGGATATAAAATAATGTTTTTACATTATTAAATTTGTTTTTATATGGATGTTAAATTCTATAAAGGAAATTGTATTCTAAATATACTTATAAAAGAATTTTGAGAAGGGATGATATTAGAATGAATAAAAAAACTGTACGTGACATAGATATTAAAGGTAAAAAAGTTCTAGTTAGATGTGATTTCAATGTTCCTTATGATGCAAATAGAGTAATTACAGATAACAGAAGAATCGTAGCAGCTTTGCCAACAATCAAATATTTATTAGAAAATGATTGTAAAGTTATTTTATGTTCTCACTTAGGAAGACCAAAGGGAGAAGTAAAACCTGAATTTTCATTAGATATAGTTGCTAAAGAATTATCAAGACTATTAGGTCAAGAAGTTAAATTAGCAGGAGATGTTGTTGGAGAATCAGCACAAAAATTAACTTCAGAAATGAAAAATGGAGAAGTTGTTTTATTAGAAAATGTTAGATTTGAAGCAGGAGAAGAAAAAAATGATCCTGAATTATCTAAGAAGTTTGCAAGTTTGGCAGAAGTATATGTAAACGATGCTTTTGGAACTGCACATAGAGCTCATAGTTCAACAACTGGTGTTGCTGATTATTTACCAGCAGTATCAGGATTCTTAATTGAAAAAGAATTAAATTTCTTAGGTGATGCTTTGGAAAATCCAGAAAGACCATTCATGGCTATTTTAGGTGGAAAGAAAGTTTCTGATAAAATAGGTGTTATTGAAGCATTATTAGAAAAAGTTGATGTTTTAATGATTGGTGGAGCTATGGCTTACACATTCTTTAAATCAATGGGATACAATGTTGGAAATTCAATTTGTGAATTAGATAAATTAGATTTAGCTAAAGAACTTATGGAAAAAGCTAAAGCTAAAGGTGTTAAATTAATGTTACCTGTTGATACAAAGATTGGTAAAGAATTTGATCCTAATACAGAAAGCAAAATTGTTAAATGTTCTGAAATACCAGATGGTTGGGAAGGATATGATATAGGATCTGAAACAATTGATTTATATATTGAAGAATTAAAGAAAGCTAAAACTGTTATTTGGAATGGTCCTGTTGGATTATTTGAATTTGATCAATTCGCAGTTGGAACTAATTCTATAGCTAAAGCATTAGCAGACATAGATGCAGTTAAAATTATCGGTGGTGGAGATTCAGCAGCGGCAGTTGAAAAGGCAGGATTAGCTGAGAAATTCACACACATTTCTACTGGTGGTGGAGCTTCTCTTGAATTCTTAGAAGGTAAAAAATTACCAGGAATAGAAGCATTACAAGATAAATAGAAGAAAGAGAATTTTATATGAAGAAAGTAGTAATTGGATTAGTTGTTGCTATATTAATAGTAACAAGTATTGTAGGAATTTTGTTTTTAAATACTAAAGGTAAGAAGCAGAATTCAGAAAATGGACAGGTAGCCGCAGGTGATGAATATTATGGTAATAGGGGTAATATTTCTCAAGTAGAAAAGGTTAAATTTTTATCTAAGAATGATGAATATTTAGTTGGAATGATTGGTTTACCTGTTTCTAATGAAGTAACAAATTTTTCAAATGAAAATATGATTCAATTTGCTTTAAATATTGCTGTTGAAAGATATGGAAGTATGCTTACAGAAAAGAAAAATAAGGATGGTTCTAAGGCATATTTAGTTTCAAAAGAAGTTGTTAATGAAATAACTAATGAATATTTTGGAGTAAATGAAGTTCCATTTGATGAGACATCTAATGCATATTATTCAAAAGCAAATAAAGCTTTTCTATATGGAGAGAATATCGAAAAAACTCTTTATTATTATCCTGTAGATATGAAAGAAGAAGCAGATACAGTTGAAATTACTGCTGATGCAATTTTTGTATCAGATGATCAAGAACAGTCTATGATTGAAAATGCTAAATATGATGGAAAATATGGTCAAGACAATGTTGATAATACTATAAAATTTATTTTTAATAAAAGTGGAAAATTAGTTTCATATCAATATTTATAATAAATATTTTTCCATTGGAAAGGTGGCGATATAATGAGAAAAAAAGTAATCGCGGGAAACTGGAAGATGAATATGCTTCCAAATGAAACAATAGAATATATTAATAGTTTTTCTAAATTAGTTGAAAATACTGACAATGAAGTAATTCTTTGTGTTCCTTATACTGATTTATTTTATGCATTAATGACAGCACAAGGAACAAATATAAAAATAGGTGCGCAAAATATGCATTTCGCAGAAAAAGGTGCATATACAGGTGAGGTTTCAGCTAAAATGTTAAAATCAATTGGTGTTGAATATGTAATTATAGGTCACTCTGAAAGAAGACAATATTTTAATGAAACAGATGAAACTGTAAATAAAAAAATTAAAGCAGCTTTTGAAAATGAATTAAAACCTATAGTTTGTGTTGGTGAAACATTAGAACAAAGAGAAGAAGGATTAACTGAAGAAATAATAACAACACAAACAAGACTTGCTTTAGAAGGATTAGATGCTGAGCAAGTTAAAAATGTTATTGTTGCTTATGAACCAATATGGGCAATAGGAACAGGAAAAACAGCAACTTCAGAAGACGCTAATAATTCAATTAAAGCTATAAGAGCTGAGATTAGAAAAATTTATGGTGATGATGTTGCTGAGAATGTTATCATTCAATATGGAGGAAGTGTAAAATCTTCTAATGCTAAAGAATTATTTGAAACTTCTGATATTGATGGTGGATTAGTTGGTGGAGCTAGTTTAGTTCCAGAAGAATTTTCTAAGATAGTTAATTATAATAAATAGAATAGGATGGGTAAAAAATATGGATAAAAAAACTACAATGCTTATGATATTGGATGGTTTTGGAATTAATGAAAAAGAGGAAGGTAATGCCATAAAAATGGCTAATATTCCAAACATTAAAAGAATTTTAAAGCAATATCCAAATACAATTTTGCATACAAGTGGTTTAGATGTTGGACTTCCAGAAGGACAAATGGGAAATTCAGAGGTTGGACATACTAATATTGGAGCAGGAAGAATTGTTTATCAAGAATTGACAAGAATTACAAAATCAATTGAAGATGGAGATTTCTTTAGTATTCCAGAATTAGTAACAGCTATTGAGAACTGTAAAAAGAATCACTCAAAATTGCATATAATGGGATTGGTTTCAGATGGAGGTGTTCATAGTCACCAACGTCATTTATTTGCATTATTAGAATTAGCTAAGAGAAAAGATTTTGAAGATGTTTATGTACATTGTTTCTTAGATGGTAGAGATACACCACCTGCTTCTGCAGAGGGATATCTTGCTGAATTGGAAGCAAAAATGTCTGAAAAAGGTGTTGGAAAAATAGCTACAATTATGGGTAGATTCTATGCTATGGATAGAGATAAGAGATGGAATAGAATCCAAAAAGCTTATGATGCTATGGTTAAAGGTGAAGGAGAAAAAGCTAGTTCTGCTTCAGTAGCTATTGAAAATTCATATCAAAAAGAAGTATTTGATGAATTTGTTGTTCCAACAGTTATTTGTAATAATGATAAGCCTGTTGCTAAAATTGAAGAAAACGATTCAGTTATTTTCTTTAACTTTAGACCAGATAGAGCTAGAGAGATTACAAGAGCTATTGTGGATGAAGAATTTGATGGATTTGAAAGAGAGTATTTTAAAACAAATTTTGTTACATTTACAAATTATGATGAAACAATCAAAAATGTATCTGTTGCATTCAAAAAAGATGAAATTAAGAACACTTTTGGAGAAATCATCAGCAAACATGGTATGACTCAATTACGTATTGCTGAAACTGAAAAATATGCTCATGTTACATTCTTCCTTAATGGTGGAGAAGAAAAACAATATGAAGGTGAAGATAGAATATTAATTCCATCACCAAAAGTTGAAACATATGATATGAAGCCAGAGATGAGTGCTTTTGAGGTTACAGAAAATGTATTAAATGCAATTCATTCTAGAAAATATGATAGCATAATTTTAAACTTTGCTAATCCTGATATGGTAGGACATACAGGAAATGTCGAAGCCGTAATTAAAGCTCTAGAATCATTAGATGGTTGTGTTGAAAAAATTGTTGAAGCTATTGAAGAAGAACATGGTATTCTTTTAATAACAGCAGATCATGGAAACTGTGAACAAATGATTGATTATAAAACAGGTGAACCACATACTGCTCATACAACAAATCCAGTTCCATTAGTTTTAGTTGGAAAAGATGATGTAAAATTAAAAGAAGGAAGATTAGCAGATTTAGCACCAACAATGCTTGATTTAATGGGATTAGAAAAACCTGAAGAAATGACAGGTGAAAGTTTAATAGAAGCTTAATTTTGGGAGGAAAAATGGCAACTTCTAATAATGAAAGGATCATTTATGCAGATATACAAAAAAAGTTATTTTATATGATTCCTGAAAAATGGGAGGCAATTTATTTATATGCATCCATTCTTGAGGAACCTTTTAAGAAACCTGTGGGAGAAATGTACTTTTATTATATTCCAAAAGGAATCTTAAAAAGACGACCTGTAAATGTGTATGAAATACCTGGATTATTTAATATTGATGAAGAAAGTTACAATGAACTTGTTCAAAAATTATTCTTAGACATAAGAAATCTGAGAAAAATTCATAGAGAAACAAAAGCAGATTTATGGACACATTTAACTATTTCAATAGAGAATTTTCAATTTAAAATAAAGTATTCATATGATGATATAGGGAAAAATTCTGAATTTACTCCTTATCAAAGACATATAATTTGGAGATATAAATATTTGCATGATGATTTAGAACTTCAAACTAGAGAAGAAAAAGATGTAATTTCTAGATATTTGAATAGTGATCTTTATGAATTTGATAAAAATAATAATGATGTTTATATTGAGGGAATATATAAGCAGCCTGTTCATAATATTATTGATTATGAGCGTACTTTGACGGTTGAAGCTGCGATTGCTTCACAAAGTTCTAATCAGGAACAGGAAAATGAAAAATCAAAGCAAAAGAAAATAAAAAAAGAGAAGGATGCTAAGAAGAAACAACCAGAAATTAAGAATAATACTTTGAAATCAGATGAAAATCAAATTTTATTTAATAGAGTAGATGAAATGAGAAATAAATCTAATAAAAAGCAGACTACACATACTATTGAAGAAATTGATGATGATATGATTTTAAGTTCAGATTTTATGACTAAAAAATAAAAAGAGAAAAAAGAGTATATTAAAAGATAAGGAATATTTATTTTTTAAAATATATTCTTTTTTTTTATTTAATGTTATACTAATGCTAGAAAAGTACAGGAGAAAACATATGAAGAAAAAAATAATTTTAGGATTATTAGCTATTATAATATTTTTGAATATTATGATAAGTTTAGTTTTTGCTGCTAATGCTAGTATTGAAGTTATTAATCTTGATTATAATGGTGCAGTTATTTCAGTAAAGTCTGATGAAAAGATAAATAGAGTAATTATGTATAAAAAAGATTCTCAAGGAAATTATGTTAGATTCTTTGAGAATATGGAAACAGGATATAATGAGAAAAATTTCTTTATTTCTAGGTATAGTTTATCTGAAACTGACAAGAGTAATTTTAGAGTAGATGTAATTACTGAAAGTGGAAGAAGAAATACTGAAGATGTGGAAGTAGATAAAGTTCCAGAATTGCCTGAGAAAAAAGAAGAGATAGTACCAACACCTACGACAAAACCAACAGCTTCACCTACTACAACACCTTCTGTTAGTCCGTCAACAACACCGAATCCATCTAATTCAAATAATAATGATACTAAACCAACAAGTATTATATTGAATCAAAATAATTTAACTTTGACAATTGGTGAAAAGAAGCAAGCACAATTGAAATTAACAATGCAACCTAGTAATTCGAAAGCAAAATTAACTTGGTCAAGTGATGATAAAAGTATTGCTACAGTTAATAAAAATGGAATAGTTAATGGAAAGAAAACAGGGACTACAACTATCAAAGTAAAAACAGATACAGGATTGGTTGCACAGTGTAAAGTTACTGTAAAGCTTAAGAAAATTAATAAAACGATAAGTAAGAGAGATGCCTCTTTATGTGAGGTAATAAATACTGAGAATCGTTGTTCGTCAATGCAGTCTGTTGCAGTTACTGATAAATATTATGTATGTGTAAAAAGGCGTAACGACGATAAACTGGGAACTGTATTAGTATATGATAAGAAAACAAATAAAAGAGTGAATGTATTGACTGGTAAATTTGGACATGCCAATGGTGTAACATATAATACAAATGATAAATGTATATATATTACACATATGGGTGGAAATAATGTATCAAGGATTTCTGAAAAAAATTTGACAGCAGGAAGCTTGAAAAGTACTATTGTAAAATTTCCTATAACTTCTACAGGGCTTGGATACGATGATGATGCTAAGCAATGGGTTTTGAAAAAGGGAAAACATATTTATGTATATAATAATAGTATGACTAAAAGAATTAGATCGTTTGAGGTTGCAAAGCATATTGGCCAAGAATGTGAAGTGTATAAGAATTTATTATTATCAGTTGATTATATAGGAAATTCAAATGCATATGTATATGTGTATAATATTAATAATGGTATTTGCTATGGAAAATATAAAATAACAATGCCTATTGAATTAGAAGGCGTTTCATATGATAAAGATTCTGATAGTTTAATTTTGACTTTCAATGATAATGATGGAGATAAACTATATAAAATTCCAGCTAATTTAAAAAAATATATATAAAAAGTCGAAAAGGCTTGAAAAATCTTCTAAAATGTTATAAAATTTATACTTAACAACGTAAAAATACTTGTACGAAGAAAATAATATTATAGGAGGTTTTTATGGCAGAAATATTAAATGATATTTCAAGAACTTTTAATGAATATCTATTATTACCAAATTTAACAGATGAAAGATGTATACCATCAAATGTAAGTTTAAAAACACCACTTACAAAATTTAAAAAAGGTGAAGAACCAGAATTATGTGCGAACATCCCGTTCGTGTCTGCAATCATGCAAGCCGTTTCAGGTGAAAAAATGGCTATTGCTCTTGCGCGCGAAGGTGGATGTTCTTTTATTTATGGTTCACAATCAATTGAAACAGAAGCTCAAATGGTTAGAGATGTGAAAAAATATAAAGCAGGATTTATTGATAGTGATTCAAATGTAAAGATAGGTACACCTTTAAGAGATGTTGTTGATTTAGTTAATAGAACTGGACATTCAACAGTAATGATTACAGAAGATGGAACAAGTAAAGGAAAATTCTTGGGACTTGTTACAGATAAAGACTACAGATTAACTAGAGTAAATTTAGATGATCCAATAGATAAATTTATGGTTCCAAAAGAAAAACTAGTTTTTGCTAGAAAAGGAATTTCATTAGAAGAGGCAAATGATGTAATTTGGGAAAATAAAGTTAGTTGTCTACCAATATTAGATGAAGATGATAACTTAGAATTCTTAGTATTTAGAAAAGATTATGAAGATAGAAAGAATAATCCAAATTCATTATTAGATGAGAACAAGAGATATATAGTAGGTGCAGGTATAAATACAAGAGATTATGAAGAGAGAGTTCCAGCTTTAGTTGATGCTGGTGTTGATATTTTATGTATTGATTCATCAGATGGATATTCTGTATGGCAAAAAAATACAATCGATTTTATTAGAGAAAAATATGGTAACAATGTAAAAGTTGGTGCTGGAAATGTAGTTGATAAAGAAGGATTTTTATATTTAGCAGAAGCTGGTGCTGACTTTATAAAAGTTGGTGTTGGTGGAGGATCAATTTGTATCACTAGAGAGCAAAAAGGTATTGGTAGAGGACAAGCTAGTGCTTTAATTGATGTTGTAAATGCTAGAAATGAATATTTTGAAAAAACAGGTGTATATATTCCAATTTGTTCAGATGGTGGAATAGTTCACGATTATCATATTACTTTATCATTAGCATTTGGCGCTGATTTTGTTATGATGGGGAGATATTTTGCTAGATTTGATGAGAGCCCTACAAGAGTTTTAAAAGTTGGAAATAACTTTGTTAAAGAATATTGGGGTGAAGGTTCAAATAGAGCTAGAAACTGGCAAAGATATGACTTAGGTGATAAAACTAAAAATAAATTAAGCTTTGAGGAAGGTGTAGATTCATATATTCCTTATGCTGGACCACTTAAAGATAATTTGACTATTACAGTTAATAAAATTAAATCTACAATGTGTAACTGTGGATCTATTTCAATTCCTGAATTCCACAAGAAAGCACGTTTGACATTAGTTTCTAATATTAGTATAAAAGAGGGTTCTGCGCATGATGTTATACTAAAAGAGATTGAGACAAAAGCATAAAAATTTTAAAGTGGAAGGATTGTAAAAATGAAAGAAAAAGAATTGATTATAGTATTAGATTTTTATGGACAATATAATCAGTTAATAGCTAGACGTGTTAGAGAATGTAATGTGTTTTGTGAGATATTACCTTTTAATACACCAGCAGAGAAGATTAGAGAAAAAAATCCTAAGGGAATTATTTTTACTGGAGGACCTGCAAGTGTATATTTAGATGATGCTCCAAAATGTGATAAAGAAATTTTTGAATTAGGTATTCCTATTTTAGGAATTTGTTATGGTATGCAACTTATGACTCATATGCTTGGTGGAGAAGTTAGAAGAGCTTATAAAAGAGAATTTGGTGAAATCAATGTTAATATTGATAATAAATCTTTGTTATTTGAAGGTTTTGAAGATATTAATACTTGTTTGATGAGTCATATGGATTATGTTGAAAGAATACCTGATAACTTTGAAAAAATAGGTGATACACCTGATTGCAAATTTGCAGCAATGCAAAATGTTGAAAGAAAATTTTACGGAATTCAATTCCATCCAGAGGTAAATCATACTAAAAATGGTGTGAAGATTATACATAATTTCTTATATAATATTTGTGGTTGTGAAGGCAATTGGAAGATGAATTCATTTGTTGAAGAACAAATCAAATTATTAAAAGAGAAAATTGGTGATAAGAAAGCTGTTTGTGCATTGTCAGGGGGAGTTGATTCTTCTGTTGCTGCAGCCTTAGTTAATAAAGCTATTGGAAAAAATTTAACTTGTATTTTTGTTGACCATGGTTTGCTTAGAAAGAATGAAGCTGAAGAAGTTGAAGAAATTTTTACAAAGCAATTTGATGTTAATTTTATAAAGGTTGATGCTAGAGAAAGATTTTTATCTAAACTTGCTGGTGTTGATGATCCTGAAAAGAAGAGAAAAATTATTGGTGAGGAATTTATCAGAGTTTTTGAAGATGAAGGAAAAAAATTAGGTCAAGTTGATTATTTGGTACAAGGAACAATTTATCCAGATGTTATTGAGAGCGGAGTAGGTGTTGGTGCTAAAATTAAGAGTCATCATAATGTTGGAGGATTGCCTGATTGTGTTGATTTTAAAGAAATCATTGAACCTTTGAGAGATTTATTCAAAGATGAAGTTCGTAAAGTTGGCGTTGAATTAGGTCTTCCAGAATTTTTAGTATATAGACAACCATTCCCAGGACCAGGTCTTGCAATTAGAGTTATTGGAGATATAACAGAGGATAAGTTGAGTATTTTAAGAGAAGCTGATTATATTTTCAGAGAAGAAATTGCAAATGCAAAATTGGATAGAGACATAAATCAATATTTTGCAGTGTTAACTAATTTAAAAAGTGTTGGTGTAATGGGTGATGAAAGGACTTATGATTATACAGTTGCTTTAAGAGCTGTTACAACATCTGATTTTATGACTGCTACATGGAGTAAAATTCCTTATGAGATTTTGGAAAAAGTTTCTGCAAGAATTGTAAATGAAGTAAAACATGTTAATAGAGTCGTTTATGATATTACAGGAAAACCACCTGCAACAATAGAGTGGGAGTAAAATTAAATAAAAATTATTTTAGATATTGATAAAATAATATGATTAGTATATAATAACAAACGAACTTAAATGGTTCGTTTGTTATTTTGCTTTGCCAAGCTACTGGGATTCTATAATATAAATTAGTTAGAATGTCAGTATGCGAACGGCATATATGTAATTTAATATTGGGGTATCGCCAAGCGGTAAGGCATCGGACTCTGACTCCGACATGCGTAAGTTCGAATCTTACTACCCCAGCCATAGTTTATAAAGGCTTTCAAGAAATTGAAGGCTTTTATTTTTTTGATAGAAATATGGTAATTGTCAATATAGAAAATAGAATAAATTACTTAAAAAACTAGATAAAATGAAAAATCCCTAGAAGTTTATTATAACTTCTAGGGGGGATAGAATTAATAGTTACTAGTCTTCTGGAAAAGGTTTTTCCCAGAAGATTTCTTCTGACCATAACGCTTCCAACTCATCAGTAATTGGATCGTTTATGCAAAATTTATAGAGCGTATTCAGCTCAGGATTATTTCCTTCTATCAGATTAGGCTTTTCAACCCAAAGAGTTTCGCTCTTTGGAACTAAGTCCTGACGACAATGCATCAATAATTTATGAAAATCTTCTACGAAAAGTACATTAATCATAAAAGATATGCTACTGATAACATTGTCTTTTGAATACTTTTCTAGTATCCACTCATCATCGTACATTCTTAAGATGTACCGAGCATTCTTAGGCGCTTCATAGTAATAGTTTACAAAATTCACATTTTTAAATATGTTTTTCATATTAATTCTCCTTTTTAATAAAAGACTGTATTTACAGTCTTAGATGTTTTAATAATTTCTGTTTACAACTAAAGTATAGCATGATTATGTAAACAAGTAAAATTGATTATTTTAATGCTAAATATAAGTTTTACTTATATTTTATTATTGCGTTTTGTGGAGAAAAATATTATAAAAAATATAAAAGTACAGATGTAATATCGAATATTGGTATTTAAGTGGAAATCTTTGGTTGCTTAATTATATGTAGTTTGATATAATACAAATGTTTAGATTGGTATAGGAGAATGTTATGAATAATTTAGTTGGAGTTATTGTTTCAGCAATATATATAGCAGCGGTTGTTGTTACGTCAAAATTTATGAGTAAGTTTGGGGAAGAAGCTAGTAGAAAGTTTATACATGTTTTGCTTTCAAATGTATGGATTATTTATATGTTATTTATTGATTCATTAGTGCCAGCATGTATATTACCAATTGCTTTTGTAATTATAAATACGTTATCATATAAATTTAAATTAATAAAATCTATGGAACGTGAAGAGAATGATGGATTTGGAACAATTTATTATGCTGTTTCAATGTTAGTTGTTTCTATTATTGCATATGTGGCTGGTGATCCTAGAATAGGTGCAACAGGAATATTAATTATGGGATATGGTGATGGTTTTGCTGCAATAATTGGAAAGAAGATAAAGAGTAAAAAATATAAAATAGGGAAAACAACGAAGAGTATTGCTGGTTCGCTAACTATGTTTATAATTAGTTTATTTATTTCTTTTATAGTATTAAAAATGATAGGAGTTAAATATTTGATTTTTGATTCTTTTGGAATAGCTGTAGTTGCAACTATTTTGGAGGCTATTTCTATAAAAGGATTTGATAATATTACTGTACCGGTGATTACAACGATATTGACTTTTTTAGCAATGTAGGGGGACTTATATGATTTTAGATAAGGTAAATATGCCTGATGATCTTAAGAAATTGACTATTAATGAAAAAAATGAATTAGCGGGAGAGCTACGTGAAAAAATTATAGATATAGTGTCTAAAAATGGTGGACATTTGGCTTCAAATTTAGGAGTGGTAGAGTTAACAATTGCTCTTCATTCTGTTTTTAATATGCCTGAAGATAAAATTGTTTGGGATGTTGGACATCAAACGTACGTGCATAAAATGCTGACTGGAAGAAAAGATAAGATGAAGTCATTGAGAAAAATGGATGGGTTAGCTGGATTTCCAAGATCATCAGAATCAGAATATGATAGTTTTGATACAGGTCATAGTAGTACGTCTATTTCTGTTGCTTTGGGTATGGCTAGAGCTAGAGATATATTACATAAAGATAATAAAGTTATTGCAGTAATTGGTGATGGAGCTTTAACTGGCGGAATGGCCTTAGAAGCTTTAAATGATGCTGGAATAAGTAAAACTAATATGATTGTTATTGTAAATGATAATGAAATGAGTATTGCTAAAAACACAGGTGGACTAGCAATGATGCTTGCAAAACTTAGAACGAAGAAGTTTTATATTAATTCTAATATTTCCGCTAAAAATTTTATTAGAAAAATACCTATTGTTGGTGAGAAAATAGTAAAGCTTGTTGTGAAGTTGAAGAGTAGTATTAAACAATTGATAATTCCTAAAATGTTTTTTGAAAACATAGGATTTAGATATTTAGGGCCGGTTGATGGTCATGATATTGAAAAATTGGAAGGTATTTTGAAAATTAGTAAAGAACTTGATGGACCTGTTTTAATTCATGTTGTTACTAAAAAGGGAAAAGGATATAAGTTTGCTGAAGAAAATCCAGATAAATATCATTCTACTTCAGCTTTTAATATTGAAACAGGAGAGAAGATAAAAAAATCAAGTAAAGATTATTCAAAAGTAATGGGAGAAAAATTAGTAAAACTTGCTGAAAAAAATGAAAAAATTGTTGCTGTTACTGCTGCAATGGAAGCTGGAACAGGATTAACAGAGTTTGCAGAGAAATTCCCTGATAGATTTTTTGATGTTGAAATTGCTGAACAGCATGCATTAGGAATGGTGGCTGGTATGGCAAAGTCGGGACTTAAACCTGTTATTCCAATATATTCTTCTTTTTTACAGAGAGGTTATGATCAATTAATCCATGATATTGCTTTGCAAAAGTTGCCAGTTGTTGTTTGCGTTGATAGAGCGGGGATAGTTGGAAATGATGGAGATACTCATCAAGGAATACTTGATTTATCTTTCTTAGAAACTATTCCGAATTTTACAGTCATGGCTCCAAAAAATTTTGAAGAACTTGAGATGATGCTTGAATATGCAATTAATTTTGATGGACCTATTGCTATAAGATATCCAAGAGGTGGAGAAGGTTCGTATAAGTTTGAAAATGCTAATGATAAAATTGAAATTGCCAAAAGTGAAATTTTAAGAGAAGGTGAGCATGTTACTATTTTTGCTGTTGGAAAAATGGTTGCATATGCGATGGAGGTTTCTGAAAAGTTAAAAGAGAAAAATATTAGTGCTGAGGTTATAAATGCTAGATTTGTTAAACCTTTGGATGAGAAAACATTAAAGAAATCTATAGAAAAAACAAAGAAAGTTGTTACTATTGAAGATAATATTGAGTATTCTGGATTTGCTAGTGCAGTAGATAAGTGCTTGACTAATTTGGAATGTAATATTCTTAATTTAGGATATCCAGATGAGTTTATTAAACATGGATCACCAGCTGATATTGAAGCTAAATATGGTTTAGATGTTGATAGCATAACAGGAAAAATTATAGAATTTGTTGGAAACGAAAATGAAGAATAAAGATGATGAAAATGATTTGTTAATTGCAAAAGTTTTTGATAAGAAAAAATTTTGCAATACTAGAAATAAAATTACATATACAGATTTTTTAAATGAAAAAGAACAGGCTATTATTAGTAAAAATATGAACCTTGACAATGCTTTTTTCTATGGCGGAAACGAAAATGCTGATAGAAAAATATTAGTTTTTTATCCTGGAAAAATAGATGAAGGATTAGCTAGAAAAAGTTTGAATTCAGTATTGTCTGTTTTAAGAATAGAATTGCCAAACGAAATGAAAGGTGAATATGAACATAGAAATTATTTATCTGCATTGATTAAGATTGGTATTGAAAGATCAAAAATAGGTGACATTTTAGTGGATAATGATGGTGCAGATATTATTATTTTTAATGCTAATAAAGAATTTATAAAGCAAGCATTAATGGAATTAACACGATTTAAAAAGTCTAGATTTGAAGAAATAGACATTGAAAATGTTAGAAATAAAATTGACAATTTTGAGGATATGACGATTGTTGTAGCTAGTATGCGAATTGACAATATTGTTTCAGAACTAGCAAGATGTTCAAGAAGTGGAGCAGATGAGTATATAATTGATGAAAGAGTTTTAGTTAATTATGAAACTGTTTTAAAGGGTTCTAAATTGGTTGAAAATAATGATGTTGTAACCATAAGGGGAAAAGGAAAGTTTATAATTGACGGGTTGGTCAGAAATACTAAAAACGATAGATATGTTTTAAAAGTTAGAAAATATGCATAAAATAGCTGGATACAGCAATTTTTGAAATAAAATATTGCAAACTTTACTCTAAAAATATATAATATTATATATTTTGTAATGGGTGATTATAGAAATTATGAATAAAACAAAGAGAAAAATTTTTGAAGCTTCTATGAAGTTGTTTGCTGAAAAAGGTTATGATGCAACAAGTGTAGAAGAAATTACGGCCACAGTGGGAGTAGCTAAAGGAACATTATATTATCATTTTTCTAGTAAAGAGGAGATTTATAACTTTTTATTAGAAGAAGGAACGAAGCTTTTAATTAATAATATAGATGTTAAAGTTTCGAAATTAAATAGTTCTATTGATAAGTTAAGATCAATTGCTTTACTTCAATTGAGAGTAATAACTAAGTATCAAAATTTGATAACTATTTATTTATCTCAAGTATGGGGAAGTGATCAAAGAAACCAAAAATGTCAAAAATATATAAATGATTATATTAGTAAAATTAATGAAATTGTTGAAGATGGAATAAAAAAAGGTGAATTGAAAGAAGGAAATAGTGAAATTATTGCTTCTGAGATTTTTGCTTTTACATGTGCTGGATTTATGTATAAAATAAAATCTGATAAACCAATTGACGTTAAAGAACTATGTATAGAGTTCGATAAAATGATATATGGTTTGAAGAAATAATATAATATGTTATATTTGAAATTAAAATGGAGAGATTTAAAACGTGAGTATAAGCAACAATAACTTGTTTGCTCTGAAATTGAGGAAGGATTGATTAAAGAAATGGGTAAAGGAATATACGATTTTGTAAAAATAACAGATTTAAAAGATATGCTAAAAAAATCAGAGAAAGCTTATGGCGATAAAGAAGCTTTTAGATTTAAAACAAAAGAACCAGGAAAATTTAGAGATATTTTATATAAAGAATTTGCTAGTCAAGTAAATGCTTTAGGAACATCATTGATAAATTTAAATTTAAAAGATAAAAGAGTAGCGGTAATTTCAGAAAATAGATATGAATGGGCTGTTGCATATCTTGCTGTTGTTTGTGGTACAGGTGTTGTTGTACCTATGGATAAATCTTTACCAGAGAATGAAATTAAAAGTTTGATAGAGCGTTCAGAAGTTGATGCTATTATTTATAGTAAAGCATATGATTCAATAATGAAAGAAGTGAAAAAAGAAGGAAATACAAATTTAAAATATCTTATTTCTATGGATTTAGAAAAGGAAGAAGATAAAGTTTTATCTCAAAAAGAATTAATTGAAAAAGGTGAAAAATTAATAAAGGGAGGAGATAAAAGATTTGTCAATGCTAAAATAGATAGAGAAAAAATGTCTATTATGCTATTTACTTCAGGAACTACTGCTAAATCAAAAGCAGTTGCATTATCTCATAAAAATTTATGTACTAATATACAAGATATTGCTTCAATGTTTGATATAGGTGTAAATGATAGAATGCTTTCTTTCTTACCTTTACATCATACTTTTGAGTCTACTGTTGGATTTTTGTATCCTATATATGCTGGTGCAACAATTTGCTATTGTGACGGTATTAGACATATAGCTGAAAATATTAAAGAATATCAAATTACTGCAATGATATCAGTTCCAATTTTATATGAAAATATGTATAAAAAAGTAATGAGAGGAATTGAGAAAAAAGGAAAACTTGCTAAAGTTCAAAAAGGTATGAAAATAAGCAATTTTTTGATGAAATTACATATAGATGTTAGAAGAAAAATATTTAAAGAAATTCATGATTTGCTAGGTGGAAAAGTAAGATTATTTATAAATGGTGCTGCAGCTTTGGATCCAGAAGTTGAGAAGGGATTTAATGCATTAGGTATTAATATGGCTCAGGGATATGGTTTGACAGAAACATCACCGGTTTTAGCAGCTGGTAACGGATTACCTAAATATTCAAGAGTGGGATCTGTTGGTAGAGCTTTCCCAAGTGTTGAATTAAAAATAGACAATCCTGATGAAAAAGGAATAGGAGAAGTTATAGCAAAAGCTGATTCTGTTATGATTGAATACTATGGAAACGAAGAGGCAACTAAAGAGACAATAATTGATGGATGGTTCCATACAGGAGATTTAGGATATTTTGATAAAGATGGATTCTTGTTTATAGCAGGAAGAAAAAAGACTGTTATAGTATTGAAGAACGGAAAAAATATTTATCCAGAAGAAATAGAAGCTTTAATTGGTAGAATTGATGGTGTTAAAGAGTCTTTCGTTTTTGGTGTTCCTGCAAATAACGCAGATGAGAAAGAATCAAAAATAAATGCAGAAATAGTATATGAAAAAGAACGTATGAAAGAGATTTTAGGAACAATAGATGAAGATAAAATAAAAGAATATTTATGGGAAAATGTTAAAACAATAAATAAAACAATGCCTGCATATAAGTATATAAGAGAGATTATCGTAACTGATCAAGAATTAATAAAGACAACTACACAAAAGGTAAAAAGACATGAAGAAATTAAGAAAGTCCTAGGGAAATAAGACTTGTAACTAAAATGTAATATAAAAAAGATACAAAAGTAATTGTATCTTTTTTTAGTTAAAGCTATAATAAATGTAGTTAAATTTTAATGTTGTACAAATTCAAAGGAGGTCAGTTTACAATGTCATTTTTGTTTGATAAATTATTTAATAATAAACAAGGCATAGTAAACGTGAGGATGGTAATCACGGAAGAGAAAATATTGTCTAATATAGAAAAGGTTCAAAAGATGATAAATCCAAAGAGTAAGAAGCAAATTGTTCAATTGGAAGAAGATACTTACTTTAAGGATTTAGTTGAGTCTATAAAAACATATCTTGAGGAATATCCTAAAAAGAAAAATTTCCCAAGAAGTGTATATAAAGCTGCATATGATTTAGTTGAATTTGCTACAAATCAATTTGAAGAAAATACTAAGAAAATTGAAGAATTGATAATTCAAAGAGAAAAGAATATAAGCTTAGCTTTTGAATTAAAAACAACATTATCTAAAGTATTAAAGAAAGAAGAAGGATTTGAAAAAGAAATCGAACTAGCTAGCACAAAATATTCAGAAGATATAGGCGAATCATTAAAAATTCTTGCTGAAGGAACTGATGATGAAGAGAAGAAAGCTGCTAGAAAATTAATTGATGCAAGAATTAATAATTTGGAATCTAATTTCCATATTGAAATTGATATGGAAAGAATTGAAGATAAATCAAAGGCTTTAAGTTATATAGGAATTGAAGTAGCAGATGCTTTGAAATACATACCAGCACCTGTTGAAGAAATTGCTAATGTTCCATTAGAGCAAACTGTAGTTAGTACACAACCAAAAGTTGAACCAGTTAAAGCTCAAAAAGTTGAAAATAAAGTTGCACAACCAAAAGTACAAGTTCAACAACAAGTTCCAGTTCAAACTCAAGCAAAACCTGCTGTTAAAGGTGGTTCTAATATTGCTGCAGCAACAATGGTAAAAGAAAAAGCTCAACCAAAGCAAAATCCAATATTAGCACAAGCTAAACAGCAAAAGACTGATGATCAATTATTAAATGATATGTATATGCAAGAAACTAGATTTGATGTTAAACCATCTTTGTGGCAACGTATTAAAAATTCAAAACTAGTTAGAACAATAAAATATGTAATGAGTATTAGAGTTGTGCTTGAATTTCCTGCTTTACCAGAAGGAAGAGGAGAGAATAACCTTTAATATAAAGAGAAAGTTTTAAAAAAAGATATAGGGCTATTTTTTGATAAATAGCCCTATATAGATTATAATTTAGACGTATAAACTTGTTTATTTGCTTTATTATGGATGGATAGGTTAATTATTTATAATCTGTGTTAAAATAATAAAATTAATATAAAAAAATAATAAAAAACACTTGACATATTAAGACCTTTCCATTATAATAGGACTTGCGATTGAGAAATGCGCCCTTAGCTCAGTTGGTCAGAGCAACCGGCTCATAACCGGTGGGTCCAAGGTTCGAATCCTTGAGGGCGCACCATTTAATTAAATATTTGGGTAGGTGGTCGAGTGGTTAATGGCACCAGACTGTAAATCTGGCCGCGAGAGCGTACGATGGTTCGAATCCATCCCTGCCCACCAAACACATAACATTAGTTATGTGTTTTTTTTATCTTTAAAATAGTTTGCTTTTTCTCAAAATTAGTAAAGAAGCTGTAGAAATAAGTTGCTTTTTTTGTTTTTTGTCTTACAAAAAAATATATAAAAAAAATAATAATAGTTCCCAAATTATGACATATTTTTCAAATTTAATTTTCTATAATGGTTCTAGAAAACTAAGGAGGAAAAGATATGAGGAAAAAGGAAAAAGAGGATGTAAAAAAATTTATGGATATGAAAATGCTGGAATGTATTAATTCTGAGTTGCAGAGATTGGAAGATGCGTCTGATATTGAAGAGTATAAAATACAAATTCGAAATAGAAGACTTGGTTTTAGTTTAATCTTTACTGATTTTGATTTTTATATTTCATTAATTAGAAAAAAGAGGATTATTTTAATGAGAACACGAGAGAATATTGGTAAAAGAGAAATTTTAGACAGAATTTTAAAGGATAAGATTACACATAAATTAGAGCAGATTTATAAGAAAGCTGTTATATGGGGAGAAGGTAGTGAAGAATTATTTAATTGTAAAATTTCACAGATAATTGATAGACAACAAGGAATAGGTGAGATTTTAGATAACTATGATGAGTGTATTAATTTAATAGATGTATATCAAAGGAATAATGTTATATAAATTTGTTGATAGATGATTATATTATTTCTAATTATAGAAATACAGTTATATAAAAATTGTACTTGTGTATTGTAAAAATTATCTATATAATCGGATTAGGAAAACAACACTTGGTAATACTTAAGATAAAAGATTTTAAAGGAGGTTTTTTATGGATAGAAAGGTAAGAGTTGTTCAATATGGTACTGGAAAAATGTCAGTATATACAATGAGATATGTATATGAAAAAGGTGCTGAAATAGTTGCTGCTTTTGATGTTAATCCAAACGTAATAGGGAAAGATATTGGAGAGGTTATGGGAACAGAGCATAAAGGCGTTGTTGTTCAAGATGCCAAAGATGCTAGAAGAGTTTTAGAAGAATTAAAACCAGATATATGTATAGTTACAACAATGAGTTTAATTGCTGATGTTGAAGAGCCTTTAATGTTATGTGCAGAGCTTGGAATAAATGCTATAACAACATGTGAAGAGGCATTTTTCCCTGGAAATTCAAATCCTATATTAACTCATAGATTAGATGAAATGGCAAGAAAGAATAATTGTACAATAACAGGTAGCGGATATCAAGATATTTATTGGGGGCAATTAATTTCTTCAATTGCTGGATCAACACATAAGATTACTAAAATAAAAGGTAGTTCAAGTTATAATGTTGAAGATTATGGCATAGCTTTAGCTAAAGCACATGGTGCAGGACTTTCTTTAGAAGATTTTGATAAAGAAGTTGCTTCAGTTGATAGAATGTCTGATGAAGATAGATTAAAAATAATTGAAAGAGGAGAATATACTCCATCATATATGTGGAATGTTAATGGATGGCTTGCTCAAAAACTTGGTTTAACAGTTATTTCTCAAAGTCAAAAGTGTGTTCCACAAACTCATGATACAGATTTATTCTCATCAACGTTAAATATGAATATTAAAGCTGGTGACGCAACTGGAATGAGTGCTGTTGTTACAACAGAAACAAAAGAAGGAATTGTTATTGAGTCAGAATGTATCGGAAAAGTATATGCTGAGGATGAATATGATAAAAATGAATGGTCTATAATTGGTGAACCTGATACTACAATAGTTGTATCAAGACCATGTACAGTTGAATTAACTTGTGCAAGTATTGTTAATAGAATTCCTGATGTTATGAATGCAGAAGCTGGATATGTTCCAACAGCTCAAATGCCAGATTTGGAATATAGAAATAAACCATTAAATGAATATGTAAAATAATTTCGATTATTGTGTGAAAGAGGGAATTGGTTTTCCAATTTTCTCTTTTTTATATTATAGGAAAGTTCTCTGAACTTCCTATAATATAAATACTTTGCACAGAAATTTGCATAGCAAATTTCACACACGAACAATTAAATGTGGCTTGAACTCTATAATTTAAAATATAGAAAAATTTAATCAGTCTACTATTGTTCTTTTGTGAGTTAAAGTAGGTGAAGATGTATTTAATTAAAAGTCTTACTAAAATAAGTTCTAAATTTGATAAATGTGGAGATAAGGCTATTATTAATAATAATTTGTAATTGACTGAAACATGATTTATAAGTATACTTACGTTAGGTAAATAATTTAAAGTTATTTTTGAAATGATAATGAATAGTTTAAAATTAGGAGGATGTGAAGGTGCAGATATTATTGTTGGCGTGTTTAATTTTATTGAATGCTTTTTTTGCAGCTACAGAAATGGCTTTTGTTTCTTTAAATGATGCAAAAATTTCAGTAAAAGCTAAAGAAGGAGATAAAAAATATAAAAAAATTGAAAAGATGTTAAAGAATCCAAGTAAGTTTTTGGCAACAATTCAAATAGGAATTACATTGGCAGGATTTTTATCTAGTGCGTTTGCATCAGATGTGTTTGCTAGTGAATTAGCAAAGGTTTTATTTGATTTGACACATGCTTTTTCTGTGACAGTTTGGCAAAATATTTCAATTGTTGTAATTACAATTATTTTATCTTATTTTACTTTGATTTTTGGTGAATTAGTTCCTAAAAGAATTGCAATGGAAAATGCAGAGAAGTTTTCTAAGTTTTCTATTTCTATAATAAGTGTACTTGCTAAAGTTATGTCACCATTTGTTAAGTTTTTAACTTGGTCAACTGATGTTGTTTCAAAATTATTTGGTGTGAAAAAAGAAAGCGAAGAAACTGTTACTGAAGAAGAAATTAGAATGATGGTAGATGTTGGTCAGGAAAATGGAACTATCAATGATGATGAAAAAGAAATGATTAATAATGTATTTGAACTTAATGATAAGGAAGTTTCTGAAATAATGATTCATAGAACAGAGATGTTTGCTTTAGAGGATACTATGAGTGTTTCAGAAGTTAGTAAGAAGTTAATTGAGGGTGAATATAGATATAGTAGAATTCCTGTTTATAATGAGGATATTGATAATATAGAAGGAATTTTATATATTAAAGAATTATTAAGAGCTAATTCTAATGTTAAGATAAAGAAGTTATTAAAAGATACTTTGTTTATACCGGAATCTAAGAGAATAAATGAAGTGTTTAAAGAAATGCAAAAAAATAAAATTCATATGGCAATAGTTGTTGATGAATATGGCGGAACAGCTGGTGTTGTTACTATGGAGGATATCTTGGAAGAGATAGTTGGAGATATTTATGACGAATATGATCCTGTTGAGGAAAAGTATGAAAAAATAGATGAGAATACTTACATTGTTGATGGTCAAATGTCTATATTAGATTTTGAAAAGTTAATTGGCGTAAAAAATATAGAGACAGAATATGATACTGTTTCAGGTTATTTGATGGAGTTAATGGATAGAGTTCCAACAGAGGAAGAAAATCATGTTATAGAAACAGATAAATTAGTTTTCAAAATAGAAGAGTTTGATGATAGAAGAATTTCAAAAGTTAAGGTATGTAAAATAAATGTTCCTAAACCTGAAGATGAGCAAAAAGACGAGGATTAAACTAATCACAAACTAATCACACATGTGTTGACATAAAGTGTGCAATGTAGTATAATAATATTGTTGTAAAAATATACATGGTAGGTGAGGCCAGTATAGGGATACGGGTTACTGCCGCAAAATAGTGGAGACACTATACGCTGGTTAGCAGAGAATGTCGAATCAAGGCATGCTCTAATGTAATTTCATTGCCCTATAACGCTGAAGCTTGTACGGTATGGGATATAAAATTTAATTTGAGCGCTAATCTTAATTCTTATTACTGTACAACGGTAATGAGAATTATTTTTTTGTTTAAATCTATTGAATTTTGATATTATATGATAAATAATGAAATTTGTAGAAAACTTTAAATGATAAAGAGAAGGGAGATAATCAAATGGTAAAAAAATTACAAGAATTATTAGAGAACAGAAGATTTGCAGATGTACACAAAATGTTAGAAAGTGTTAATAGTGCTGATATACCGAGTATTTTTGATGAATTGGAAGAAGAACAGATTGTAGTGGTTTACCGTTTGTTGTCGAAAGATGTTGCTGCTGAAGTTTTTGTTGAATTGGATTCAGATATGCAGGAGAAGTTAATAAATGCGTTTACTGATAAGGAATTGAAAAATGTAATAGATGAGTTATTTATGGATGATACAGTTGACTTAATTGAAGAAATGCCAGCTAATGTTGTAAAACGTATTTTAAAAACACAAAAGGCAGAAGATAGGAAGTTAATTAATGATTTATTAAAATATCCAGAAGATAGTGCGGGAAGTATTATGACTACTGAGTTTGTTGATTTAAAAGAAAATATGACTGTAAAAGATGCTATTGATAAAATAAGAAAAATTGGTGATGATGCTGAGAGTATTTATGTCTGCTATGTTCTTACAATGACTAGAAAATTAATTGGTATTGTTTCTTTGAAAGATATTATTTTGGCCAAAGAGAATACTTTAGTTAAAGATATAATGGATACAAATTTCATAAAAGTCTTCACAATGGATGAGCAAGAAGATGTTGCTAAAAAGTTTGATAAGTATGATGAAATTGCTATGCCTGTTGTTGATAATGAGGATAGATTAGTTGGTATAGTAACTGTTGATGATGCTATGGATGTTATGCACGAGGAGATGGATGAAGACTTCGAGATTATGGCTGCTATGTCTCCAAGTGAAGATACATATTTTAAGACGAGTGTTTTTAAGCATGCTAGAAATAGAATTTTTTGGTTATTGGTGTTAATGATTTCAGCTACTATTACTGGTGGAGTTATTACAAAATATGAAAACGCTTTTGAAGCACTTCCTTTATTAGTTGCATTTTTACCTATGGTAATGGGAACTGGCGGAAATTGTGGTTCTCAAAGTTCTACATTGATTATTAGAGGTTTAGCAAATGATGAAATTAAGTTGAAAGACTTTTTTAGAGTTTGGTGGGAAGAAGTTAGAGTTGCCTTTTTGGTTGGAATTGCTTTATTTATTGCAAATTCTATAAGAATATTAATTCAGTATAAGGATATTAAATTAGCAATAATTGTTGGATGTACCCTTATGGGAACTGTTACAATTGCTAAATCTTTAGGATGTATATTACCTATGATAGCTAAGAAATTTAAATTAGATCCCGCTATTATGGCTGCTCCTTTAATAAGTACAATATTAGATACATGCTCAGTTTTTATATATTTTAATATTGCGACTTTGGTTATGGGATTATAATGTTGCAAAATGTCGAAAATTCTTATAAAATAATTGTGTAAATTAGAATAAGGGTGGAGATAAAATGAAATTTTTTAAAGAATTTAAAGAGTTTGCAATGAAAGGTAATGTTATTGATATGGCTGTTGGTTTAGTTATTGGCGGTGCGTTTCAATCAATAATTAAATCATTAGTTGAGGATATAATAATGCCATTTACAGCTTTGTTTACTGGTAATGTTGATTATACTGATTGGATAATTAATGTTTCTACTGCACAAATTAGAATAGGTTCGTTTATTACTGCTTTAATTAATTTTTTAATAATTGCATTATCAATTTTTTTAGCATTGAAAGTTGTTATGGGAATTAATAAACGTATAGAAATGATGAATAAAGAAGTTGAAGGTAAAATTAGCCAAAAATTTAGAAAAGGTAAAAAGAATGAAAAGAAAGAAGAAGAGGAACCAGAGACTAAAGTATGCCCATATTGTTTATCAGAAGTGAAGTTTAAAGCAACAAAGTGTCCGTATTGCACATCAGAATTAGAATAATGTTTTATTAGGAAACATACAGTATTTATGTATGTTTCTTTTTTTTATGTGAATACTATATTTGCGAGGTGTATTTGCATGGAATACAAGTTAACTGAGGCTGGAAAAAATGTTTGGAAAATAGGTGAAGATTTAGCTAAAGAATTTGGACATTTGTATTTAGGTACGGAACACATTTTATATGGACTTGTAAAAAATGATATTGGTATTGTTGCTAATATTTTTAAAGAAAGTAAGGTTAATTCCGAATATATATATAATTTAATTGAAGAAATTATAGGAAAAAATACGCCCAATTATGAGATTAAGGGTAATACTCCTAGGTTAAATTATGTTATGGAATGTGCGTATTTGGAGTCTAAAAAGATTGGTTCTGAGTATATTGGCACTGAACAGATTATGGTTTCATTATTTTCTGATAAGGATTCTTTGGGATGTAGAATTGCAATAGATTCAGGAATTGATGTTAATTTGATGATTAGGAAAGTCTATAGAAAAATCTATAATCAAGTTGATGAAAAAAATAGTAGTTTTAAAATGATAGAGTTAAATAAATATGGATTAGATTTAGTTGAAAGGGCTAAGCAGAATCAATTTGATGGAGCTTTTGGCAGAGAGAAAGAAATTGATAGAATTGTTGAAATATTGGGAAGGCGTAATAAAAATAATCCTTGTTTAATTGGTGAAGCGGGAGTTGGGAAAACAGCAATTGTTGAAGAACTGGCATTGAGAATAGCTAATGGTAATGTTGAAGATTTTTTGAAAAATAAAAAAATAATTAGTTTAGATTTAACACAGGTGTTAGCAGGAAGCAAGTATAGAGGTGATTTTGAAGAGCGATTGAAAAAATGTCTTAAAGAAATTCAAGATAATAAAAATGTTATTTTGTTTATTGATGAAGTACACATGATTGTAGGTGCTGGTGCTGCTGAAGGAGCGATAGATGCGGCTAATATCTTAAAGCCATTGTTGGCAAGAGGAGAATTACAATTAATAGGTGCAACAACAATGGAGGAGTATAGAAAATATATTGAAAAAGATACAGCTTTAGCTAGAAGATTTCAGTCTGTTATAGTTGAGGAACCTACTGAAGCTGAAGCAATTAAGATTTTAGAGAAATCTAAGGTAAATTATGAAAAATATCATGGAGTTAATATTTCTAATAAGGCAATTGAAACTGCGGTAAGACTATCTATTAAGTACATTCCTGAAAAATTTTTACCAGATAAAGCAATTGATTTATTGGATGAGGCGAGTTCTAGGGTTAAAATTAATAATGAGAAGGAAATAGTTGAAGAGATTGATGTAGAAAAAGTAATTACAGGGTTGGTAGGTGTACCAATAAAGAATATTAATGAATCGCAAATTGAGAAGTTAGTAGGAATAGATAAAAAATTTTCAAATAAGATTATTGGACAAGAAGAAGCGGTAATGTCTATTATAAAAGCATTAAAGAGAGGAGCAATAAAATTAAAAGATACATCCAGACCAATGGGAACATTTTTGTTTTTAGGAGCATCTGGCGTTGGAAAAACAGAGATGGCAAAAGTTATAGCTGAAGAATATTTTGGCAACAAAAGTAATTTGATTAGACTTGATATGTCAGAATATATGGAACCTAACTCTATTTCAAAAATGATAGGTGCGCCACCAGGATATGTGGGGTATGATGATGAAAAAAATTTGGTTAATAAGATAAGAAAAAAGCCGTATTGTGTTTTATTATTTGATGAAATTGAAAAAGCACATAGTGATGTATTAAATTTACTGCTACAAATTTTAGAAGATGGTAAATTAACTAATTCAAATGGTATTACTGCAAATTTTCAAGAGACATTGATAATTCTTACCTCAAATCTTGGAGCTAATATAATGAATAAAACTGGAAGAATAGGTTTTTCTTTTGATGAAAATGTTTCTAAGAGAGAAGAAATATTGTCAGAATTAAAAAATGTGATGAAGCCAGAATTAGTAAATAGAATTGATAATATTATAATTTTTAATCAACTAACAGAAGAAAATATATATGAAATTTTAAATAAACAGTTGGATGAATTAAAAAAAGTAATGAGTGAAAAGCAGATATATTTTGAAGTGTCAAATAATTTAAAAAGAAATATTGTTAATAGATGTAATTATAAACAATATGGTGCAAGAACTGTTAGAAGAGAAGTAGAGCAAGTGATTGAAGATGCAATAATTGATGAGTTAATGAAAAAGAAAATAAAAAAGGATGATCATATTATATTAGATTATGATAAAACACAGGTAGTGGTAGAAAGAATATAAAAAGAAAACAGGGATTAAGAAATAAATTTTTATTTTCTTAATCCCTTATGTTTTGCTTGTAACATGTTATTACAGAGCTTCGTCATGTAAATACACATTTTTATAGAATTCGGTAATCTTTTAAAGATTAACTTGTAGTTGTACTACTTAAAATTCTTTTTATAATACTTAAATCCGAATTCCTTGAAAAAAGTTTATATCAAATAGATATATGTAAAAATAAGATAGCCTTAAGTATTATAAAAACTACAGCTCTATTATAACATTGTTTACATAAAAAGTCAAGCAATTTGTTATTTTGTTCCATATATTCTATCACCAGCATCACCCAGACCAGGCACTATATAGGCATCTTCGTTTAGATGATCATCTATTTTTGCACAGTAAATTTGTACATCTGGATGTTTTTCTTGAACTCTTTTTAATCCTTCTGGAGCAGCAATGATGCATAAGAATTTTATTTTTTTAACTTTCTTTTCTTTTAATAATTCTATAGCGTCAATAGCACTTCCACCAGTAGCTAACATTGGATCAAGAAGGATAACTTCTTTTTCTTGAATGTGTTTTGGAACTTTGAAGAAATAATTTACTGGTTTATGATTATTTTCTTCATCTCTATACATTCCAATATGACCAATTTTAGCATTTGGAATTGCTGTTATAACACCATCTAACATTCCCATTCCAGCTCTTAAAATTGGGACAAATGCATATTTATCTTCGTTTAGTTTGTGTATTTTCATTTTGCAGATAGGTGTTTCAATTTCTGTTTCTTCTAATTGAGCATCTTCCATGGCTTTGTAACAAAGGAATGTTGCTATTTCACCAGCTAGTTCTCTAAATTCTTTTGTACCTGTTTTTTTATTTCTTAAAATTCCTAATTTGTGTTCAATTAGTGGATGATTTAGTTCAATTACATTTGATGTTATTTCTTTTTTTTCTGACATAATATTTTCCTCCGTTTTAGTTGTATTAGATGTATTATCTTCTTTTTCATTTGGTAGAGCTAAGTTTAGTAAAATACCTATGATTGCTGCTAAACTCATTCCTGAAAAAGATAGAGAAAAGTCACCATAGTTAAATGATAAGATTGCTCCACCTAATCCTAAAACAAGCATGCTTGATGCTATAATTACATTTTTATTTTTTCCAAAATCAACATGATTTTCGATTAGTACTTTTAGACCATTTACGGCGATAAATCCATAAAGTAGAAGAGATACACCGCCTAATACACAATTTGGTATTGTACTAACTAATGCTGTGAATTTTCCTAAGAATCCTAGACAGATTGCAAATATTGCTGCTAAGCCAATAACCCAAACTGATGCAATTTTTGTCATTCCAACTACTGATGTATTTTCACCATAAGTTGTGTTTGCAGGTCCTCCAAATAGTCCAGCTACGAATGTTGCAATACCATCTCCAAGAAGAGTTCTGTCTAATCCAGGATTTTTAAGTAGGTCTTTTCCTATTATTGCACTTAGTGCTGTGTGATCTCCTATGTGTTCTGCTATTGTTACAAGAGCTACTGGAGCGATTGTTAATGCTGCTGCTAATGAAGGAGTGTAATGAATAAATGGGATTTTGAAGTTTGGTATGCTAAAGAATGATGCGTCTAATACTGGTTGGAAGTCTATTAATCCAAAGCATATTGCACTAATATACCCAACTATAATACCAATTAGAAATGGTATTATTTTTAAAAATCCTTTTCCTCTAACCATTACTAATGCTGTTGTTAAGAATGTGATTAATGCGACAATCACTCCTTTCCAATCAGCTATTGAATCAGAAGAAAGACCTATCTGGCTAATTGCGCTAGGAGCTAATCCCAAGCCGATTATCATTATCATTGGTCCTATAACAACGTGTGGTAACAATTTGTTAATCCAGTCTTTACCAATGATTTTGATTAAGATTGAGAACACTACGTATATTAATCCAACAATCATAATTCCAGTCATAGCACCTGAAATTCCACCTTTTGTGTAACCAATTGCGATAGGGGCTATAAAAGCGAATGAACTTCCAAGGTAAACTGGTGATTTAGCTTTTGTACATAAGATATAGATTAGAGTTCCTATACCTGAAGTTACTAGAGCTACTGGTATGGTTAGTACTTCGGCTCCAGCTGTTGAGTTTACAAGTATTGGAACTAAAATTGTTGCTCCAAACATTGCAAAAACATGTTGTAATGCTAGAATAATCCATTGCATTATTTTTGGTTTTTCATTAACGTCTAAGATCAAATTGCTAGTTTTTGATGTTTCTTCCATCACATATACCTCCTTAAAAAGATAAAAAAAAATACTAGAAACAAATCTAGTATCAATTCAAATATTTAAATGGAATGTAAAAACGAAGAAAGTTGTTGCTTTCTTTTTTGCTAAAGGATTTTTAGTTAGTACTTTAGTTAAATTAATCATTTTTAACACCCTGATTATAATATTATAAATCGACATATTATGCAAGAAAAATTTTCTAAATTAAAAATACAAAGATGGCGTATGCTTAGAAATAAGCAAAGTAGAGCAATTAAAAAAATTGAAAGTATGTTATTGCTATCTTTTTTTCTATATGTTATAATTTGAGTAGATTTGTACAAAGGAGTAAAAGTATGACAGGGGTTCTTGCTATAATTGTTATGCTTCTTATTGTGGTCATCATGTTGGTTGGTCTTGCAGTTGCACAGATAAAGATGGCTGGAATGAATGTAAAAGATTTTTGGTCTTTTATTAAAGCGAATGAAACTTTAAATAAATTGTATGCATTTTCAAAGAAGTATGAAAAGTTAACAACAAATGAACAATTAGTTTTTTTACGTGAAGCTGAGAGAGTTTTTGATGCTTTTGATAAAGTTCCCAATGTTTTATGGGAAGAAGATTATCAAAAATATATGGAAGTCTTGTCAACATATAAAGATATAAAATTAGTAAGATGGGAGTCTCAATAAAATTGAGATTCTTTTTTTATAAAAATTTTAGATATATGTAGTAAAAATATGATGGATATGATATGGTAAAAAAGAATATAGAATCGTAAAGAATATAAAATAATGTCGATTTATTTTGAATCGTGATAAGTGGGAAGGAACGTTGAAGTGGGAGTATTAGGAGATTTTTATAAATTAGGAAAAATGTCAATGGTTCAGTCACAAAGAGATATTTTAAGAGATGAACACAAATTGAGGGATTTATTTTGGGAATGTACACTTTCTTGTAATGCAGCATGTAAACATTGCGGGAGTAGTGCTGAGAAGAAAAAATATGAAGGAGAACTTTCAACTGAGGAAATAAAGAAGGCATTTAAGCAAATAGCAAATGATATGGATGCAAAGAAAATATGGATAAATGTAACAGGTGGGGAGCCATTAGTTAGAAAAGATTTGTGCGAAGTAATGGAATATGCTACAAATGAACTAGGGTTTAGATGGGGAATGACGTCGAATGGATTACTTTTAGATAAGGATATGTTAGAAAAATTAAAAAAGGCTAATATGGAGTCTGTTTCAATAAGTATTGATGGAATTGGTAAAACTCATGATGAATTTAGAGGTGTAGAAGGTGCATATGAAAAGACTATAAGAAATATTAAGAATATGGTTGATTCTAATTATTTTATGATAACAGAAGTTACTACAGTTTTTCATAAAAAGAATATTGATCAATTAGAGGAATTATATGAAGTTATTTCTGAATTAGGAGTTGATGTATGGAGACTAATTCCTATGGATCCTATTGGTAGAGCAAAAGAAAATTCTGAATATTTGTTGAATGGTGATGAAGTAAAAAGAATTTTAGAATTTATTATATCTAAAAAAAGAAGTAAATTGAAATTAGAATATGGCTGTCCTGGATATTTAGGAGTTAAATATGAAGGAAAAGTTGGAAGAGCGTATTTTTATTGTAGAACTGGAATTAGTGTGGCAAGTATTTTGTATAATGGTGATTTGTATGTTTGTCCAAATGTTCCAAGAATTAAAAAATTAATACAAGGCAATATAAGAAAAGATAATTTTAAAGATGTATGGGATAATAAGTACAAAGAATTTAGAGATAAAAATAGAACTGCTTGTTCAAAATGTAAAAAATGTGATCAATGGGATTTTTGCTTAGGTGGTCCATATCATACATGGAATTTTAAAGAGAATAAACCTAATGTTTGTATGTATGAAATGATTAATAAATAATTTGTTGGAGAGATATAAGATGAATAGATTGAAGAAATTTTTATTAGTAATTTTAAATGTTATTTTATGGTTGCCGACTAAAGTTATATTTGCTACTGAAGATATTTTAGCTGTAGCGATGTATGGGGTTCCGGCGGATCCTTCAGATTTTTATAAGCCAAGAATTTCTACAATTATTTCTGGAATAGTTGTAATAATATTTATACCATTTATTATTATTAATGGTGTATGTGCATATTCAAAAAAAGGTGATAATAAAGAAAAAAATGCTAAAAAAATATATAAAAGATTTATGCTTGTTGAAATGGTACTTGTTGTTGTTTGTATGCTTTTATTATTCATTTTTCGAAATTTATATTTAATACAAATGGGAGATTATAATGAAGAATTAGAAGGATTAGAGAATTATATATTAGCTGTTGAAATTTTGGGAGGAATAATATGTATAGCTAATATAATATGGAATGATCGAAAAATAATAAAAAAAATAGGAAATGAAATCAAAAATTCACCACTTATTTTGTTCGAAATACTAGTATTAATTATATTGCCAATGATTATGATTAATATGGATATATTATCATTGTTTACATCTTTTAATGATAGAGATTTGATTTATAATTCTTTTGCAGATGTTGGTTGTGTATTAATTGTTGTTATAGTTTTGGCTATTTTGTTTAGAATTTGGAGAAAGCCGAAGAATTATTCTGATGAATTGTTAGAGAAAAACGCAAATAGAAAAAATATTACTATGATAATGGTTGATTTTATGGCAATTATATTATTTGGTATTTTTATTAACATTGTTAAAAATGGTAATGCATTCGAGTATATACAAATATCTGATTTTTGTATTTATGAGATTTGTTTGGCTGGAATATCATGGATTATTTATAATGCTTGTAATTTAATTAAATATTTTAAAACTAAAAAGAAATAGAAATATAAAAAATTGTTTGGAGAGAAAACTATGAAGTATTATGTTAAAGCGTTAATAGCTTTTGTGGTTATTTTGCTTTTATAGATATAATGCATGGGGAATATAGAATGAAAAAAGTAAAAAGAATTATAATGATTGGAATATCCTATTTTGTTTTATTTGTAAAAAAAAGTATTTGCCAGTGATATGTATATACCTCCAGATGGGGCTTGCAATGTTACTGCATATGGAATGCCACATGTACAAGTTGAAAACGTTCTAAGAGGATTTTTAATAGGTGGAATTATTATAAGTTTGATTATAGTTAGTATTGTTCTTACAATAGTATATTATCATGAGAAAAAAGATAAAAAGAAAGAGAATGTTCAAGAGGAAAAATACGATGAGAATTTAAAATAAAATTTGTAAAAAAAGTAGTAGCACTAATGATGATAATATGATAGAATGTCAAAAGTATATAAAGAGATTGGAGTTGTTGAAAAAAATGTATAAAAGAGTCCTTTTGAAATTAAGTGGAGAGGCAATGGCTGGAGAAAAAAAGACAGGTATTGATCCAGATGTAGTTGATTCTATTTCAGACAAGATAATTAAAATGACTAAAGAAGGAATTCAAGTTGGAGTTGTTACAGGAGGAGGAAATTTCTGGAGGGGTAAGAATGGATATAAGATGGAAAGAGTTACTTCAGATTATATGGGAATGCTTGCTACTGTAATGAATTCATTAGCTATAAAAGATGCTTTAGAAGGTAAAGGAGTTAAAGCTGTTGTTGAAACTTCTATTACTATGGTTCAAATTGCTGAACCTTATACTAAGAGAGAGACTGAAAGACATTTTGAAGAAGGTGCTGTTGTCATTTTTGGCGGTGGAACAGGAAGCCCATTCTTTTCAACAGATACAACTGCAGCATTAAGAGCTGCTGAAATAGGTGCTGATATAATTTTAGTTGCTAAAACTATTGATGGTGTGTATTCAGCAGATCCTAAGATTGATCCTAATGCTGTTAAATATACAGAAATTACATATGATGAAGTTTTAAGTAAAGATTTAAAAGTAATGGATGCATCATCTATTGCTATTTGTAGAGATAATAATATTCCATTGTCTGTATTTGCATTACAAGATCCTGAAAATATTGTAAGAGCCGCAAATGGAGAGAATATAGGAACAATAGTAAAATAAGAAGGAGAGAAAAAGTATGGATTTGGGTAATTTAGAAGAGAGAATGAATAAAACTCTTAGTGTATTAGAGGAAAATTTTTCAGAGGTAAGAGCTGGTAGAGCTAATCCAGCAATATTAAATAAAATTTCAGTTGATTATTATGGTGTCCCAACACCTATTAACCAAGTTGCTGGTATTTCAGTTCCAGAGGCTAGATTAATTGTTATTCAACCTTGGGATGCAAGTGTTTTAAAAGATATTGAAAAGGCTATTTTAGCATCTGATATAGGATTAAATCCAAATAATGATGGTAAAGTAATTCGTTTAGCTTTCCCAGAATTAACTGAAGAAAGAAGAAAAGATTTAGTTAAAGATATTAAGAAAATTGCTGAAGAGTCAAAGGTTGCAATTAGAGCAATAAGAAGAGATGGAATTGATGAAGCTAAAGAAATGGAAAAAGAGTCTTTAATGACAGAGGATGAATTGAAAAAAGCTGAAGATCAAATTCAAAAATTAACAGATAAGAAAATTGCCGAGATAGATGTAATCCTTGATAAAAAAGAAAAAGAAATAATGTCAATTTAGTATATAAAACCTGCTACTATGGAAAGGAATGAAGTTTAATGGAAAAAACTAATATCCCTAATCATATTGCAATCATAATGGATGGTAATAGAAGATGGGCAAGGGAAAGAAAAATAGATTATAGATTAGGACACAAAGAAGGTGCTAAAACTTTAGAGAAAATTGTTAGATATTCTAAGAAAGTAGGAATAAAATATATTACAGTATATGCTTTTTCTACTGAGAATTGGAAGAGAAGTGAAGAAGAAGTTGGAGCTCTTATGTTACTTTTAAAAACCTATCTTGATGATTATTCTAAGAGAGCTGATAGTGAAAATATAAAGGTTAAAGTTTTGGGAGATATTAGTGCTCTTTCAGAAGGATTACAAAAAAGTATAAAAAAGTGTGAAGAAAGAACTAAAGATAATGATGGAATTCTTTTCTGTATAGGTATTAATTATGGCGGAAGAGATGAGATTGTTCATGCTGTAAAAAATATAGCAGAAGATGTTAAAAATAATAAATTGGATGTTGATGATATAAGTGAAAAACTTATCGATGATTATTTATATACTGCTGGAATACCTGATCCTGATTTGGTTATTAGAACTAGTGGTGAATTACGTACAAGTAATTTCTTGCCTTGGCAAATAGTATATTCAGAATTTTTATTTTTAGATAAATACTGGCCAGATTTTTCAGAAGAAGATATTGATTTAGCAATAGAAGAATATCAAAGAAGAAATAGAAAATTTGGAGCAAAATAATTTTGGGAGTAAAGTGTTATGATAAAAAGATCATTAACTACAATAATAGGTTTACCTGCTGTTTTAGCAATATTAATTTTAGGAAATAAATATTTTATAGATGTTGTAATTGCTGTTTTGGCAATTATGGGAATTTATGAATATATGAAATGTGTAAGTCATAAATTTAAACCAATATCATGGGTTGGATATGTTGCAGCAGCTAGTATTGCTTTGTTACATATTATACCTGCAGGGTTTATTATTCAGTATTTGGCTTTAGTTTTGTTGTCTGTTATGGCAATTTTATTTATGCATGTTGTTTTTTCAGATATGAAAATTAATTTTGCTGATATTGCTATGACTTTGTTTGGAATTGTTTATATAGTAGGTTTCTTTTCATTTGTTGCTTTATTATATGGATATGAAGAGAATGGAAAGAATTTAGGTAAATTTTATATTGCATATTTATTTTTAGCTACTTGGGGTAGTGATATATTTGCATTTTTAATTGGAAGCAGATTTGGAAAACATAAATTTAGTAAAATTAGTCCTAAAAAATCAATAGAAGGTTGTATAGCTGGAACATTAAGTGGAGTAATATTGGTTGTAGTAGCTGCAGTTATATTTAATGTTGCGTTTGATTTACAAGTTAATTATTTGATTATAACTATCATAGCTTTGGTTATTACAATATTAGGACAGATTGGAGATTTTTCAGCATCTTGTATAAAGAGATATATGGAAGTTAAAGATTTTTCAAACTTATTACCTGGTCATGGAGGTATTATAGATAGATTTGATAGTGTTATTTTTGCAGCACCTTTTGCGTATTATTTAATAACATTATTAATTTAGGAGGATATAATTGCTTACTTTTATATTAAATGCGATTAAGATTATTTTTTTATTAGGCTTTTTAGTTTTGATACATGAAGGTGGTCATTTCCTTGTTGCTAAATTTTTCAAAGTAAAAGTGAATGAGTTTTCTATTGGGTTTGGAAAAAAGCTTGTTTCAAAACAAAAAGGAGAGACAACATATTCTATTAGAATGGTTCCTTTGGGCGGATTTGTTAGTATGTTAGGTGAGGAAGAAAGATCTGATGATGAGAGATCTTTTTCTAAGCAGTCTATACCTAAGAGAATTGCAATTGTTGCTGCTGGAGGATTAGTTAATATTATTTTTGGGTTGTTAGTGTATTTTGTGGTTATTGCGTGTATGGGAAATTTCTCTTCTAAGACTGTTGATACAGTTACAGATGGGTATAATGCTAAAAATGCTGGAATATTGCCTGGTGATGAAATTGTATCTATAAACGATAAACATGTTTTTATTTCAAAAGATGTTACTTCTTTAGTGAGTAAAAATTCAGCTGAACCCTTGAAAGTAAAAGTAAAAAGAGATAATGAAATTAAAGAAATTACAGTTGAGCCAACAGAGATTAAAACTAGATCTTTAGGAATATATTTAGATTCTGATGAAAATGCAAGAACCAAAATTTCATATTTATTTGATGATTCAGCTGTTAAAGATATTTTACAAGTTGGAGATGTTATTATATCTATAAATGGCGAAAATGTTGAAAATGATTATGAAAAACTGATGAAGTTTATAGATGAGTCAGATGGTGAAATAAATTTAAAAGTTAGAAGGGCTAATGAAGAAATAGATGTTAATGTAATGCCAAAAGAGTATTCTCAATATTATTTAGGTGTTGTATTTAAAGTAGCTGATAAAAAGTTTTCAACGAGATTATATTATGCTTGGTTTGAAACAGGTAATTTTGCACTTTCACTAGTTGATAATGTAAAAAGTATTTTTACAAAAGGTGTTTCTGTTAATCAAATGATGGGACCAATTGGAATTTCAAAGACAGTTGCATCAACAAATGGATTCTTTGAATTTGTATATATAATGGCATTAATTTCATTATCATTAGGTATAACGAATTTATTACCTTTTCCAGCACTTGACGGCGGAAAGATAGTATTATTGCTGATAGAGGCAATTAGAAGAAAACCATTAAAAGAAAGTTTTGAAATTTGGATACAAATGATAGGATTTTCGTTATTAATTTTGTTATCGGTATATATTTCATATATAGATGTATTAAGATTTTTTTAAGGACTAAGATTAAGTTTTGATCTGTATTTATCCTAGAAAGGAACGAAAAAATGAATTGTAAAATATGTGGTGTTGAATTAAAAAAAGATGGAGAATTGTGTAATAATTGTATGAACAAGTTATTAAAAGAGCAAGAACTTCGTAATGATAAAAGTGCTGTATATACGTTTAAAAGAAGTTTTGTTTTAGGATATGAAATTTTTAGTCATTTAGAAGAGATAGGTGTGGCAGTATTTCTTGTTGGAGTTTTACTTGCTTCTGATTTTAATCAATATTGGATGTATGCATTATGTGCGGGAATAGTATTTGCAATTGTTGGTATAGGTTATTTGATTAAACAAAAATTGCGTATTCAAAAAGAAATGTGTACATTGTATAGAACAAAATTGGTATTGATGAAAGGTTGGATAAAAAAGAAATATTTAGAAATACCTTTTTCTGAAATAGAAGAAATATCATACATTCAAAATAAGTCACAAGAATTGTTTAAAGTAGGAACATTAGTTATTAAAAGAAAAACTAGAAATATATTAGAGAGAAATCTTTATATAGAATCTATAAAAAATGTGGAAGAAGTTTTTGAAAAAATAAAGGAAGTTTTTAAATAAGGTAGGCGTAATAAATGCAGAAAGTTAAAGATATATTTAGTGATTATTCAAGTGAACAAGGAAATATATGTGAAGCTGATTTCTTAAAGGCAAACTTGTATAAGAAAAGTAATAGGCTAGAAGTATGTTTAACAAGTGCTAATAAAATTTCTATTGGTGAAATTTCCGAATTTGAGGATTATATTGTAGATAGATTTAAGGTTGGTAGTGCAAGAATTGAAATTCAATATGAGAATATTGATGTTGAGCCAACTATTGAAAATGATTGGCAAGATCTTGTTACTTATATGTCAAGAAAGGCACCAATGACAAGAGCTATACTTAGAAATAGTACTGTTATAGTTGATGACAGTACTGTTTGTGTTGACTTAAAAATAAAGGGGGCAGACTTATTATCATCAAAGAAATTTGATAAAGGATTAGAACATCTAATTTATAATTTATATAATAAACGTTTTAAAGTTAAGTTTGAAGAAGATCCTCAAAAGAGTAAAGAGGAATATGATAAATATTTGAAGGCACAGGAACATGAAGCTATTTTACATATGCAAGAAATGGCTAGAAGAGAAGCCGAGGAACGTGCTAAGGCTCCAGCACCGGTGGCTACACAAATAGATGGAGAAGAAGCCAAAGAAGAACATATTGATGTTGAGCAGTCTAATGGTTTAATTATTGGAAAAACAAGTACATTTAGAAGTAAATTTGCATCAATTTCAGATATTAATGATAGTACAACAAAGGTTAATGTTGAAGGAGAAGTTATTAATGTAACATCAAGAGATATAAAAAATAATAGAACTATTATTAGTTTTAGTATTGATGATGGTAATGCAAGTATTACGTGTAAATCTTTTGTTGATACAAGTTTAGTTCCAGGAATAATGGAACATTTAAAAGAAGGACAAGGTGTTAAGGTTGATGGTAATGCTAAATTTGATGATTATGCAAATGAAATAACTATAATGGCTAATAATGTTGTTATTTCTACATTTAAATTGGCTGGAAAAGAAGAGAGTTCAGATGAAAAAGCTTCTGTAAGTGAAGGTGGAGAAGCTGAACAAAGTCCTTTAATTTATGGTAGATCACTTAATATTAAAGCTCCTAAAACTAAGATTATTGATATAAATAATGATACAGATAGAGTTTGTTTAGAGGGAGAAGTTATAAGTACTGATACTAGGGACATTAAAGGTGATAGAACTATTTTGATGTTTAATCTTTATGATGGAACTAGTACAATGACAATGAAAGCTTTTATTGAAACCAAAAAAACTAAGGAAGTTTTAGGTAGATTAAAAAATGCTAAAGGTATTAAACTTGAGGGTGTTGCTAAATATGATAATTTTGCAAAAGAAATTACAGTTATGGCAAATACAATTTTAGAAACACCTGGTGTTGCTAAGACTAAGAGAATGGATAATGCTCCTGAGAAAAGAGTTGAACTTCATATGCACACCAAAATGAGCCAAATGGATGCTGTTACTTCTGCTGAGGATTTATTGAAAAGGGCTATTAGCTGGGGATGGAAATCTATTGCGATTACAGACCATGGAGTTGTTCAAAGTTTCCCAGAAGCACATAAATTTTTAGGAAAAGTAGGAGATGCTATAAAAGTTATTTATGGTGTGGAAGCATATTTTGTTCCAGATAAAGATCCTAGTGTTGTTTATCCTAGAAAACAAGATATTGATGGAGAGTATTGTGTTCTTGATTTGGAAACTACAGGATTGTCTTTTAGAACTGAAAAGATAACAGAGGTTGGTATAATTAAGATTAGAAATGGGGAAGTTATTGATGAGTTTGAGTGCTTTGTAAATCCTGAAAGACCTATACCACAAGAGGTTGTTGATGTTACTCATATTACAGATGATATGGTAAAAGATGCTGAAACAATTGATAAAGTTATACCAAAAATAATAGATTTTATTGGAGATAGTGTTTTAGTTGCACATAATGCAGACTTTGATATTGGATTTTTGAAGCACAATTTTGCTGAATATGGATATAGTTTGGATAATACATATATTGATACTTTGAGATTGGCAAAAGTAATTTTTCCAGATATGAAAAGATATAAGCTAGGGTTAATTGCTGATAAATTAGACATTGTTGTTGAAGTAGCTCACCGTGCACTTGATGACGTTAAGACTTTGGTAGCTGTGTTTAATGTTATGATTCAAAAGTTGAAGGAGCATGGTGCTAGAATAGTAGATGACATCGATAATGTAATTGAAGGTGATCCAGAAGCTTATAAAAAGTTGCCATCATATCATGCTATAATTTTAGCTAAGGATTATGTTGGTCTTAAAAACTTGTATAAGTTAATTTCATATTCACATTTAAATTATTTTTATAAAAAACCTCGTATTTTAAAGAGTTTATTTGAGAAGTATAGAGAAGGTTTAATTTTAGGAAGTGCTTGTGAAGCGGGAGAATTATATAGAGCAATTGTTGCAGGAAGACCTGAGGAAGATATTGAAGCCATTGCTAAATATTATGATTATTTGGAAATTCAACCAATTGGAAATAATGAATATATGGTTAGAAATGGTACAGTTGCTGATGATTTTGAACTTCAAAACATAAATAGAAAAATTGTTGATTTGGGAGATAGATTAGGAAAACCTGTTGTTGCAACTTGTGATGTTCACTTTATGGATCCACAAGATGAGATTTATAGACGTATTTTGCAAGCTGGCCAAAAGTATGATGATGCTGATTTTCAAGCTCCTTTGTACTTAAGAACTACTGAAGAAATGCTTGATGAGTTTGCATATTTAGGTGAAGAGAAAGCTTATGAAGTTTGTGTAACTAATACGAATTTGATTTCTGATATGTGTGATAAAATTAGTCCGATTTCTGATGAAAAGTGCCCACCTCATATTGAGGGGTGTGAGCAGACAATCAAGGATATTGCATATAGCAAAGCTCATGAATTATATGGAGATCCGTTACCAGAAATTGTACAAAATAGATTAGATAAAGAGCTTGATTCTATTATTAGAAATGGGTTCTCAGTTATGTATATTATTGCTCAGAAACTTGTGTGGAAGTCTAATGAAGATGGTTATATAGTTGGTTCAAGAGGATCTGTTGGTTCGTCATTTGTTGCGAACATGACTGGTATTACCGAGGTTAATTCATTACAAGCACATTATAGATGTCCTAATTGTAAATATTCAGATTTCACGGATTATGGAGTAAAGAATGGATTTGATTTACCAGATAAGGATTGTCCAAAGTGTGGACATAAGTTAGATAAAGATGGAATGGACATTCCATTTGAGACGTTCCTTGGATTTAATGGTGATAAAGAGCCTGATATTGATTTGAATTTCTCTGGTGAATATCAAGCTAAGGCGCATAAATATACTGAAGTTATATTTGGAAAAGGTACAACTTTTAAAGCAGGTACTGTTGGTACAGTTGCTGATAAGACTGCTTTTGGATATGTTAAGAATTATTATGAAGAAAGACATATACCTGTTACAAACGCTGAAATTGCTAGACTTTCAACAGGATGTACAGGAATTAAGAGAACAACTGGTCAACACCCTGGTGGTATTATAGTTGTTCCAAAAGGAAGAGAAATTTTTGAGTTTTGTCCTGTTCAGCATCCAGCTGATGATCCAAACTCAGATATTATAACAACACATTTTGATTATCACTCTATTGATCAGAACTTGTTGAAACTTGATATCCTTGGTCATGATGATCCAACTATGATTCGTATGTTATTTGATTTGACTGGATTTGACCCTACAAAGGTTCCTCTTGATGATAAAGAAACAATGTCTATTTTTAAATCAACTGAGGCTTTAGGTGTTACACCTGAACAAATACATTCAGAAGTTGGAACTTTTGGTATACCTGAATTTGGAACGAAATTTGTTAGAGGAATGCTTGTTGATACAAAGCCAACTACATTTGCTGAGCTTATAAGTATTTCTGGGTTGTCACATGGTACAGACGTATGGTTGAATAATGCACAAGAGTTAATTGACAAAGGAATAGTTACATTAAGTGAAGCTATTGGATGTAGAGATGATATTATGGTTTACCTTATGAAAATGGGATTAGAGCCAAATCATGCTTTTAAAATCATGGAGACTGTTCGTAAAGGTAAAGCTTTAAAAGATCCGGCTAAATGGGCTGAATATGTTCAGATGATGAAAGATCATGATGTCCCAGATTGGTATATTAAATCTTGTGAAAAGATTAAATACATGTTTCCAAAGGCCCATGCTGCAGCGTATGTTACAAATGCTTTTAGAATTGCATGGTTTAAGGTTCATAAGCCAGAAGCGTATTATACTGCTTTCTTCTCAATTAGAGCAGATGGTTTTGATTATGATATTATGTGCCATGGAAAAGAAAAAGTCTTAAATAAAATGAGAGAAATAGATATGGCTGGAAATGCTGCGTTACCAAAGGATAAGGATATGTATCCTGTTTTGGAATTGGTACTTGAAATGTATGAGAGAGGTATTAAATTTTTACCTGTTGACTTGTATGAATCAGATGCAACTAAATTCAAAATGGAACCAGAAGGTATTAGACCACCACTTAATAGTGTTCCTGGTTTAGGAACAGTTGCTGCTCTAAGTATTCAAGCTGCTAGAGAAGAAGAGAAATTTATGTGTATTGATGATTTACAGATGAGAGGAAAAGTTGGTAAATCTGTTATTGAAGTTCTTTCTAAAGCTGGTTGCTTGGAGGGGATGACTCAGAGTAATCAGATGTCTTTATTTGCCTAGTATATGAAGGTATTGCTTAAATTATATGTTAATGCTAGTTTGAAAATGTTCATGTATTTTTCAATGCTTTGATGTTTTTCAAATTAGCGTTATCTTGTGTTTTTATGTAGTAGAAAGGAAAATGATATGGGAGAGTATGGCATGTTATTTTCATGGCAGAGTGCCGTGATTTATTTAATAATAATAAATGTAATAGGTTTTTTTGCTATGTGGATTGATAAAGTTAAGGCTAAACGAGGGTCATGGAGAATACCTGAAAAAACATTGTTTACAATTACTCTTCTTGGAGGAGGATTTGGAACGATAGCAGGGATGTATACATTTAGGCATAAGACTAAGAAATTGTATTTTACTATAGGTTTCCCTGTTATATTGTTGACTGAAATTTTTGTGGTTATATACGTGTTAGTTAAATATGTTTTTTAAAAAGGATTGTCTATACAATCTTTTTTTGTGTGAAAAATGTTTGTGAAATTATAAAATAAGTTACTGTATTTACTATTAAATTGTTTTTACATAAAATGTAAGAACAATTGACTTATTTGAGAAAACTAAATATTATATATAATATTTAGTTTTTTGAAGAATTGGGGAATTATTTTGGAAAAAGTAAAGATAAGTGAATTTAGAGAAGTTTCTGAAAACAGATATGTAATGATTACTAATGATGAAAAAAATGAATTTGAAAATCTTTTGATTATTAAAGATATTGAAAATATGGATATTAATCAAATAAAGAAAAAGATATATGCATTAAAAAGATTTTTTAGAAGAAAAAGTAACTATGAAGAAATAATTCAAAACAAAAATGTTATTTGTGTGATATATACTTCAGATTTGGAAAATGAGAATTTAAAAAGTTTATTGATTTCTTTAAAAGCTATTTTTATAAAAGATAAATTTGAAAGATATAATTATTTATATGATGAAGCATGTAATTTTTTAGATAGAATGTTTGAGAAAAATAATTATTGCGATTTTAAGAATGATTTTTGTGTTGCCAAAAGAAACTGCAGAAGTAATAGAAAGAAAATGGGGTGTTGTTACCATATAAATAAAAAAGATCCATTTGGCGAATTTGTTTTTTGTGAATATTTAGGTAAAAAAGGATGTAATACTAAATGTATAGCGTGTAAATTGATGACGTGTGATTATATAAAAGTAAAATTGAAATTAGAGAATATTCCGTATATGGACTGTTTCTTTAATGTATTTCAAAAATTTATTATGAAAATTAGTTTTTTCACTTTAAAGGAAAAAGTTTTAAAAAGAGTAATGTTCTTATCTTTATAATGGAAAAGAACGTAGCAATAGTGTATGCTACGTTCTTTTTTTGTGGTCGTAGAACTCTAGACTGACTACCGTTCAAACATGTCAAAATATTCTCTGAAAGTCAGACCATCTTCATCGTTTTCGACGACGTATTTTCCCATTTTTTCGAATACACTTAAAAAGTATATCCGCTGCAGGGTCGATTGAATCTGAGTTAGTTCATATCTCAACGCATCACTATAAGTCATGTCCCAAAAATCGTGTGACATATAGACTACCTCCTTTTGAACGTGTGTGTATATGAACGAGTATAACTATATTATATAACGTTTCTGAAAGGCTTTCAATAAGAAAGCGTGAGATTGGTGTTGTTATTTTTATTTTTTTAGTGTATTATAGTTGAGAAAGAGAAAAGATGTTTGGATAAAGTTAAGAGGGGTTTTTATATGGCAGATTTAATGAAGAATGTTCAATATATAAAAGGTGTTGGTGAAGCCAGAGCTAAATTGTTAAATAAACTTGGGATATTTAATTTGAAGAATTTGATTACTTATTATCCAAGAAATTATGAGGATAGAAGTATACCTAAAAAGATTGATGAACTAGTTGATGGTGAAGAGGCTTTAATTGAGGTAATGCCAGTAACTCGTGTTAGTGAGATTAGAATAAGAAGAAATATGACGATTCTTAAAATGAATGCTAGAGATGATAGTGGAATTTGTCAAATAACATGGTTTAATCAGCCTTATTTAAAGGGGATGTTTAAAGCTGGGGAATATTATAGATTTTATGGTAAAGTTTCTAAAAAAGGCAGTAAGGTTGAAATGAATTCTCCTGTATATGATAAGATAGAAGATTCTAAAAATACTGGAAGAATAATTCCTATTTATCCATCTACATATAAGCTTTCTCAAACTGTTTTAAGGAAAATCATTGAAAATGGTTTGCATGAATTAGATGGAAAGATAGATGAGAGTTTGCCTTCTTATTTAGTTGATGAATATAAATTATTAGATTTGAATACTGCTATTAATCAAATACATTTTCCAGATACTTTTGATGATTTTAATATGGCAAGAAAGAGATTGGTTTTTGAGGAATTGCTTTCAATGCAACTTGCATTATTAGCTTTAAAAAATCAATATAGTAAAGATGTTAATGGGATTGCATTTAGTAAAGATGCTAAGATGTCTGATGTTATTAATACTTTGCCATTTACATTGACAAAAGCTCAGCTTAGAGTTTTAGAAGAAATTGATGCTGATATGGAAAGAGAAAAGCCAATGAATAGGTTGCTTCAAGGAGATGTTGGTTCTGGAAAAACAATTGTTGCATTGATTGCAGCATATAAGTGTGTAAAATGTGGATACCAAGCAGCGATAATGGCTCCAACAGCTATATTGGCTAGTCAGCATTTAGAGAGTTTTAATGAAATATTAAAAGATACGGGTATTAGATGTGAATTGCTTATTAGTGGAATTACTAAAAAGAAAAAAGAAGATATTTTGAGAAGATTGGAAGCGGGTGAGATTGACATTTTAATAGGAACTCATGCGTTACTTGAGGATAATGTTGTGTTTAAAAATTTAGGATTAGTTGTAACTGATGAGCAACATAGATTTGGGGTTAGACAGAGAAGCATAATTACTGAAAAAGGTGATAATCCTGATGTATTGGTTATGACAGCGACACCAATTCCACGTACTCTTGCACTTATTTTATATGGCGATTTGGATATTTCAATAATTGATGAATTACCACCAAATAGAAAGAAAATTGAGACATATGCAGTTACTAAGGGAATGGATCAGAGAGTTAATAATTTTTTGAAACAGCAGATAGATCAAGGAAGGCAGGCATATATTGTTTGTCCTTTAGTAGAGGAAAACGAGGAGATAAATGCAAAGTCTGTTTTAGAATTAGCAGAGCATTATAAGAATGAAGTTTTTTCTAATTATAGAGTAGAATATTTACATGGAAAAATGAAACCAAAAGAGAAAGATGCTATTATGGAAGAATTTAAGAATGGAAATATTGATATTTTAATTTCAACCACAGTTATTGAGGTTGGGGTTAATGTTCCTAATAGTAATATTATGGTGGTCGAAAATGCTGAAAGATTTGGATTGGCACAGCTTCATCAATTAAGAGGAAGAGTTGGTAGAGGTGAATATCAATCATATTGTATTTTGAAATATAATGGAAATTCTCAGGTTATTAGAGAACGTATGAAGGTTATGACTTCTACTAATGATGGTTTTGTAATTTCTGAAAAAGATTTAGAACTTCGTGGAACAGGTGAGTTTTTTGGAACTAAACAACATGGTTTACCTGAATTCAAAATTGCTAATCTTTTTGAGGATATAGGTACATTAAAATCAGTTCAGGCAATAGCTATGAAGATTATAAATGATGATCCAAAGTTGGAAAAAGAGAAGAATAGTTTGCTTAGAAAAGTTGTTGATGAAAAATTTGGAGATCGAATAGAAATATAATTTGATGAAAATATTAGAGTAAAATGTCGAAAAATGCGATGAAATCAGCATTTCTAAGTATTGCTATAATTATAAAAATATGGTATAATAGTTATGTTAACAAATATTGTACAGCAGGCGGATTCGCCTAGAGGAAAAACAAGGAGGTACTGTTATGGCAGAAAGAACAGAAACAAAAAGAGAGTTAACTATCAATATGGATCGGCAGAGATTGCATTCAGCAATCGCAGGAGCGATGAGACGCAAACGGATTCCGAGAAGTTTTAGAGGATATGATATCCTCAGAGGAGTTGTGTTTGGGCTGATAGATCATCCTGAATATGGCTTTTATGATTCAATGGCTAAGGCTGTTGAAGTATGTAGCTTACCAGGAAGTCCAGAAACATCTGAAGAAGGAGTGTTTGAGGCTTTTGATTGCATCGAACCAGTGTTGCGTGAAGGAGATTTTATTAATCCTGAGAATGGTAACAGAATGTCCGAAGAGGAAATTGTAAAGAAGGCTGTTGATGGCCTGGTTTATGATATCCGGAAGGAGTGGTGCTACTCAAAAACGATAGAGTTTCTTGGCGGCAGTCACTATAAGGACTCGTTAGCATCGGAACTTCTTAAAAATATGATTTTTAAGAAGCTGATTGCAGATGATTCAACTGAAGAGTGTATGTATGAATATGCATATAGAAAAGCAGTTGTTTCAAAAGAAGACACCGTTACAGCTAATGATATGAAGGCATATGTCAAGGAGCAGATGCATGATATTCTTCCAGATGGGAAAGAGCCATTTGAGTTTGCTTGTGAATGTGTCGATGAGATCTATATGACGGAAGACAAGTAAAACTAAATATCAATCAGTACAGTGTTAATAGGTCCCTGTTGCATTTTTGCAACAGGGACTTTTCTGCTTTTCGAAGTTAACAAATATTTCTTGAAAATAATAATTTGGAAGTTAGCAAAAAATTCTTGAAAATAATAATGATTTTCTACTTTTTGAAGTTAGAAAAAATTTTTCTAGCTAATAATTAGTTTTGCTTTTGGAGAGTAGAAAATATTCTTTTGAAAAATAGTGGAAATATTTTTTATCACCATATTGAAAGCATATTGAAGGCATTGACTTTTTATGAAGATATGGGATATAATGCTTATGTATTTTAATAAAGAGGATGTAAAAAATGAGTTTGTTTTTAGATATAGTTGGAGCAATATTTGTTTTAATTGGAATAGTTTTAGTTTATGATGCACGACCAATCACTAAAAAGTTTTTTAGTTTTGGTGATCAAAATGAAGGTGCGCTAGGTCTAAAAATGATTGGATTTATTTTTACTGTTATTGGTGGAGTGTTATTATTATTTTATTTATAATGGTAGAATAGTAAAAAATATATATTCGTTAAGAACAGAAAAAATATTTCTGCTCTTTTTTTGGTTTAAAATTTTTAGAAAGTTTGCTCTAAAAAGATAAAAGCATCCAGGAAGGAGAAAATTATGAGAATTACATATGAAGAAAAAATATTTGAGTCAAACAAACCTGTAAAGGTTAATGAACTATTAAAAGATGATATTAATGAAAAACATATAGCTTGTATTGTTAATAATCAAGTTCATGCTCTTGATTATGAGATTAATGAGGATTCTGAAGTACAACTTATAGATGCAAGTACAAGAGAAGGAAGAAGTGTTTATATAAGAGGAATTATGTATATTATGGGTAAAGCTTTTTATGATACTTATCCAAAAGCGTTACTTACAGTAAATTACCAATTACATAATTCAATGTTTTGCCAAATTGATAATATGAAATTGACAGAAGAGATGATTCAAAAAGTTAAAACAAGAATGCAACAGATAATTGACTTAAAATTACCTATAAAGAAAACTGTTATGACAGTTGATGAAGCTAAGGCTTTTTATGCACATAGTAAAAGTGCAAATGGAAGATTCCAAATAAATAATCATGCTAAGGAAATTTCATTGTATTTTTGTGATGATTATTATAATTATTTATATGGTCCAATGCCTTTGAATACTGGCATGATGCCATATTTTGATATAGAAATTCATAAAGATGGATATTTGGTTCGTTATCCAGATAAAACAAAACCTTATGAAATGGGACCATATAAAGAAACTAAAAAATTGTTAGCAACATTTGATGAATATGAGGATATTTATAGATTATTAAATGTAAATACTGTTCATAAGTTAAATAAAAAAGTTGAAAATGGCGAAATAAATGATTTTATTTTATTATCAGAAGCTTTACATGAAAAGAAAATTTCAATTTTAGCAGATAAAATTTGTAAAAAGAAGAATATTAAAATGGTATTAATTGCAGGTCCTTCTTCATCTGGAAAGACTACTTTTGCTAGAAAATTATCTTTGGCTTTAAGATTAAATGGTTTAAAGCCTGTTACAATTTCTGTTGATAATTATTTTGTTGAAAGACCTGATACACCAAAAGATGAAAAAGGAAATTATGATTTTGAATGTATTGAAGCTATAGATTTAAAGTTATTTAATGATCATTTAGTAAAATTATTAAATGGGGAAACTATTGAAGTTCCTAAATTTGATTTTAAAGTTGGTACTAAAGTATATGATGGTACTACAATGAGTTTAGGAAAGAATGATATATTAGTAATTGAAGGAATTCATTGTTTGAATGATAGATTAACTCAAGCTATTCCAAAGGAAGAAAAAGTTAAAGTTTACATTAGTGATTTAACTGTTTTGAATATTGATTACTTTAATAGAATATCAACAACAGATACTCGTTTAATAAGAAGAATTGTAAGAGATTATAAATATAGAGGATATGATGCTTTAAGTACATTAAAAACATGGTATTCTGTAAATAGAGGTGAGGAGAAAAATATTTATCCTTATCAAGAAGAAGCTGATTATATGTTTAATTCTTCACTTATATATGAACTTGCTGTACAAAAGAAATATGCTATTCCATTGCTAAAAGAAATAGATAGTACTCATAAAGAGTATGGAGAAGCACAAAGATTAATTAAATTCTTGGAATATTTTGATGATATTCCAGATGACGATATACCAAATACATCTTTGATTAGAGAGTTTATTGGTGGAAGTATATATCATAAGGAGACTAAAAAGAAATAATGGCTAATTTTGTAGTTATTGATGAAGAATTTATATGTGATAATTGTGGATATCATGTACCAAAGCTTGGATATTCATGTAGAAATCATTGCCCAAAGTGTTTGCATTCTAAACATGTGGATATCAATCCCGGTGATAGGGAAGAAACATGTCATGGAGATCTTGAACCTGTTGGATTGGAGATAGGAAAAAAAGGTTATGTGATTGTGTTTAGGTGTAAGAAGTGTGGGGCCATACGAAAAAATAAAGCTGCGGATGATGATGATATGAATTTGCTTATTGATTTAAGTACAAAACAATATTAAAAAATACCCTTTGCTAGTTTGGTAGCAAAGGGATTTTTTATATATTGCTAAATGTTATTATATATAACTATGAAATTATATTGTTTAAAATAATTTTATTTTTAATTATAGGTAAGTAGCTTTGTTATACGATTCGATTTAGATTTGCGTTAGTATATTGATTTCCAGATAATTTTTTTCCTGATTTTACAGTGTTTACTATTTCTTGAATTTCATCAGGTGTTTCTTCTAAAATATCTATACGTAAAGATGTTGAATTGTCAAAATCTTCTGGGGCAATAGATGTAATTTTTGAATTATAAAGAGTAGAAACTGTTTGGATATTATCTGGAACTAATGGAAACATAAAGTTCATTCTATCTTTAAGAGAGTATGAATTTTTTGTGTTACATTTCATTGTACAAGTAGGATAGCAATGATTGCTTTTTCCAAGTGGACAGTAATTCATGTTCATTAAGGCAATTCGTCCATAGCAGATTAATTCTTGTGCTGATGTTTCTGCAAATGATTCTATAATATCTTTATTTAATTCAGGTGATATTGTAAATTTATTAATTCCTAATTTATCTAATTCAGAAAGTGTATTTTTATTAAATATGTTGAAAGTGTAGTTTGCAATTAAATCAAATTCTTCGAAATTTAAGCCGTTTAAGAATTTGAAATTTGAGATATTTGACAATACAAATCCTTTTATATGATATTTAGAAATGCTTTTTTCAATATTAAGTGATAATAGATTTTTATAATTTGATTTTATAATTGTTGGTAAATATATGTACATATTAAATTTTTCACTTAATGTTAGTAAAATATTTTCGTAGTTCTTTTGTGTAAAATATTTTAAAGGAATGTAGATGTTATCAAAACCTGTTAATGCAGTGTAATCTTTTTCTAAATCGAGTTTGTTTAATAAAACAGACATTGTTTTTTGATTAGATTTTTTACTGTAATTGGTTTCAGAATATTGAGCTGCACTTGTTTTTCTAATTTTGCTTTTAGCAAAGTCCTCAACAAGATTTAGAGCTGTTCTACGAAGTTCGTTTAATGCTTTTATGTTTGGTAAAAATGTGTTTTCATCTAATTTGACTTTTATGTTTTTAAAGTAATATGGTGTATTGTTTGTTTTTGTTATTTGTGAAATTACTTTTTCTTTTTCTAATGGATGATTTATTGATTCTGTAGGAATTGTATCTACTTCACAATAAATGTCTAGCTTCCTGTATATTTCTATTTCTGATGCGGAACTTATATGTATTGAAATAGGTGAGTTTTTAACAATTTTTACTTCGCAATTAAGTGGAATTTTACGAGTTTGAGTATCATTTTCAAAAGTCGATAAAGCAGATTGAGTTAAAGCTTTTGATGACATTTTATATACTTTATTTCCAACTTTTATTTTGCCTTTCATTCTACCAAAAGTAATGGTTTCATCTATGCTAGCATTTTTTATATTGTTGTTCTTTTTCATTAATTCAGAAATTGTATATGTTCCTGTTTCGTTTTCAAGAGAGATAGTATCACCAATTTCAATAGGTTCGTTTAGTTTTAATGTAATTAATCCTTTTGATTGATTGTATTTTTCAATTTGTCCTAAGAATAGCCCCATGTTATTTGGCTTTTCAGTGAAGATGAGATTTCTATTTGGATGAGTATCTAAATGACCAGATGAAAAATTTCCTCTATTAAATACTTGCATTAGATTTTTTCTATCTGTTTCATCAATTATATATGGTTTGCCAGAAAGGGTTAAATCAATGTATTTTCTATAAATTTTAGTTACTGTTGCAACGTATTCTGGGCTTTTCATGCGACCTTCAATTTTAAAAGAGGTAACTCCACAGTTTATTAATCTTGGAATGTAGTCTAACGAACATAAATCACGTGTACTTAGTAAGTATCCTTTATCTAAAACTGTATTTTCATTTTCTATTAGTTCATAAGGTAATCTGCAACCTTGGGCACATGTACCACGATTTCCTGAACGGCCACCGATTATACTAGAGAATAGACATTGCCCAGAATATGAAATGCATAAGGCACCATGAATAAAGCACTCAATTTCTATGGTGCTATTTTGACATATGTATTCGATTTCTTCGATAGAAAGTTCACGTGATAAAACAACTCTAGAAAATCCAAGTTCTTGAAGTTCTAAAGCTCCTTGTAAATTATGAACTGACATTTGTGTACTTCCATGGATAGGTAAATCTGGAAATGCTTTTATTAACATTTTAGCTAATCCTAAATCTTGTACTATTATGGCATCTATTCCAAATTCATAAGCTTTTTTTGCTAGTTCAAAAGCTTGTTTTAGTTCATCGTCTTTTATTAATATATTTAATGTAAGATTTGTTTTGACTCCACGAATCTTACAATATTCGATTGCATTTTTTAATTCTTCATCATTAAAATTTTTTGCGTAGGCACGGGCACTAAAAAGGTTGGCTCCAAAGTATACGCAATTGGCTCCATTTTGAACAGCCGCTTTTAAGCAGTCAAAGTCGCCTACTGGTGATAAAAGTTCAACGTTTTGGTTCATTTTTCTTCCTTTCGATTTTTAATATATTTTGATTATATCATAAAAAGAGAAAAGGTTAAGTGTGTTTTAAAAATTTTGTAAGTGATGATGGAAAGAATAAAGTAAAATTCATGAAATAGGCAATTTTGTAATTAAAATAACATATTTAATTTATTGACTAAAAAAAATGTATAATATATACTATTAAAGAGAAAAATACCACTTTTTGTGGTAAGGAGGAACAAATGAAAAAATTAAGTATAAAATTACTAGTTTTAATTCTTTTAATTTCAATTGTATTTAGTTTTATTCAGATATTTTTTGTAAAGTCAGAGGTTAATGCTGCTGGTTTGAGCAGTTCTTATACCCAATATATAAAGTCTGGAATTAGTGCTTTTCCAGAAAGTTATCAAAAAAAATTAGCATATTTGAAATACTTGCATCCAAATTGGCAGTTTAAGGCTTATTATACAGGAATTGATTGGAGTGAGTTAACATCTAGTTCAGCAGAAAATCAATGTTTAAAAAATACGGTTTCAAAAGAAAACTTTTTAGATCCTTCTGCATTGTGTATATGTGGAAGAAGTGGAGATGTTGGATATTATTGTGCATCTGCTAAAATGGTTAATTATTATCTAGATCCAAGAAATTTCATGGGTGAGGCTATGATTTTTCAATTTTTAGATTTGGCTAATGGTTCAGGGGTTACAAGAGATGTTGTTGTTAGTGCGACACAGGGGACTTATTTATCAAGATATGTTGATGATATTATGAGTGCTGCTCAAGAAGCTCAAATAAATCCGTTACATATAGTTGCAACAATTTTTCAGGAATTAGGAAGGGAAGGAACTCCAAGAGCTATTTCAGGAACTGTACCTGGTTATGAAGGGTTGTATAATTTTTATAATTATGGTGCTACTGATGGAAATGGTGCTGTTGAAAGAGGATTGGCTATGGCTAGAGAATGTGGTTGGACATCTCCTCGTTATGCATTAATTGATGGTGCTAAAAAAGTTTTAGCAAATAAATATATTTCAGTAGGACAAACAACAAAATATTTTTATAAGTTTGATGTTGTTGGAAATGAAATTTTAACAGAGTCAGCAGGCAAGAAAACATATGCTTTGAAATATTTTTATGGACATCAATATATGACTAATTTAAGGGATCCGGCTAGTCAAGCAGGTGCTTTATATGATATTTATGCTGATAGCCAAATATTAGATGAGAATTTAACTTTTACGATTCCAATTTATAATAATATGCCTGATAGTGTAGCTGTACCAACAACTGTATCAGCAAATAGTGATAAATTATATTATATTAATTCTTTAAAGAAATATGGTATTGCATTTAGAACAACAGCAGGTGGAACTTCAATGGGGCATTTATATAAAGATACAGTGGTTGAATTAATTCAAAATCAAGGAACTTGGTCAAAAGTTAGATTGAATAGAGCAACAACTTATAATTTTGCAAATAAAAAATGGAGTACAGAATCTGTTGAAGGTTATGTAGCAACAGAGTATTTATTAAGTGTTAATGCTGATATACCTGATTATAGAGATAGAGTGGATATGGGAAATGGAAATAATCCTGGACCTATTATTGGAGATGCTAATTTCAAAGTTGATGGAAATTATATTATTATGACACCTTCAACTACAGCTAAGACAATTAAATCAAAAAATCCAAGTGCGGTTATTAAGAGAAAAGATGGTACTGATATTTCGAATACAGAAGAAAATTTAGCAACAGGAATGAGTGTTACTATAGGTGATAAAACATATGTGGTTTCAAAACTTGGGGATGTTAATGAAGATGGACAAATTGACATTATAGATCTTGCTTTAATAAAAAGACATTTGATTGGTACAGCAACATTACAAAATCAAGATTATAGAGCTGCCAAGTTGCAGAATAATGCAAAAGAAATAGATATTATAGATATGGCTTTATTAAAAAGATATTTAATAGGAACACAAGCTATTGAATTATAGGAGGGACAAATGAAAAAAATTAAATTAGTTATGCTTGGCGTGATTTTTGCAGGATGTTTAATGATTCTTGGAAACAAGTCTTATGCAGCATCTGCAAGTATATCTGCATCAAGTACATCGGTAACACCTGGAACAGCAGTGACTGTATCTGCTTCGGTTTCAGCAACTGAAACGTATAATTTGAGAATGACTGCTTCAGGAGGAAGCTTAACTGGAAATACAGCTAATGCTGATGCTTTTGGAACTGAAAAGAGTCAAGGAGTATTAAGTGGAACTTTTTCTGCTAGTACACCAGGAACTTATACAATAACGTTATCTGGTACTGTAGCTGGTTCAAATTTACAAATTGCAAATGTTAGTAAATCTGTAAGTATTACAGTAAAACAAAATAGTAGCAATAATAACAATAACGGTGGAAATAATAATGGTGGAAACGGTGGAACAACAGTTACTGCTCCAACATTAAGCAATTTAGGAATAACGCCTCATGATTTTACGGGATTTAGTCCTAGTAAAACATCATATACCGCAAATGTTCCAAATGATTGTACTACTATAAATTTGTATGCTACATCAAAGAATGGAAATGTTTCAGGAACAGGTAGCAAAACATTAAAAGAAGGTACTAATAAATTTGCTGTTACGGTATCAAATAATGCTGGTTCAAAGACATACTATGTTTCAGTAGTTAGAAAAACAGCAGATGGAACTGAACCACCAAATGTTATAGATGAAGAAACTCCAGACGGAACAGAAACTCCTGAAGAGCAACAAGATGGAATTGGACTTGCTACTTTAGAAATTCCAGGATATGAATTAGATAAAGAGTTTAAGAGCGATGTTTACACATATACAATAAAAGTAAAAAAACAATTAACTGAAGAAGAGTTAGAAACATTAAAAGAAAAAGTTGTTGCTACTGCAAATGTTGAAAATGTTAAAGTAGATATTATTACAAATATTTCAGATGAAGGAGTTGCAACGATAACAGTTGTTGTTAAAGATGATGAAAAAGAATATGCAAAATATGTTATAACTTTTGAAGTAGAAAAAGAAGATACTAAAGTGGCAGGCATAATTAATTCTAATTCAAACAATCCTTTAAGAGGAATGTTTGGACTAACAGAAGAACAACAAATTTATGTTATTTTAGGTGCTTTTGGTGGAATAACTTTATTTGCTATGATAATGACTGGTGTTGCATATGCAAAGAGTAAAAGATTGGCTGAATATGAAGAGGATTATGATGAAGAAGAAAGAGATGAAGATTCTGATTTCTATAAAATGAATCAATATTATATGGAAACACAAGCAAATGATTGGAACAAAACACCGGAGACAGAAAATGACAGAAGTTCTGAAATGCTTGAAGAAGCTTCTATTAAGGATACGGTAAAAGATGCTACAGAAGGAATTAGAAAAACTAATGGTTATAGAAGAATGGCAAGAGGAAGAAGATCATACGGAAAACACTAAAGTTAATAGGTAGAATGAATATATATAGGATTTATAATCTAAGTATTATAAATCCTTTTTTTCTGATTTGTTGATTATTATGTTAAAAGTGCTTGCGAAAAAACGTTGATATGTTGATTACTACATTAAAAGTTGTTTATAAGAATAGTGCTGACGTGTGAAATAATATAAGAGAGTCGGCGTAAAAATAATTAATGAGGTTGCAAATTTTAAAATATACTAATATAATGAGGATAGTTTCTAAAGATTTAGTAATTATATTGATTTGATTTGTTGTTATTTATAGAAAGCGAGGTAATGATGGCTGATTATAAATATTTAGAAATGTTGAGCAAAAAATATAGAAATATTGAAGAGGTAAGTCAAGAAATTATTAACCTTCAAGCTATATTAAATTTACCAAAGGGAACTGAATTGTTTTTGAGTGATATTCATGGAGAATATGGTTCTTTTTCACATATTATAAAAAATGGTTCAGGAATTATAAAGGATAAAATAGATAAGATTTATGCTAATTCTTTGCCTGAAAAAGAGAGAAAGACTTTAGCAACTTTGATTTATTATCCAGAGGAAAAGCTTGCATACATAAAAAAAGAAGTGGATAATTTAGAAGAATGGTACAATATTATTTTATATAGACTAATAAATGTTGCACGTGAAGTTAGTTCTAAATATACACGTTCTAAGGTTAGAAAGGCTATGCCAAAAGGGTTTGATTATATTATTGATGAACTATTGCATTCAGGTGGAGATAGTGAAGATAAGGAAAGATATTATAGACAAATAATAAAATCTATTATTGATTTGGATAGAGCTGATGAATTTATTGTTGTAATATCTGCTTTGATCAAAAGAATGGCTATTGATCATCTTCATATAATTGGAGATATTTTTGATAGAGGTGCATATGCTAAAGAGGTTATGGACGAACTTATGAATTTTCACAGTTTGGATATTCAATGGGGAAATCATGATATCTTATGGATGGGAGCTGCTTGCGGAAATTATGCATGTATTGCAAATGTCATACGTATTTGTGCAAGATATGATAATTTAAATACATTAGAAAATGGTTATGGAATTAATATTAGGCCACTTTCGATGTTTGCTATGGAAAAATACAATAATGATGATTGTGAAAGATTCTTGCCAAAGGTGTATGACTATAACAAATATATAGATACAGATAAAAAAATAATTTCTAAGATTCAAAAGGCAATGGCTGTAATTCAATTTAAAGTTGAGGGACAGATTATAAAGAGACACCCAGAATATGAAATGGATGATAGATTGTTTTTGGATAAAATTGATTATGAAAATGGAAAAGTTAGAATTGGGACTTCTGTATATGATATGAATGATAAGAATTTTCCAACGATTAATAGAAATAATCCATATGAACTTACTGATGAAGAACGTGAGTTAATGGAAAGATTGAGAGAATCTTTTTTGAACAGTGAGACTTTGAAAAAGCATATTACATTTTTGTATTCTAAGGGTTCAATGTATAAGGTGTTTAATTCTAATTTATTGTTTCATGGATGTGTTCCAATGAATGAAGATGGTAGTTTTTTAGCTGTTAATATCATGGGAAAAACTCTTGCCGGAAAAGAATATTTTGATTTCTTAGATAAAACAGCAAGAAAAGCTTTTACAGAACGAGAAGAAAATTTGAAAAATGATTTTAGTGATATTATGTGGTTTTTATGGTGCTCTTATCAGTCTCCTTTGTTTGGAAAAGATAAAGCTGCAACGTTTGAGCGTTATTTTATAGATGATAAAAGTACGCACAAGGAAAATAAAAATCCTTATTATTATTTAGCTGAGAATAGTGAAATTTGTGATAAGATTTTGAAAGAATTCGGAATAGGAGATGAGGATTCTCATATAATAAATGGGCATGTTCCTGTAAAAGAAACTAAGGGAGAAAGTCCTATAAGAGCTGATGGAAAGCTATTGGTTATTGATGGAGGATTTGCAAAGAGTTATAGAGCTCAAACAGGTAGAGCTGGTTATGCATTGAGTTATAATTCTCATGGATTGTTATTATCTGCGAATGAACCATTTGATTCTAAAGATGAGGCAATTAAAGATGAAATTGATATTAAATATGACATAATGGTTAATGAGAAAAAAACTAAGAGAAAACTTGTTGCAGATACTGATATTGGAAGAAAATTGAATGAGGAAATTAGAGATTTAAAAGAGCTAATTATAGCATATAAAGATGGAATTATTTCTGAGAATAATTAATTATTATGTGTAAAAAATAAAAGCAGAGATTTGGATAATCTCTGCTTTTGCTTAGTAGTAGAAGCATAATTCGGTATTTATATATTACTTTTTATCTAATACTATCTGTTATTTTATGTATAATTGCATGAGACTAATTGGGGGCTATACCTTTTAATCGAATACAATATAATCTTGGTATGATTTAGGGCATAAAATAAATTTTCTCCTTTCTTTATAGATTGTTAATATTTATATTAACGTACGAAAACTTTTTATTAATATAAATACCTAATTATATATAGAACTTTTTGGGGGAAGAATTGTACATAGAAATTTGTACAATTAGAAATAAATACGTTAAAAATATTAACTGATTAGAATTATACTATCAAAGTATTGTTTTTGCAACTAAAACTCATCGACAAAATAGGACAAAAAAATCAAATCTAGGTTTGAAATTTATTGGTATTTTGTATTGAAAAAAGTGTTGTTTTGATATATACTGTGCTTGAAAAAGAAGAATTTTTGAATTTTACATAAGAAAGGAATAAGAGGAATATGAATGAAAAGAAAACGTTTATTTTAGCTGTACCAACAGTTATTATAATTATAATAGCGATTGTAGGAATTTCTCTTATTTTCTATAATAGAAATTTTAAGAAAATGAATAGAGATGATGTTAAAACATTAGCTCAAAAAGTTGCTACTATTGATAATATTTCTTGTGAGATTGCAATTGAAAGTAGTGAAGAAAATGTCGAAAGTTCAATTTCAGATTATAAATTGAAAGATGGTAAATTAATTAGTAAAATTGATACTTTTGAAATTTATGATAATAAGGATGAACAATCTTTAATACAAATAGACAGGGATTCTAAAGAAGCATATGTATATAGTGAATATGATAGTCAAATTGATGATTTTGAAGCAATGTTATGTACTGCTGAAAAGCTATTAGAGAGTAATGACTATGAATATATTTTTAAAGATTATGAAACTGTAAATGGAGTAAAATGTGTAGCTTTTTCATTATCAAATACAAATACAACATTTGATATTTGGTTAGATAAGAGCAATGGAATGATTGTAAAAATGGTATGTAATTATTCTGCTGAAGGTGAAAAAACAATTAGTACGACTATGCTTTATAGATATAAAATAGGCAGTGTAACAGATGAAGAAGTGCAAAAGCCTAATTTAGAAGGATATACAATTATAGATTTATAAAAAATAAATACTAAAGATAAAACAGACAATTGATTTTACTTTTGAACTTAGAGATGTCAGGAGCTAGAATTATTGTACTTGTGAAAGGAGATGAAATTTAATATGACAAGTTCAAATTATTTAGTTGAATTCTTATATGGTGTTGATGTTTTACTATCTGAAATAAATAAATTGGATAGTAAAATTCGTATGTACAAAAGAAATTCAGAAATGTTTGGAATTGAGTATGAGGTTAAATTTTCTGTTTCTCCAGATAATTTTGTGAAGTTGCGTGATTTTTTACAAAAGAGAATTGATGAAGGGGCACGTTATGATAGAAATATTATCAATTTAAAGAGAGAATTTTTTAGAGAGTTACCTTATATAGTTACAAAAATACAGAAAGAAATTCTTAGAATAAATTATGTTCAAGAAGTGAAAATGAATAAAGTTGTTAATGAAGCTATTTTAAATGCTAAGATCGAAAATGAAGAAAAGATTATGAGAAGTTATGATATTGTAGAAGGCTTTTTAGACAAGATTCTTGGAAGAGCTAAATTTAATAAACTTATGATAGAAAATCATGGATTGAAAAAGCAAATTATTGAAAAACAGTATAAAAGTCAAAGAGTTGAAAGAAAAACTATATTTGAATTAGTTAATATGCTTGAAAATGCAGAAGTTAAAAACGGAAATTTATTATGCCTTGAAGATGATATTATAACAGTGTTCATGGTAGATAGAAATGTAATTAAAAGAAATGAAGAGAATTCATGGAAGATGGTTTCACTAGAGCCAAAAGGATTTTTTGCACAAAAGGCTTATTATAAAACTTTAAATAAAAGTATAGCTAATGATAATGAAAATCTAAAAAAACAATTAAGAGATTCAGTAGAATTAAATTGCAAAGAAGAAAGCTTTTCAAAAGAGAAACTATTAAAATTAAATTCAAAATTAGCAAAAATTTTAAAAGAAAAAGTTGCGTTTGAATAAAATAAGAGGAAGACAAATGGAATTTATTAAGAAGTATTATACAAAGTATGAAGAAATTATAAAATATTTATTTTGGGGAGTAATGACAACTGTAGTTAATTTTGCAACATTTTATTTATTGATTATGTGTTTTGGAAGTGTTGATGGTTCATGGAATGCATTATTTAATGATTTTGGAAAATTAGGAGATATTATTGCAAAAATTGAAAAGTCTTTTGTGGGAAATGTCTGCAATATTACTGCTGTAATTGTTTCTATTTTATTTGCGTATGTAACTAATAGACATTTTGTTTTTAAAGATAAAGCAAATGGTAGAAAAGCAGTAATTAAGGAAATGTCATCTTTTTTTGCATGTAGAGTTTTTACAATGGTTGTAGATTCTTTAATATATTGGTGTGGATGTACTGTACTAAAAGTAATGGCTTTTGCTGTTAAAATGTTTAGTCAGGTTGTTATTACTATTTTGAATTATGTATTTAGTAAATTGATTGTTTTTAAAAAGAAGAAAGAAGAGAAGAGAGATTAATGAATTTTTTTGTAACTAGTGACCAGATTGAGAATAATAAAATTTATATAAAAGGTTCTGATGTTAATCATATAAAAAATGTCTTGAGACATACAAAAGGTGATGTTTTGAGTGTTGTTTCAGATCAAATAAAATATGAAGTTCAAATTGATGAAATAAATTCAGAATATGTTGTATGCGATATTTTGAATAAGAATTTTGAAGAAGATAATAAAATAGATTTGACTATTTATCAAGGATTGGCAAAAGCTGATAAATTTGAATATATAATTCAAAAATGTACAGAAATAGGTGTACATAGAATTGTTCCAACAGAGATGAAAAGATGTGTTGTGAAATTAGATAATAAGGACAAAGTAAAAAAGATAGATAGATGGAGAAAGATTGCAGAGGTAGCTTCTAAACAATCTTTGAGAAATGATATTTTGGAGGTAGCTCAGGTTGCAACTTTTATGGATCTTATTAATTCATTAAAAAATTTTGATTATGTTATTATGGCATATGAAAAAGAAAAAGATGTATTGTTAAAGGATGTTTTGAAAAATATAAATGCAGATACATGCAAAATAGCTGTTATTATTGGGCCAGAAGGCGGAATTGATGATAGTGAAGCTGAAAAACTGGTTGAAAATGGTGCACGTTCAGTTTCTTTGGGGAAAAGAATATTGAGGACAGAAACTGCTCCAATTGTTGTAGCTGCAAATATCATGTATGAATTAGAATCATAAGGAAGGAATAATATTAAACTATGGAAGTTAATGATAAAGTAGAAGAATTAGGAAAAGAACTGGCTACTAAAATACAAATTCCTAAAGATGTGAAAGAAAAAATATATGCTAAAATATTTAAAGAAATAGGGATGGCAATATTAATTTTCTTATATTTTCTATTATTGAATTTTGGGTATGTTAAACTTGAAAAAGAAGTTTTTAACGAAGATTTACATAACTTTGCTGGAATCTTAATTATATCAACGGTTATAGTTTTTGAAATTGCATACAAAAAGGATAATGGAGAAATAGCTTTACATGGTGTTGAATTGTTGGTTCTTAGTATAATTACTTTGTTTATGCCATATATTTATTTTTACAGAGGAATAACTTTGAAATTTTTATATTCTTTTTCTTCTATGTATATTGCTATTTATTATGCAATAAAATCATTAGTGGTATATGAAAGAGAAATAAAAAAATATAAAGATAGCCTTAGTGATGTAAAAGAAATTGTAGAAAAAAGTGAGAAATCATATTTGGATGAAAAGAATGAAAGAAAATTCAAAGATGATGGAATAGATGATCTTGTGGAGAAGAATAAAAATTTGAGATTAAGAGTTGAAAGAGTAATTAGACAAAATAGAAAAAAATCTTCAAAAAATTATGAAGAAAAGTTGACAAAAGATAATAATTCAGAAAAATTAAATGAAGAAGAAAAGATAGTTAAGAATGAAATAGCTGAAAAGCCTAAAAAGACTAGAACACGTAAAAAGAGTGACGAATCAAAAGAGAAAGATACAACTCAAAATGAAGTAAAAACTCAAGAGACATCTAAAAAGAAAACAACAAGAAAAACGAATTCTACTAAGAATAAAATAGAAGAAGACATAAAAGAACCAAAGAAAAAATCTACAAAGAAAACGGAAGAAAAAACAGATGAAAAGAATGAAAAACAACTTGTTCGTAGAAAAAGAGGCAGACCAAGAAAAAATGAAGTAAAATCTATGGCTACAAGTAGAAAAAATAATGATGTAAATGGAGAAAAGTAGAAATGATTAAAAGTATGACAGGCTTTGGTAGAGCTAAGTGTGAGTACGAAGGAAGAGAATATAATGTAGAAATAAAATCTGTAAATCATAAATATAGTGATGTTTCAATAAAAATTCCTAGACAAATTTCTTATTTAGAAGAAAAAGTTAGAAAAGAAATATTGACAAAAGTTTCTAGAGGAAAAATTGATGTTTTCATTACTTTACAAGATTATAGTGAAAAAGGTAAGAATATAAAAATTAATAAAGAATTAGCTAAAGTTTATATTTCTCAATTAAGAGAATTAGCTGAAGAAACAGGCATTACAGCTGATATTGATGTTATAGATATTTCTAAATTCCCAGAAGTTTTAAATATTTCAAATCAAGATAATGAAGAGATATATTGGGATGAATTAAGAGGGGTTTTAGATACTGCTTTAGATAATTTTGTTGCTATGAGAGAGACTGAAGGAAATAAGATTTGTGATGATTTAAAAGTTAGGATGGAACGTATAAAGGAAAAGGTTTCAAAAATTTCTTCTTATTCTGCTGGACTTGTTGAAGAATATATAGTAAAATTAAATGCAAGGGTAAAAGAATTAATGAGTACAGATGTTATAGATGAAAATAGATTAGCACAAGAAATTGTAATCTTTTCTGATAAATCATCTATACAAGAAGAGCTAACAAGGCTGGATAGCCATATATCTCAATTTTTGGATTTACTTTCTAATGGTAATTCACCAGTTGGAAAGAAACTTGATTTCATAATTCAGGAAATGAACAGGGAAGTTAATACAATTGGTTCTAAGGCTAATAGTACAAAGATTTCTGAAGGTGTCATTGAATTGAAAACTGAAATTGAAGATGTAAGAGAGCAAATTCAAAATATTGAATAGAAAGGATGATGTTTATGCAATTAATTAACATCGGTTTTGGAAATATAGTATCTGCAAATAGAATAATCTCTATAGTGAGCCCTGAATCTGCACCAATAAAACGTTTGGTGCAAGAAGCAAAAGATTCAAAGATGGCTATAGATGCCACATACGGAAGAAGAACTAGAGCTGTTATTATTATGGATTCTGGACATGTTATATTATCAGCAGTTCAACCAGAAACAGTAGCAGGTAGATTAGATAAAGATGATGAAGAAGAGTAAATTGTAAGGAGGCGGATTATTATGATGGTAAAACCTACAGTAAACGAGTTATTAGAAAAAGTTGATGATAGATATCGTTTAGTAGTTGTAACATCAAAGAGAGCAAGACAACTTGCTGAAGGTGCAGAACCTTTAACTGATAAAAAAGAAGAAAGTTTTGTTACACTTGCAGCACAAGAAATAGCTGAAGGTAAAGTTAATGTTGCTGAAGAAGATAATTCTAAAGAAGAATAATAATAGAAAAAGTAGCGTATTTGCGTAAATACGCTACTTTTGTATAATATTGAGGTAGACTTGTATTATAATTTGGGATAAAAAGTAGAACTTAAAAACGAAAATTAGGAGGAATATTTTTATGTTATTAATTTTATCAGGAGTTGCTGGATCTGGAAAAGATACAATAAAAAAAGAATTAATAAAAAGAATGGAAAATGTTGAGTCTTTACCTTCTTTTACATCTAGACCTATGAGAAATGGGGATGTAGAAGGTGGAACATATTGTTTTGTTACTAAAGAAGAGTTTGAAAGAATGCTTAATGATGGCGAACTTTATGAATATGATGTTCATCACAATAATTATTATGGTACTTCTAAGAAATTTTTAAATGAAAAATTAGCTAGTGGTAAAATAATAGTTAAAGATATTGATGTTAATGGTACAGAACATTTAAAAGAAATCTTAAAAGATGATACAAAAGTTGTTACAGTATTTTTAAAAGTTCCTAAAGAGGAATTAAGAAGAAGACTTGAATCAAGAATTGATAATCCAGGACCTGATGAAATAAAATTAAGACTTAACAGATTTGATTATGAAGAATCAAAAATTGGTTTATATGATTATGTTTTAAAAAACAATGATTTAGAAAAAACAGTTCAAATAATTATGACAATTATTGAAAATGAGCTACGTTTAGAGAAAGAAGATAAGTAATTGATTAATGTGTAAATTATAAATTGGGGGCGTATAAAATGACAAATAGAGTTGTTTTATATGTCCCTATTAATATTTTATTTAATGGTAAAGTGGTTCGCATTTTCTATTAAGTAAAGGCTTATGCCAAATTTTACACACGATTTTTTTCAGAAATTTGGTGCAATGAAACGGCTTTTATTCTTGTTATAATATGTTTTTTTTGATATACTTACACAGTAAAGAGGAGACAATATGTTTGCTGCAATTTTAATTAATACAAATGCGAAAGAATTGAATAGAGTATTTGATTATGAGGTTCCTAAGAACATGGAAAATGATATTAGAATAGGAGCTAGAGTTTTTGTGCCATTTGGTAAAGGAAAGAATTTATCAGAGGGATATGTGGTTGAGTTGAAAGATAAGTCTGAGTTTGCTTGCAAAGAAATTGCTAGTATTGAAGATTTACTTTTATCAGAAAGCAATATAGAACTTGCTAAATTGATGGCCCAGAAATATTTTTGCAATGTTTCGGATTGCATTAAATTGATGTTACCACCAGGTTTAGCTACTAAGAATTTAGATAAGAGAATTAAAGAAAAAACAGTTAGATTTGTATATTTAAATAAAGAGATTAATGAAATAAAAGAAGATATAGAGAACAATTTAAAAAGTGACAAGCATAAGAGATTATTGGAATTTTTAACAAAAAATAATGGAGTTGAGATTTCAGAATTAGAAAATCTTACAGAAGTAAGTAAGTCAATTATGAAAACGCTAGAGAAAAATGGATATATTAAAATTGTTGAAGAACAAGTAGATAGAAATCCATTCGTTCATAAGAATATTGCTAGGGATGAGAAATTAGAGTTAAATGACGAACAGCAATCTGTGTATGATCAAATAGAATTTATGGTTGATAATGAAGAGTTTGCTGAATTTTTGTTAAAAGGAATAACTGGTTCTGGAAAGACAGAGGTTTATTTACAAATTATTGAAAGAGTTATTGAAAATGGAAAGGCTGCTATGATTTTAGTTCCAGAAATTTCGCTTACACCTCAAATTGTTGATAGATTTCTTGCTAGATTTGGAAATTGTATTGCAGTATTACATAGTAAATTATCTGATGGTGAAAGATTTGATGAGTGGAATAAGATTAGAAGAGGTGAAGCAAAAATTGTTATAGGAGCCAGATCTGCTATTTTCGCACCTATAAAAAATATAGGAATAATAATAATTGATGAAGCTCATGATAATTCTTATAAATCTGATATGACGCCAAGATATAATGCTAAAGATTTGGCTAGATTTATTGCAAAGCAGAATAATATACCATTGATACTTGGAACGGCAACTCCAGATGTTTGTGATTATTATAAAGCATTGAATCATGATAAAGAGTTAGTTGAACTGACTAGAAGAGCCAATAATGCAAGTATGCCTGATATTGAGATTGTAGATATGAGGCAAGAATTGGCTAATGGAAATAGATCTATGTTTAGTCGAAGTTTGCAAGAGAAAATTGCAGAGAACTTGGCAAAGAAAAAACAAACGATTCTTTTTATAAATAGAAGAGGTTATTCAACTTTTATAATGTGTAGAGATTGTGGATATGTTGTGAAATGTCCGAATTGTAATATTGCATTAACATATCATAGTTTTGGAAATAGACTGAAATGTCATTATTGTGGACATGAAGAACCTGTTGTTAAAATTTGTCCAGACTGTGGTAGTTCAAAAATTAAATATTTTGGAACTGGTACTCAAAAGATTGAACATGAGATTTCTCAATTGTTTCCAAATGCAACTACTATTAGAATGGACATTGATACTGTTAGTAAGAAGAATTCACATGAAAATATTTTGAATAAATTCAAAAATGAAAATATAGATATATTGATTGGAACGCAGATGATTGTGAAGGGACATCATTTCCCTAATGTTACATTAGTAGGTGTAATTGCTGCTGATGGTACTTTGAATATTGGTGATTATAGAGCTGAAGAGCGTACTTTTCAAACAATTACGCAGGTTGCAGGTAGAGCAGGTAGAGAAAATGAAAAAGGAAATGTTGTAGTTCAAACTTATAATCCTGATAATTATGCTATTGTTTGTAGCCAAAAGCAGGATTATGAAAAGTTTTATGATGGAGAGATCTTACTTAGAAAAAGGTTGAATTATCCGCCTTTCTGCGATATAATACTGATCAGAATTCATGGAGAAAACTTGGAAAAAGTGAAAAAAGCGGCTAGTAAAATTTATGATGATTTGCTAGAACAGAAAAATGAAAATCTATCAATCTATAAGCCAGTTCCTTCTCCAGTAGATAGAATTCAGAATGTTTATAGATGGAGAATTGTTATAAAAGGAAGACTTAATAAAAAGGCGCTTGTGACAATTAATAATGTTATAAATAAATTTTACTTAGGTAAAAATAAAGATATTAATCTAATTGTTGATACTAACCCTAATAATATGATGTAAAAAGTATTAAAGATGCATTTATAGTTTGAATGTGATATGAATTTGAATTTTATTTAATGTGTTAGAAAAATAAGGTTAGAAAATTTAGAAAGGGATGAATTATTTAAATGGCAATACGTAATTTAAGATATGAAGGAGACGAAATTTTAAGAAAAAAATCAAGAGAAATTGAAGTAATTGATGACAGAATTAAGGAATTAGCTGAAGATATGTTTGATACAATGCATAAATATGATGGTTTAGGTTTAGCAGGTGTACAAGTTGGAATTTTAAAGAGAATAATTGTTATTGATTTATATGATGATGTTTCAAAATTTTGCTTGATAAATCCTGAGATTGTAGAAAAATCAAAAGAAACTGTTGAACTTGAAGAAGGTTGCTTAAGTTATCCAAATCAATTTGGAAAGGTAGTTAGATCAGCAAAAGTTAAGGTAAAAGCATTAGATTTGAATGGTAAAAAGGTTACTTTAGAAGCTGAAGGACTTTTAGCACAAGCACTTCAACACGAGATTGATCATTTGAATGGTGAAGTATTTAAGGATAAAATTTTACCAGGAACATTTGAAATAATTACTCCACAAGAAAATTAGAAGAAATATAGTTTTGTAATTAGGAGAAATAGATGAAAATTGTTTTTATGGGAACACCAGATTTTGCTAGAGATTCATTGAAAGCTGTAGTTGAAGCTGGTCATGATGTAAAATTAGTTGTTACAAATCCTGATAAACCAAAGGGAAGAGGAATGAAGATGATTCCTTCAGAAGTTAAAGAATATGCTTTGGAAAAAGGATTGAATATTGAGCAACCATTAAAAGTTAGAAATAATCCAGAGTTTGTTGAAAAATTGAAGAATATAAATCCAGATGTTATATGTGTTGTAGCTTATGGAAAAATAATTCCAAAAGAAATTTTGGATATTCCAAGATTAGGTTGTATAAATGTACATGGTTCATTACTTCCCAAATATAGAGGAGCTGCACCAATTCAATGGGCTGTTTTAAATGGAGATAAAGAGACTGGTGTTACAACAATGTTTATGGATGAAGGTATGGATACTGGAGATATGATTGAAAAAGAAGTTGTTAAAATTGGTGATAATGAAACAACTGGCGAACTTTGGGATAGATTATCAATAGTTGGTGCTAATTTATTAGTTAAAACATTGAAGCTGTTGGAAAATGGTGAAGCCACAAGGAAGAAACAACCTGAAAAGTTTACTGTTGCTCCAATGTTGAAAAAAGAAATTGCTAAAATTGATTGGGAAAATTACTCATCAAAGAAAATTAAAGATTTAGCTAGAGGTTTGAATCCTTTTATGGGGGCTTTTTCATATTTGAATGATAAAAAGATAAAAATCTGGAAAGTTGAAATTGTTGAAGAAAAATATGATGTAGATCCTGGAACTGTTGTGGTTTCTGATAGTAAAAATGGATTGGTAATTTCAACAATAGATGGAGCTGTATCTGTTTTAGATATACAAGGAGAAAATGCTCGTAGAATGGGCATTTTAGATTACTTAAGAGGAAATAATATTTTGGTAGGTGAGAAATTTAAATAAAGGTTGTAAAACTTTATTTAAATTGATATACTATTAGAAGATTAAGGAGGATTTGCAAATGGATGAAGAAAAAGAGTTAACAGAGGTTAATGTTGAAAATTCAGAAGGTGAAGGTATTCGTATTGCAAATGATGTAATTGCGGCAATTGCTAATAAAGCTGCATCAGAAGTACCAGGAGTTTTTAGTATGTCTGGTGGAATTTCAGATGTTTTTGGAAAAAAGATGTCAAAAGGAATTAAAGTTGATGCAGGAGAAAAAAGTACAAAAATAGATGTTAATATTATAGTTGAATATGGAGTCAGAATTCCGGATATTGCATTTGAAATTCAAAATAGAGTAAAAAAAGCTGTAGAATCAATGACAGGACTTGAAGTTTTAGAAGTTAATGTACATGTTCAAGGAGTTAATTTACCAGAAGAAAATAATAATGAAAATGCTTAATAGAGATTAATTGTTATTATGAATGATGAAAAAAGAATTTCTATGAGATAGAAAGGAATGGTAAAAATGAAATTAGTTGAAAGATTTAGTATGATAGTTTTTTCACTTATAGTATTGGTATTATCTATATTTACAATTTTAGTAAGTGTTGATTTAGTAAGTGTTGATGTATTTGAAAATATTTTTGGATATTTTTCTGAAAATATTGTAGTGACTGTATGTATATGTATATTAATGGCGTTATGGTCAATTGCTAATATATTTTTTAGAAATGGTTCAAAAAATGAAAATGCTAATGGCGTTTTAATGGAAAATGCCAATGGTTCATTACTTATTACAAAGGATTCAATATCAAATTTAGTTGAGTCTGTATTAAGAAAAAATCAAGATATAAAAGAAGCAAATGTTAAAATTGAAATAGATGAGAACAAAGATGTTATAATAAATATCATTGTTGTTATAAAAGATAATATTGTAATAAAAGATACATCAGCTAGATTGCAAGAAAGTATTAAAATGGCTATAAAGAAAGCTACTGATCTTGATGTTAGTAATGTTAATATTAAAATAAAAAGTGTAGAGCAAGAAAAGAAAACAGCGCTACAATAAAGGAGAGATTTTATGGAAAAATTTCTACAATTTGTAATGAATAATAAATATCCAATTATAGGATGCCTTATAGCTGTAATTATTATAGCTACAGGAATCTATAAATTGATAATTCCTATTGCATTAATTGTTTTTGGAATTTATGCTGGAATCTATTTTCAGAGAAATAAAGAAGAAGTAAAAGAAAAAATAAAAAATTTAATAGATAGATTATAAAGGAGAATATGATGAATAGGTCTGCAATGAGAGAACTTGCTTTTAAAGCAATGTATGGGATGGAAGTTCAAAAGGAACATACAAATGAACAATTAGATTTGTTTTTAGAGGATAATGAAATAAATGAATCTGATGCAATAGAATACATAAAATCAGTTTTCAATGGTATTGAAACTAATAAAGAAGAAATTTTAAAAATGATTTCTGATAATTTAAAAAGAGATTGGACTATTGAAAGAATTTCAAAAGTTAATTTAGCAATATTAGAAATTGCTATTTTTGAAATTAAGTATAATGAATTACCATTCAAAATTGTAATAAATGAAGCTGTTGAAATAGCAAAAAAATACGGTGACGAGGCTGCTCCTCTTTTTGTTAATGGAGTTCTTGCGAGTATAGTTAATAATTAGTAGATTTAAAAAAATTATATTTAAAATTGCCTTAAGCTTTTTTGAATATAATTTTTTTTGAAATATGTAGGAAAGGTTTAAAAATATGAAGATTGAACCAATATCTGTTTCAGATTTAAATAGATATATGAAAGACAAGGTAGCTGATGATGAATATTTGAAAAGTGTTTTTGTTAGAGGTGAGATTTCTAATTTTAAGCATCATTATACGGGACATATGTATTTTACTTTAAAGGATGAAAATTCTCTTATTAAGTGTATTATGTTTAAATCATCAACTCTTACTTTAAATTTTGTTCCTAAAGATGGAATGAAAGTTAATGTTCTTGGAAGTGTTGCTGTCTTTGAGAGAGACGGAGTATACCAAATTTATTGCAAAGCGATGCAAGAAGATGGTGTGGGCGATTTATATGCCAAATTTAAAGAACTTAAAGATAAGCTTGAAAAAGAAGGATTATTTGATGCAGAACATAAGAAAAAGATTCCTATGATGCCAAAGGTAATAGGAGTTCTTACGTCTAATACAGGTGCTGTTATAAGAGATATTATAAATGTTTCTACAAGAAGAAATCCTAATTGTTATATTAGATTATATCCAGTTCCTGTTCAGGGCCCCGGTGCTGCTGAAAAAATAGTTGATGCAATTAGATTTATGAATGAACATAAGCTTGCTGATGTTTTGATTGTTGCAAGAGGTGGTGGATCACTTGAGGATTTGTGGCCGTTCAATGAAGAAATAGTTGCTCGAGCAATTTACGATTCAGAATTACCAGTTATTTCGGCAGTTGGACATGAAACAGATTTTACTATTGCAGATTTTGTGGCTGACCTAAGAGCACCGACACCATCAGCTGCAGCAGAATTGGCAGTTACAGATATATTTGATTTGCAAGATAGAATTAATTTATATCAAAGAAGATTACAGTTATTGCTTAGAAAAAAAGTTGAAGTGCTGAGATTAAGATATGATAAATGTATGAAATCAAGATGTTTTACTGAGCCATCGTATTTGTTTCAAGATAGATATTTGAAACTAGATAGTTTTGTTAAAAACTTAGAAAAAGCTATTAATTTGAAAATGAAAGATTATAAATTAAAAACAGTTGAAAAAATTACTAAGCTTGATGCAATGAGTCCATTAAAGACTTTAGCTAGAGGGTATACTGTAGTTGAAAAAGATGATAAGTTAGTTAAGTCAGTTAAGGATTTGAAAAAAGATGATATAATTAATGTAAGATTAAATGACGGAAAAATTGATGCAAAGATTATTTAATTTAGAAAGGATTTAGGTATGAAGGAAAAGCAAAATTTTGAGGAAATGTTAGATTCTTTAGAAGAGATAGTACAGTCTTTAGAAAAAGATGATTTGAAATTAGATGAATCAATAAAAAAATTTGAAGATGGTATGAAAATTGCAAAGGCTTGTAATAAGGAAATTGAAGAGGCAGAGAAAAAAATAGCAATATTAATTAATGAGAATGGGGAAGTTAAAGAAGAGGATTTTGATCCTCAACAATAACTTAAATACAGGAGAAAAATAAATGAATAATATTTTTAATAATAAATTTTTATGTGTTCCTTTTTGTGTATGGCTTGCTATACAAATTATGAAGTTCATAACTGATTGGATTGTAAATAAAAAGCCAAATTTTAAAAGACTCGTTGGAGCCGGTGGAATGCCAAGTTCACATTCAGCTGTTGTTGCTACATTGACTACTTTAATTGGGCAAGAATATGGTGTAGAAAGTGGAATTTTTGCAATGTCTTGCGTTTTTTCTGCCATTGTAATGTATGATGCTGCCGGTGTTAGAAGAGCTGCTGGAAAACAAGCAACTTTATTAAATAAGTTAGTTGAAAATGCAACTAATTCAGGAATTGTTGTATCTGAGAAATTAGTAGAAGTATTAGGACATACACCATTACAAGTACTAGTTGGAGCTATTATAGGTGTTTTAGTTGGTTTATTATATGGAATGTTTTAATAAAATATATGATGAAAGATAGGTGTAAGTATGAATGATATTGAGATAGCAAGAAGTGTTACTCCAAAAAAAATAACGGAGATTACTAATAAATTAGGTATATCTGATGAATATGTTGAACAATATGGAAAATATAAAGCTAAGATATATGGTAAGTATATGAATGAATTGAATACAAAAGATGATGGAAAAGTTGTACTTGTTACTGCAATTAATCCTACACCTTTAGGAGAAGGAAAAACAACTATTTCTATTGGTTTGGCTGACGCATTGAATAAATTAGGAAAGAAAACTATTTTGGCATTAAGAGAACCTTCTTTAGGGCCTGTTTTCGGGGTTAAAGGTGGTGCAACTGGTGGAGGATATGCTCAAGTAATTCCTATGGAAGATATTAATCTTCATTTTACTGGAGATATTCATGCTATTACTGCGGCAAACAATTTGCTAGCTGCAATGATTGATAATCATTTATATTTTGGAAATAAGTTAAATATAAAAAATATTACTTGGAAGAGATGTTTAGATATTAATGATAGAGCTTTGAGAAAAATTGAAATTGGTCTTTCAAATGAAAAGAGAATGGTTAAGAGAGAAGATGGTTTCGATATTAGTGTTGCTTCAGAAATTATGGCTATTTTTTGTTTAGCTAAAGATTTGGAAGATTTAAGGAGACGTTTAGGAAATATAATTATAGGTTATAACTATGATGATGAACCCGTATTTGCAAGAGATTTAAAAGCAGAAGGCGCAATGACAGTTTTATTGAAAGATGCATTTAATCCTAATATTGTACAAACATTAGAAGGAAATCCTGCATTAATTCATGGTGGACCTTTTGCTAATATTGCTCATGGATGTAATAGTGTTGTGGCTACAAAAATGGCTATGAAGTTAGGAGAGTATGTTGTAACAGAAGCTGGGTTTGGAGCTGACCTAGGAGCTGAGAAATTTTTAGATATTAAATGTAGAAATACTGGAATTGTTCCTAGTTGTGTAGTTTGTGTTGCAACAATTAAAGCATTAAAATATCATGGCGGACAAGCGATTTCTGATATTCAAAATGAAAATTTAGAATGTTTGGAAAATGGAATACATAATTTATTAAAACATGTAGATAATATTAAAAATAAATTTAAATTACCTGTTGTAGTTGCTGTAAATAGATATGTGCAAGATACAGATAATGAAATTAAATTATTAGAAGATAAACTTAATGAAGTAGGTATTAAGATGAGTTTAGCCGAGGTTTGGGCTAAAGGCTCAGAAGGTGCTATTGATTTAGCTAATAAAGTTTTAGAAGAATCAGAGAATAAGAGTAATTTGGAATTTTCATATCAATTAAAGGAATCTATTGAAGAGAAAATAAGAGATGTTGCACAAAAAGTATATGGTGCAAAAGATGTTGAATTTTCTGAAGAGGCTTTGAATGAAATAAGAAGAATTGAGAAATTAGGATATAGTAATTATCCTGTGTGTATTGCGAAGACTCAATATTCTTTTTCAGATGATGCTAAAAATCTAGAATGTAAAGATGATTTTAATATTCATGTAAGAGAGATTATATTAAAAAATGGAGCTGAATTTATTGTTGCAATTACAGGAAAGATTTTTACAATGCCTGGATTGCCTGAAGTTCCATCTGCTGAGAATATAAATTTAGATGATTATGAAAATATTGTTGGATTATTTTAAATAAAATGAATAAATTAACTTTCTTAAGTAATACTATATTTAGGAGATATGGTATGAAAAGGAAAGTTTTTTTTATTTTAACAATTATATTATTAATTATTAGTGTGACGATTAGTGTTTGGGCAACATCTAGAAGAGGTTCTAGCGGAAGCGAGGTTAGACAAATTCAAGAAAAATTAAAAAGATGGGGATATTACTCAGGGAGTGTAGATGGAATTTATGGAAGCGGTACAGAAAAAGCTGTAAAGAAATTTCAAAAAGCAAATGGATTAACTGCTGATGGTATTGCAGGAAAGGCTACTTTAAATGCGATGGGAATAACTTCAAAGAGCTCAAGCTCAGGGGGAGGAAATGGTAGTAATGACTTGAATTTATTGAGTAAAGTTGTTTATTCAGAGGCAAGAGGAGAACCATATGTTGGACAGGTTGCTGTTGCTGCTATTGTTTTAAATAGAGTTTCAAATTCATCTTTTCCAAATACAGTAGCAGGAGTTGTATATCAGTCTGGCGCATTTGATGCGGTTTCAGATGGACAGATAAATTTAACTCCTGATTCAACAGCTAGAAAGGCAGCTCAAGATGCAATTAATGGTTGGGATCCAACATATGGTTGTATATATTATTTTAATCCAAGTACAGCTACAAGTAAGTGGATTTGGTCTAGGCCACAAGTTATAACAATTGGAAAACATATATTTTGTAAATAAAGATTAATTTATTCAACTTCACGGAATTCGATGTCTTTTTTAGTATATTTTTCAGGATCGAGGCCTACACGACTACTCATGTATTCAAGTAATATTATTACAATTACGAAACTAGAACATCCTATAATGATTGATGCATGAGCAGTGTCTGTGAAAAGAAGTAGCCATGAACCAATGAATGAAATTATTCCTGTTATAATTCCTTCAATTAAATTGTTTGCTGAGAAAATTTTTATTCTCATAGTGCTGCTTGAAAAGCTACTTAGGTATTGTTTTATTAAAGTGTAATATGGTCCTTTGGCTAAAAATTGAATTGCTAACATTAATATAACTATACTTAATTCAACATTATGTGGAACGGTTAATACTACCACAAGTCCTGATACTATTATAGAGAATATAAAATAAAGACTTAAGTATGTTAATGATTTATTTTTTAATTTTTTGTTTATTTTTGAAGTGTAGGCAGAAGCTATACTTGATAGAAGTTCTAATACTGCAAATATTAAACCTATGTTTTGAGCAGATACTCCCATCTCAGAAAGTAAGCTTCTTCTATAACTTATAAGTAAATAGATTATTGCCATAAAAATTGCATTAAAATATATAAGTGATTTCAAACGAGGGGATGAGAAAATAAATTTAAAAGCATTTTTTAAATCACGAATATATTTTTTTAATCCAATTCTTGCATTTTTAATTTTTATATGATTTTCATCTGGATTTGTGATGTCTTCAACTTCTATAAACAGATGTGAAAGTATAACAGAAAATAATGTGCATAGTAAACATGCAATTATCGGAATGTTAGGATTAATATTATATAAGAATCCAGATGCTCCACATGAAAGAGCTTCTAATACATAGTAGGCGGCAGAACTTTTTCCATCAATTTTAGAAAACATTTTTTGATTTTTATTTGATTTTTGTAATGAATCATATATTAGATTTGATTCACACAGATTTTTTAGTACAAATCCTAATGCCATAAAAATATTACCAATGATCATTATATACATAGAGTGGCAACCTAGAACAAAAAGAACATATACGAAAAGTGCTAAGTTTCCCACAATTAATCCTGTCCTTTTATCTGTTTTTTCTACAAACAATGTTGCTGGAATTTGTAACAAAACTTTGAAGAATGGATAAAATGAGTCTGCAAAGATAATTTCTGCTGCAGACAAACCTTTATATGCATTTAAAAACATGAATGAAATAGCATAGTAAAATAATAGATCCCATGAAAAAGCTTTGTATAAAAAATATAATTTAAGATTATGTTTTTTATTTTCTTCTAGTGTATTAGTTTTACTCATTAATTTCTCCTTTGTTTATTTGTTTGATTTTATATGTTTATTTTATACATTTTCAGAAGTTGATTCTGATGAAGATTCATTTATAAAAAATTATAACATATAGGATAAATGAAAACAAATAAAAATATGAATATATTATGCATTTTATAAATTGACAAAAAGTAAACATATTGATAATATAATGATGATAATTGGAGGAAAAAAATGAATCTTTATCCAGATTTATATTTAAATAGTGTAATTGATATAAATGCTACATTACTAAAGAAAAATAAGCTTGAAGCATTGATATTGGATGTTGATAATACACTTATTGACTATTATAAAAATTTAATTGATGGTGCTGAAGATTGGTGCGAAAATTTAAAAAGTGAAGGTATAAAGTGTATTATTTTATCAAATAGTAATAAAAAAGAAAAAGTTGAAACAGTTGCTAAAAAATTGGGAATAAAATATGTAATGTTTGCTAAAAAGCCTTTGAAATCAGGATTTAAAAAGGCACTGGAAAAATTAGAGATGAAACCAGAACAAGTTGCTGTTGTTGGAGATCAGATATTTACAGATGTTGTTGGAGCTAAAAGAATGAAAATGTTTTCTATTTTAGTAAAGCAGGTAGGAGAAAAAGATATATTCATTACAAAAGTAAAAAGACCTATAGAAAATGCTATAATAAAAAAATACTTAAGAGAGAAGGGTAAAAAGTAAAATGTATTTTAATAATATACATATATTAGTTTATTTGTTTATTGGTTTATTAGGCTGTGTAGTTGGACAGGCTATTGGTTTAGCAAATGAAAGATTGATGAATCACGAAAGAATTATAGAAAAAGGATCTTTGAAAAAATTTAAAGATGAATTTGTACCTCATTATGGATTAATGACAGTTATGTTTATTTTGTATGCAGGTATTTTATATGTAACTGGAATTGACAAGTCAAATTGGTATGTAAATATAAAATTAATTAGTTATTTGATTTTGTTACCTTTATTGGTATCAGCTTTTATAATTGATTTGAAAAAGCAAATAATTCCTAATAGATTAGTTTTAACAATTTTTGAAGCAGGATTGTTAATTACTTTCTTTGAAGGAATTAATAGCCCAACAGGTATGACGTTGGCATTGAATAGATTTGAAGGAATGGCTGCTGGTGCTGGAATTTTCTTAATAATAACATTACTTGGTGGACTTATAGCAGGAAAAGAAGCTATGGGAATGGGTGATGTTAAACTAATGGGAGCATTAGGATTATTCTTTGGGTTTAGGAATATTATTTCAATTTCAGTTTTATCTTTTTTATTAGGTGCAATAATTAGTTTATTTTTATTAATTTCTAAAATAAAAAAGACAGATGAATATATTCCATTTGGACCATTTATTGTTGCTTCTGCAATTTTAGCAATGGTTATACCAGAACAAGTTTTATTTGCTCAGTTGTGGATGTTCTTTTCTGGTCAATGGATTATAAATAAATTCTTACAATAAAGTGCAGATAATAAAATGAAAAAGGGGGATACTATTTTTTATGAATATTAAAATTAAATGGCTAAGAGATAGATTGAGAACTCAAAATTTACAAGGTATGATAGTTTCAAATCCAGTTAATATTAAGTATTTAACAGAAATTGAAGCTGAGGGTGTTCTTCTAATAACGTTAAAAGAAAATTTTTTCATAACAGATAGTAGGTATGTTGAAGCGGTTAATACAATATTAACTATTGAAGATGAAATTTTGGTAAATGATAAGAAGAATTTAACTAAAGATGATTATGCTGCATTTTTTATGTTTTGTGAAAATGTTGGTTTTGAGGAAAATTTTGTTACTTATGCAGAATATAAAGATTTGCTTCAAAGATATAGAGTTAATCTTATGGAAACAGAGCATATAATAGAAGCACAAAGAGTTATAAAAGATGAACGTGAAATAAAATATATAGAAAAAGCTTGTGAAATAACAGATAAATGTTTTGAGCATTTACAACATTTTATAAAAATTGGAATGAGTGAGAAAGAAATTGCTTTTGAAATTGAAAGGTTTTTTAAAACGAATGGAGCAGAAGGAGTTTCATTTGATCCAATTGTTGCATCTGGACACAATTCTTCAATGCCACATGCAGTCCCTGGAAATAGGAAGATAAAAGATGGGGATATTATATTAATTGATATGGGGTGTAAATATCAAGGATATTGTTCAGATATGACCAGAATGATATTTGTTAATTATATGGAAGATGAATTTAAAGAACCTTATGAGATTTGTTTAAAAAATAATGAAATGAGTGAAAAGGACATAAAAGATGGAAAAAATATGAAAGCAATAGCTCAGAATTCAAATATTGATTTGAAACAAAATGGATTTGTACCACTACATTCTTTAGGACATGGAGTTGGTTTGAATATTCATGAAGAACCGTTTTTCGGAATAGTATATGATCAGCCTTTAAAAGAAAATATGGTTGTTACGATTGAACCGGGAGTATATAAACCAGGCCAATTTGGTATTAGAATAGAAGATACTTTGCTTGTAACAAAATTGGGCTCACAAAAATTAACTAGATCACCAAAAGAGCCAACAATTATACATGTATAGAATAAAAAGTTAATGAAAATGTCGCAAACACTTGATTTTATGCATAAAATATAGTAATATATTAAAAGACTTTTAAAATATGAAGTAAAAAATTAAAATTAAATATAAATAAGGGAGGAATAACAATGGCAGAGGTATACATGGCAGGAGATTTAAGAAACGGAACAACATTTGAAATGGATGGTTCTGTATATAAAGTTGTTGAATTTCAACACGTAAAACCAGGAAAAGGAGCTGCTTTCGTAAGAACAAAATTAAAAAATGTAATTAATGGATCTGTTTTAGAAAAAACATTCAATCCATCAGAAAAATTACAAGGTGCAGAAATTGAAAAAAGAGATATGCAATATCTTTACAATGATGAAGAATTGTATTATTTCATGGATAATGAAACATATGAGCAAATGCCTCTTAACAAAGAGCAAATTGGTGATGCTTTAAAATTCATTAAAGAAAATATGACTTGTAAAATACTTTCATTCAAAGGAAAAGTATTTGCAGTTGAACCACCAATGTTTGTTGAATTAGAAGTTACATATACTGAACCTGGATTTAGTGGAAATACAACAACAACTTCTGGAAAACCAGCAACTCTTGAAAATGGATATGAAATATCAGTACCTTTATTTGTTAATATAGGTGATGTTATAAGAATTGATACTAGAACTGGTGAGTACATGGAAAGAATTTAGTCAGAAGGAGACTTAAGTTAGTGTCAAATTTAGAAGAGCAATATCAAAAGATGATTGAAACTTTAGAGAACACAATTAAAGATAAAGAAGCTTTGGAAAAGGCAAAAGAGCAACTTGATGATATTGTGTCTATTGTAGTTGATGATTGTTCACATGTATTAGATGTATATGATGAAAAGATTAAATCTATCGAAAATAGAAATTTAGATTATGAAATGAGAATTTCTGTTTTAGAAGAAAAATTAAAATATTTTGAAAAAATGGTTGAATTAGAGGATTATGATTTTTTCATAACGTGTCCTTATTGTGGATTTGAATTTCAAACTGATTATGATGAGGAAATAGAGGAGATTATTTGTCCTGAGTGTGGGCAAAGCTTTGATATTGATTGGGATGATGACGATGATTCAACTGATGGACCAGAAAATTAAAAATAGTTTAATGGATTGACGGCTTTGCCGTCTTTTTTTATGGTTAGATGCAAATGACATCCTGTTGTGGCTCCATTTGTGGATTTACCAGTTGAATCTTTATATGGATTTCCAATAACGTTATATACGTATTTGGGTCCAACATAAGCTATTATTGAATTACTCGAAATTGATTGACCAACCGAATAGAGAAAATTGGGAGAAATATGACAATATGATGCAGTGATAATGTCATTTTGCACTGTTATTGTATATCCTCCTGCACCTTTGAAGCCGTGTAAATATAACTTTGCCAGGAAAACATGTGTAGATTGGTGTGCCTTCTGAAGCAGCAATATCAAGACCTGAGTGGTATGATGAGGCTCCACCTGTTGGAGATTTTCTTGGACCAAATGGTGATGTGATGTTCTTATTTCCGGGAAGTGGCCAGTTGAATTTGTTTGAATTAAATGTTTCATTAGTGCTATTTATGAAAGAACTTTGTGAGTATTTTAGAGTAAATATTGATATAAAGATTAATATGATTGTTATGAGAGAAAATGATTTAAAAAAAGAGCTGTACATAGAAATTCCTTTCTGGTATAGCCCTTTTATTTTTTGAGATTATATCGTGTTTTTTTTAAAATGTCAATAATTCAAATTTTTATAAATATTAAATAGAGTTTTAATGCATTTGTCAAATGATATTGTATAAATTTTGGAGAAAACATCAAGAATGATGTTTTTTATTTTTTTCTGTGTATACTATATATCCGATAAATGCAAGGAAACTTATGATTGAAATTCCGAGTGAAATTTTTTCAAGTTTTGTTCCGGTGTATGTTACCTCTACAATAGCGTTATCACATGTTGGTACTGTTATTTGTATAAACCCTTTGTCAGATTCATTATAGTTAATTTGTGTACCGTTGATTTTGATAGTGTATCCTAAGTAATATATGTATGGTAATTCTAGTGATGTGTTTTCACTGCTTTTTTTTATTGCAAATGTCATGTTACTTTCGTCTTTTTGTTCATTTTCTATTGTTGCTGTTCCTGATGTTATTATTACGTTACTAGATCTTTGACGAATATAATCTAAATCATTATGTGCTTTTGTTGGAAGATATTCATATTCGATACCACATTGAGCAGTTAATAAATCAGTAGAGTTATATAAAAAATGTATATTAAATTCTTTGTTATAACGAACTGAGTTTTGTATGTAATTACTAGAATATAATATGATAATCATAAGAATAATATAAATATCTTTTGATTTTATATTATCTATAATGTAATAAATATTTATACCAGCAATTATTGATAAAAGAAATGTTGATACTAATAGAAATCTCCACGTAAATTGCATTATAGAGGGAACTATTGGAAAACTTGCCCAAGGAAAAATTGATGTTGACATTAGTGAGAAAAGTATACCAGTGCATAGTGTATAAATGTATAACATTTTCTTTTTTAATTTGATTTTTGAAATAACTGCTGGTGTAAATAGTAGTCCAATTATTATTGGTAGTCCAAATTCAAAAGATACATATCCAGCTTCACTTTTGCTAAAAAATAGTTGAGATGGTTGAATAGATGTGTTTATAAAGTTTTCTCTAGTTGTTGCATTTGTGTAAACTGAATAATTTGTTGCAAGTTTGTGTTCTAAAAAAGGTCCATAAAAGAATGTGGAAACTAAGATGATAAATATACTATTTATGATTATATTTTTCCAAATACGTAAATTTGAATTTTTGGAAAATAGTTTTTTTATATGTAATAGTACAAATATAAATGAGATAATTATTGCCATTAAAGCACTTATATTATGAGATAAGATAATTCCTAATGCACCAATTGTTAGAAAATAGTTTTGTTTTCCATTATCATAAAAAATATCATATAGTCCATAAAAGAGCAATGGAAAGAATGCATATGCTATAATTTCACCCATAGCCACTCGAACGTATATATCACAAAAAAAGTATGGTGCTGACATATATATGACTGCAGTTAAAAGTGATAAATCATTGTTTTTTGTTATTTTTTTTATTAATGCAAACATTGTTATACCTGATGAAATAATAGATAATATCACAGTTAATTTAAGAGAAGTTAATATCGATGTAAAAATTGAAAAAATCCCGCTTATATAAGTTTCTAATGGCGGATAGAAAATATTCCATGCATATCCAAAACCTTTTACAAATGTTGGTTCTATTAATGGTGGAAATTGTTTAGAGAGTATTCCTGAATTTGTAGAATAATTTCTTGATATGTGGTATATACTGTCATGTGATTTATAAAATTCAGTAGAATATAAAGGTGCACTAAAAAATAATGCAATTAATATTATTAAAAGAATATAAATGTAGCTTTTTTTATTGGTAATGTTGTTAATTTTAGTTAAGTATTTCATTTTTTTCTCCTTTTAATTGATATTTAGTATGAATATTATAGCAGGTTTTATTATGCTTTACAACAAATTAAATTTGCAATAAATAGAAAAAATGTTATAAAATGCAATGGGAAATGTTGGAAAGTCAACTTTCTATGTTGATATTTTATAATGCTTTTAGTATAATCTGATTTAGATAATATAGAAGGAGAAAATCGAATGAAAAAGAAAATTGTTTGTACTTCTTTGCTTTGCTTGATTGTGCTTTCAAATGTAATGACAAGTTTTGCAATGGTTAGCGATGAGTTGCTTGAAGGGATGGAAACGCAGGTTGTTGAAGACGATAATGAAGTGACTGATGTAAGTTCTGATGATGAAATTAAGCAAGATGAAAATTTAAAGACGGAAGTGAATGATAAAGAGAATGTTAAGCAAGATGAGGATTTGAATACAGGTTTAAAGAATGAAGATGTAATGATTGAGGAGAAAGCTGAGCAGGGTCAGAACTTAGATTTGGAGGTTAAGACTGAGGATGTTGTTACGGAATATGTAACAGAAGAATCAAATACTGTTGTTGAGTCTGTTCCAGTGGTTCAAAGTGTATTATTGGAAGATGGTTTGACTGAGGTTGATGGCGCTTGGCGTGTGATTGTTAATGGCGAAGTTGATTATGATTATGATGGATTAGCTGAAAATGACAATGGCTTATGGTATGTTAAAGATGGTACGATTTTGTTTGATTATACAGGAATATATACGAATGATGTAACTGGCGATTCTTATGTTGTTGAGAGAAATAGAGTTACAGAGGGAAGTGGATTAGTTCCATTAAAAGGTGGATCTGAATGGTATTTGATAAAAGATTCAAAGATTGTTAAGGATTATAATGATTTATATGAAAATGGTTCTGGTTTATGGTATGTAAAAGAAGGAAAGATATTATTTGATTATAATGATTCATTATATAAGGATGATAAAGTATATATAATTGAAGAAAATAAAGTTTATGCTAGTGTGCCTAAAAATGCAACTTTGATGTTAGAGATAAATGGTAAGTGGAGAATGGTACAAGATGGAAGAGTAAATTATGATTATGATGGAATTGCTAAGAATGAGAATGGTACGTGGTATTTTTATCAAGGAAGTTTGACATTTGGATTTGATGGAATATATACAGATGAAAAAACTGGTGATATGTATGTTATTCAAAAAAATAGAGTGTTTGAAGGTACTGATTTGGTGCCATTAAATGGTGGTAGTGAATGGTATTTAGTACAGAATGGAAAAGTTGCTAAGAATTATACGGATTTATATGAGAATAGTTCTGGTTTATGGTTTGTAAAAGATGGAAAGATATTATTTGATTATAATGATTCATTATATAAGGGTGATAAAGCATATATAATTGAGAAAAATAAAGTTTGTACTATTGTTGGTGAGCATGCAACTTTGATGTTAGAGATAAATGGCAAGTGGAGAATGGTTCAAAATGGATTAGTAAATTATGATTATGATGGAATTGCTAAAAATGAAAATGGTACATGGTATTTCCATCAAGGAAATTTAGATTTTAAGTTTACGGGAATTTATACAGATGAAAAGACTGGTGATATGTATGTTATTCAAAAAAATAGAGTGTTTGAGGGGACTGATTTGGTGCCATTGAATGGTGGTAGTGAATGGTACTTAGTACAGAATGGAAAAGTTGCTAAGAGTTATACCGATTTATATGAGAATGGTTCTGGTTTATGGTTTGTAAAAGATGGAAAGATATTATTTGATTTTAATGTAACTTTATATAAAGGGGATAAAGCATATATAATTGAAGAAAATAAGGTTTGTGCTATTGTTGATGATCATGCAACTTTGATGCTAGAGGTAAATGGCAAGTGGAGAATGGTGCAAAATGGAAAAGTAAATTATGATTATGATGGAATTGCTAAGAATGAGAATGGTACATGGTATTTCCATCAAGGAAATTTAGATTTTAAGTTTACGGGAATTTATACAAATGAAGCAACTGGTGATGCGTATGTTATAGAGAAAAATAGAGTGGTTGAAGGAAATGATTTGATTCCTTTAAATGGTGGAGCTGAGTGGCTGCTTGTGCAGAATGGTAAGTTTGCAAAGGATTATAGTGATTTATATGAATTTGATTCTGCTGTATGGTATGTAAAAGAAGGAAAAATAGTTTTTGATTTTAATGATTCTATTTATAAAGATGGTAAAGCATACATAATTGAGAGAAATAGAGTTTATGCTGTTGTTGATGAGCATGCAACTGAGATGTTAGAAGTAAACGGCAAGTGGAGAATGGTTCAAGATGGAAAAGTAAATTATGAATATGATGGACTTGCTGAAAATGAAAATGGGGTGTGGTATTTTCATCAAGGAGAATTAAATTTTGATTTTGATGGAACTTATACTGCTTCAGATGGAATAACTTATGCTATTGAAGGTAATAGGGTTGTTGGAATTTATAGTATACCTGGTTATTCTTCAAATATGAAAATTGAGCGTCCGGCAAAATCTAATAAATATGTTTCTGATATGCTTAGTGTTTCTGGTTGGGCTTTATCTACTGGAAAGGATGATAAAATTTTAATTTATGTTGATGGAAAATTGATTGGTGAAGCTACAAGAGAAGCAAGAGAAGACGTTTTTGAAGAGTTCTGTAATAATGAGTTTGGCGGAATTGAGTGTACACCAATGCCTGGATTCTATTTTGATTTGAGTACTGCTAAGTTGAGTGTTGGAAAGCATATAATTACGGTAAAAAATATTGCAAGTGATGGCGAAACTGTTATTCAGTCAAGAGATGTTGAATTTTATGTTATGGCGCTTACAAGAACTTTGGGAATTGATGTTTCACATTATCAAGGTGAAATTGATTGGGATGCAGTTAAGAAAAGTGGAGTTACATTCGCTTTATTGAAAATTGGGGAATATTGGTCAAGTAGTAAGAAAGTTATTTTTGATCAATTTTTTGAAAGAAACTATTGGGCATGTAAAAGATTGGGAATCGCTGTTGGTGGATATTTCTATTCTTATGCTTTTAATAGAGCTGAAGGAATTGAGGAAGCAGATGTATGTTTATCATTAATTAAAAACAAGAGGTTTGAATTACCTATATTTATTGATGTGGAAGATAAGGCTATAAAGAAAGCTGTTGCTAATGGAAAAACAGATAAGACTAATGTTACAGATGCGTCTTTAGCATTTTGTGAGAAGATGGTGAATGCTGGACACCAGGCTGGTGTTTATGCAAGTAGAAATTTCTTCTATGATTATTTTGATATTCCTTTGCTTGAAAAATATTGGATATGGGTTGCACATTATACGTCTAATCAAACGGACTATACAGGAAAATATAATTTCTGGCAATATACTAGTGATGGAAATGTTAATGGTATAAATGGAAGAGTAGATTTAGATTGGTTTTATCAAAGATAATAATAATAATAACTATCCCAAGTATAATGAAGTAATAGTATGAAAGTGGATACAAAAGTCAGCTTTTATAGTATTACTTCACATAGTTGGGAAAATCATTAAAGTAACTAAAAAAAGAAAGCTAAATAGCTTTCTTTTTTTAGTTATGGCAGGGGTAGTAGGATTCGAACCCACACAGGCGGTTTTGGAGACCGATGTGCTACCATTGACACTATACCCCTAAGTGACTTTATTATTATACAGGTTTTATTTTGGTTTTGCAATATTTTTTTTATAAAAAATCCAAAAATAATAGCAATGTAATCCATATATAATTTAATAGTATTTTAGTGTTTTATTGTGTTATAAAAATTTAAAACAAGGTAAAAGAAATTTCTACCTTGTTTTAATGTATTTACTATTGATTATCATGTTCTATTAATTTTTCTACTATTTGTATAGCATTTGTTGCAGCACCTTTTCTAATATTGTCTGCAACTACCCATAAGTTTAATCCTGAATCAACAGAATCATCTCTACGAATTCTTCCAACAAATACTTCATTATGTTCTGTTGCATGAGTGGCAAGAGGATAAGTGTTTGTTGATGGATCATCTTCAACTATTATACCAGGATAATTTCTTAATGTAGAAAATACATCTGCTATATCAAAGTCCTTTTCAAATTCTAGATTTATAGATTCACTATGTGAATTTATAACAGGAACACGTACAGTTGTTGCTGTAATTCTTAAATCTGGTTTTTCTAATATTTTCCTTGTTTCATTTATCATTTTCATTTCTTCTTTTGTATAGCCATTTTCTAAGAATACATCAATATGTGGAAGACAGTTATTATATATTGGGTGTGGCCATTTTTTAGGTTCTAGCCCCTTTTGTGTATTGTAAAAATCATCTACTGCAGCTTTTCCACCACCTGATACAGCTTGATATGTAGAGTATACAACTCTTTTAATATGATATTTTTCGTCTAAAGCTTTTAGCGGAAGAACTGCTTGAATTGTTGAACAATTTGGATTTGCAATTATGCCCTTATTTTTAAAAGCAGCGTGCATATTTACTTCTGGAACTACCAATGGAACATCAGGATCCATTCTAAATGCACTACTATTATCAACAACAATACAACCTTTTGATGCGGCAATTGGAGAGAATTTTTTTGATGTGTCTCCACCTGCTGAAAAGATTGCAAAGTCAAAACCTTCATCAAATGAATTTTCTGTTAGTTCGCGAGCAGTATATTCCTTTCCCATAAATTCAATTTTTTGACCAGCAGATCTTGCTGAACAGAAGAATGCATATTCTGAGATTGGAAGGTTGAATTCTTCTAAAACTTGAAGTGCTTTTCTTCCTACTAAACCTGTTGCACCAACTAGTGCCAATTTGTATTTTTTCATATATATTACCTCACTTTTAAAGTGATAAAAGAGAAAAATATAATTATATTTTTTCTACATTACAGTATATGTTAAAAAAGTGAAAAAAGCAATAAAATATTACTTTACGATGGTATATTTTATGGACAAATTATTTATATTATGATAAGATACGAGTGATTAAAAATATTGATTGGAGATTTTATAAATGGATAAAATAGCAGTATTGATACCTTGCTACAATGAAGCGAAAACTGTTAGAAAAGTTGTAGAAGATTTTAAAAGAGCGTTACCAGAGGCAACGATTTATGTTTATGACAATAATTCAACTGATAAAACAGCTGAGATTGCAAGAGAAGCTGGAGCTGTTGTTAGATATGAAAGAAAACAGGGCAAAGGTAATGTTATTAGAAGAATGTTTAGAGACATAGATGCTGAATGTTATATAATGACAGATGGAGATGATACTTATCCTGCTGAATATGCTCAAGAAATGTGTAATGCTGTATTAGATAAAAATGTTGATATGGTTGTTGGTGATAGATTATCATCTACATATTTTACTGAAAATAAGAGAGCTTTTCATAACTTAGGAAATGTTTTGGTTAGAGGATTAATTAATATAATTTATAATGGAAAGATAAGGGATGTTATGACAGGTTATAGAGCTTTTAGTTATGAATTTGTAAAAACTTTTCCAGTGTTATCTAAAGGCTTTGAAATTGAAACAGAGATGACAATACATGCTTTGGACAAAAATATGAGCGTTGAAAATGTTATTATTCAATATAGAGATAGACCTGAAGGTAGTGTATCAAAATTAAATACATATACAGATGGATTTAAGGTTTTAAAATTAATAGGTACTTTGTATAAAAATTACAAACCATTATCATTTTTCTCATTAATATCTGCTATATTATTTCTTTTAGGATTTGCATTTTTTATACCAGTGTTTAATGAATATTTGCATACTGGACTTGTTCCAAGAATGCCTTCATTTTTAGCTTGCGTGTTTTTCTTATTGTGTGGTGTGCAATCATTTTTTGTTGGATTGATATTACAGACGATTGTTAATAAATCAAGACAAGAGTTTGAGATTAAATTAAATGAGTTTCATGACAAATATAAAGAGTTGAAAAAAATGGAGGAATAAGGTGAACGAGAAAAAGATTGGCTTTAAAAATATAATAATTTTTATAGTATCGATTTTTGCAATAATGTCACTTAATATTAATTTAGATATATCCAAAGGTTTTACAGAGGCGTTTTCTGCAAATTCTGTTGTTTGGATATTGGTATTATGTTTTTTCTATTGGTTATTAAGTGATGTGTCTAAAATAGATGATAAAAGATTAAAAATTACTTGTATTATAATTGCTGTAATCCTTGCTTTGATGGAAGTCGTTGGAAATAGTTTGGATGCGTATTTGAATCTAGATGGTTTGTTCTATAATAAGAGAGTGTTTGTTAGGGCTATGTGCAAAGTTTGTGGATTTACGCTTGTTATTTATTCAATATTATGCAAATTATTTTGGCGCTTGAAAGAATTAAAATTAAATAATATAGAAGCTAAATATTTTACTTGCAATAAGAGGTCTTTTTTATTAGTTTGGTTGGTTATATTTTTAGCGTGGATTCCGTATTTGTTAAAATATTATCCAGGTATTACTACACCTGATTCATTTGATCAAATTTGTCAAGGCCTTGGTTTAACACAGCTAACTAATCATCATCCTGTGACTCATACGGCATTTATAGCTGTATTTATGAATATTGGAAAAGCGGTTGGAAATTATAATTTAGGAATCGCATTATATAGTATATTTCAGATGTTAATTTTATCTTCAAGCTTTTCTTTTGGAATATACTACATGGCAAAGAAAAACATTGATTTTGGGTGGAGAATAATTAGTTTATTATTTTTAACTTTATATCCGGTAAACGGAATGTATAGTATAACAATGTGGAAGGATATACCTTTTGCAGTATGTATGTTAATTTTTGTAATTATGCTTTATGAAATTGTTTCATCTAAAGGAAATTTCTTTGATAGTAAAAAGAATATATTTCTTTTTATTTTAAGTATGATTTCAGTTATTTTATTTAGAAATAATGGAATTTATGTTGTGGTATTAACTTTACCAATAATATTATTAGCATATAGAAAATATTATAAAAAAATTACTGGTATATTTTTATTTATATTATGTGTTTATGCTATATGGAAAGGTCCAGTATTTAATGTATTAGGTGTTGAGAAGGGATCTTCAAGAGAAGCTTTATCTATACCGCTACAGCAGTTTGCTAGAATTGTTAAAGAACATTCTGATGAACTAACTGACGAAGAAAAGGAAAATATACATAAATATCTTAAAACAAGGGATTTAGATGAATTATATGATCCTAGATTATCTGATAATGTTAAAGCAACATTTGATGATGAATATTTTAAGAAAGATAAAAAGACGTTTATAACAACTTGGACTAAGTTGTGTTTCAAATATCCTAAAACAGTGGTTGAATCTTTATTATGTAACAGTTATGGATATTGGTATCCTGAATTTCAGTATTGGGTTGTTGCTAGAAGTACAGTTAATTCTGATAATTATGGCAAAATTGTTTTGCCAATAGAACAGCAAAGTTTGCTTGAAAATGCAAGATGGAATAATTATGATTCATTTATTGAAAAAAGGAATATACCAATTATTTCAATGCTATTTAGTATTGGATTTGTATTTTGGTTAGTTGTTGTAAGCTTTGGGTATGTAATTTATAAAAAAGAGTACAAGAAATTATTAATATTTGTACCTGTTTTAGTGTTATGGTTAACTTGTTTAGCTTCACCTGTAAGTGGTGAATATAGATATATGTATGCAATGTTTGCAATGATTCCAATATTGATTGGAATTAGTTTAATAAATAATAAGGAAGTAGTTTAATGGAAAATAAGAAAGAACGTTTAACATATTTGGATGTAGCAAAAGGAATAGGAATTTTGCTTGTTGTTATTGGACATGTATATGCTTTTAATAGACAGATTGTTGATAGATTTTTTGTTATATGGTTATATTCATTTCATATGCCTTTATTTTTCATTATTTCTGGAATGTTAATTGCATATAAAGACGAAAAAGATATCTGGAAATTTGTTAAGAAAAGAATAAAGGGGATACTTATCCCATATGTATTTTTTAGTATTTTTTCAATAATAGTTTTCGCTATAGTGAATGATTTTAATAGAGAGGTATTTGTTCAAAATGTAAAGGCTACTATTTGTGGTGTTGGAATTGATACTTTGTGGTTCTTACCAGCATTGTTTTTTGGAGAAGTAATATTTTTTGTTTTGAAAAATTTACTTAAAAATAAATATGTGATTTGCATAATTAGTGCTATAATTTATACTTTGGGTAATTTTATGATGAAGGATTATGGAATTATATGTTTGTTTTTAGGTAGAATTTTTATAGCTATTGGATTCATTATGATAGGAAATTATACATTAGATTTTGTAAGAAAGAAAAATATAACATGGTATGCTTTAGTAATTTTAACTATTGTATCAGTAATACTTAGCAAGATAAATGGATTTGTAGATTTGAATAATTTAGTTTTTAATAATCATATACTTTATTTGATAAATTCATTGATAGGAACATATTTGATTTTGGAAATCTCAAAATTAATTGATATTGATGAGATAACGTATTGGGGAAGAAATACATTAATTGTTATGGCTACACATTTGAATATAATATATATTCTATTTAATAAAATTTTGGGTGTACATTCTTTTGGATATGTTACAGGTATGATAGTATTTGTTTTACTTTTAGCAGTTGAAAGAATTATTATATATGTGGTAAATAGGTATATGCCATTTCTAATGGGAAGGAAACAAAAGAGAGGAATAAAAATATGAAAAAACAGATGTACATTAATTTGATAGCTCAGACAATAGCATATGCGGTTAATTTAGCAATTAGTTTTTTCTTGACTCCATATATTGTTAATCATATTGGTGTTGAGGCTAATGGTTTTGTTGGGCTAGCAAATAACTTTGTAGAGTATGCACAATTAATTACTGTTGCACTTAATTCTATGGCTGGTAGATATATTACAATAAAGTTGCATCAAAAGAATCAAAAAGAAGCAAATAAATATTTTACTGCTGTATTTTTTGCTAATTTATTTTTGGCAGTGGTTTTAACAGTTGTATTTTCGTTCGTTATAGTATTTTTAGGAAGTATATTAAATATTTCTTCAAATTTAGTTATAGATATAAAGATTTTATGGGCATTGATATTTGCCAATTTTATTGTATCTTTATTTTCTTCAATTTTTTCAGTTTCAACTTTTGTAGTAAATAGATTAGATAAAACGGCTATTGCTAATATAAGAGGTATTATAATTAAAGCTGTTATATTAGTTGCTTGTTATACATTTTTCAAACCATTTACATTTTATGTTGGAATAGCAATGCTTGCGTTAGGTTTGAATAATTTGATTAGTCATATTATTTATAAAAGACAATTAGTTCCAGAATTAAAGATTTCAAAAAAAGAATTTGATATAAAATATGTAAAAGAGTTAATTTCATCAGGAATTTGGAATTCAGTATCTAAATTAAGTTCAATTTTATCATCTGGTTTAGATTTATTAATAACAAATATTTTTGTAAATTCTGTTGCAATGGGTGTAATGAATTTATCAAAAACAATGTCTAACATTGTACTTTCATTGTTTGGAACGTTAGCGGCAATTTTCGCTCCTCAGCTTACAATATCATATGCTGAGGGTGATGTTGAGGGAATGAAAAAACAATTAATTTCAGCTATTAAGTTAATGGGATTGTTTGCTGCTATTCCAATAGCAATTTTGATTGGTTTTGGAAAAGAATTTTATCAGTTATGGGTTCCAACTCAAAATGCTGCTTTGTTAGAAATTTTGACAGTTATTACTTCATTTAATTTGATTTTTGCTTTACCTTTGGAGCCTTTATATAATATATTTACGGTTAAAAATAAGATTAAAGTTTCTTCAATTGCGCTGATTTGCTTTAGCGTATGTAGTATTTCAACGGTATTTGTTGGTTTGAATTTTATACATAATGAAGATGCTAAAATTATTTATATTGTTACGGTTGGAGCTTTCTATAATGTTGTTAGATTGTTGACATTTTTACCTATATATGGCGCAAAGTGCTTGGATTATAAGTGGACAACATTTTATCCATCAATTTTCAAGAATGTAGTGTCAGTTATTGTTTTAACTGTGATTGCGTTTGGATTTAAATTTGTTTTGAATATTAATTCTTGGATTAAATTGATTTTTGCTTGTGTGATTATTGGTGTGTTAGGTTTGGCAATTAATATTTTTATATTGTTTAATAAAGAGGAAAGAAATGAAAATATTCAGATGTTAAAGGAAAAATTGAAAAAATCAAATGAGAAAGTGAGTGAGTAATATGTCTATTCCTAAAAAGATTCATTATTGTTGGTTTGGCAGAGGTGAGAAGCCTGAACTAGTTAAGAAATGTATGGAGTCATGGAAAAAGTTTTGTCCTGATTATGAGATTATTGAGTGGAATGAAGATAATATTGATATTTCGGCTAATCAATATGCAAAAGAGGCATACGAAAAGAAGAAGTATGCGTTTGTGGCTGATTATGCTAGGTTATATGTATTGTATAACGAGGGTGGAATTTATATGGATACTGATGTTGAGGTGTTGAAGCCACTTGATAAATTTTTAGAGGAAAAAGCATTTTCAGGATTTGAAAATAATAATAAACTTACTACTGGTATTATTGCTGCAGAGAAACATAATGAATGGATTGGAGATTTATTTCATATATATGATGATTTGAAATTTTTAGATGCAAAAGGTGAGATGGATCTTACGACTAATGTTGAGAGAGTTACGAAAGTAACGCATGAGAAGTATGGTTTAGAAGAAAAGTCTTGTTATCAGAATTTGAAAGATGGAACGGTTGTGTTTTACCCATCAGAGTATTTTTCTCCTAAAGATTGGTTTACAGGGAATATTAATGTGAAAGAGAATTCTTATACGATACATCATTTTTCAGCTTCATGGCATTCAGAAAAAGAGAAAAATAATGAAAGAATGTATAAGAAAAAATTGAATAGATATATTGAAAAGTATAAGGATGTTGAGGTTGCAAAGCAGAAGTTAAATCAAATGGAGACATATAAGTTTTATTTAACTCATCCTGTTAAGGCTGTAAAAAGAATTTTTGAAAAAATGAGAGGAAAGTAAAATGAGATTTAGTATTATTGTTCCTGTTTATAATGTTGAAAAGTATTTAGCTAAGTGCATTGAAAGTATATTAAATCAGACAAATCAAGACTTTGAATTATTACTTGTAAATGATGGAACCAAAGACAATTCTCAAAAAATCATAGATGAATATGTTGCTAAATATCCGGATAAAGTTTATGGTTTTGTAAAAGAGAATGGTGGATTAAGCGATGCTAGAAATTATGGAGTCGAAAGAGCAAAAGGGGAGTACATAATATTTATAGATTCTGATGATTATGTTGATGATGAATTGTTGGAAAAAGTTAATGATGCAATTGAAAAAAATGCAGGAGTTGATGTGGTAGGATACAATTTGGTTGATGTTGATGAGTCTGGAAATGTGCTTAAAACAACGGAAAAAGGTGAAAGTAATTGCTTATCGGGTGAAGAAGCAATAAAGTTTGTAGTTAATTCAAAACAATGCTTTGAACCAGCTTGCGGGTATGCATATCGTTTGGAATTCTGGAGAAATAGTAATTTACAATTTATGAAAGGTATATATCATGAGGATTTTGCTTTGATACCATTAGTTATTGTAAAAGCAAATAAAGTTATATTTACAAATTTCAATGGATATTTTTATATGCAAACACAAAATAGCATTACTAGAAATAATTCTTTTGATAAAGCTAAAAAATCTGCTTTTGATTTCTTAAAAGGATATGATTTTTTAGTAAATGAGGTAAACAAAATTCAATTTTCAGATGAATATGCTAAAGCAATGTATATGTCTTATATTGCAAATTTTGCAATATTTAAAATGGATAATATGCATAAAGAAATAAAAAAAGAATATAAAAAAGAAATTAAGAAAAGAAAAGTCATTAATTATGTGATGACTGATACTTTTAAAAGAAAGGTTAGAAAACTTTTAATAAGGTTGAAATTTGCTTTATAAAGGAGAGAAAATGATTAAAATTAGTATAATTATTCCTGTTTATAATGCAGAAAAATATTTGAAAAAATGTATTGATTCAGTAATAAATCAAAATGTAGAAAGTAAAGAAATTATTTTAGTTAATGATGGAAGTATTGATAATTCTCAAGAAATTATAGATGAATATGTTGCTAAATATCCTGATATGATTAAAGCCATTAAACAAGAAAATGCGGGACAAGCAGTGGCTAGAAATGTTGGAATCGAAAATGCTTCTGGTGAATTCTTAGCTTTTTTAGACAGTGATGATTATTTAGAAGAGAATTCGTACCAGTTAGCTTTAAATAAGGCAGAATGTGATGATTTGGATATTGTTTGTTTTGATTACTATGAAATAATAAATGGAAAAAAAGAAGAAAAACAACATTATTTTTTAAATACAGATGATGTAGTTAGAAAGTATATAGTATCTGAAACTTCACCTTGCAATAGAATTGTTAAAAGAAAAATATTTAGTGATAATAATGTTAGATTTTTAGAAAACAAGATTTATGAAGATTTAGCGACTATTCCTACACTTGCAAAATATACGAAAAAAATTGGTTATATTCCTGATAGAGTTTATGATTATGTTATAAGAGAAAATTCAACGATGAGATATACTACATATAATTCAAAAATTGAAGATATATTTTATGCTGTAGAGAAATTGTATAATGACTTCAAAGGCACAGAATATATGGAAGAATTAGAATACATATATATTGAGCATCTATTGCATGCTGCTTCTCTAAGATTTTTTTCTTATAAAGAGGGAATAGGCAATATAGATAAAGTTGTTAGTGTTATGAAAGATAAATTTCCTAAATGGAGAAAAAATAAATATTATAAAATGCAAAGCATTAAATATAAAATTATTTGTGAGTTATTTTATCATAAGAAATTTGGAATATTAAGCTCTATATTAGGAGGTAAAAATGCCTAAGAATATCTTGTTTGTTGTTGATAATTTAGTGATGGGTGGAATTACGAAGGTAATTACAAATTTATTAGTGAATTTGGATCCAGAAAAATACAATATTGATTTATTGGTATTGCATTACTATGAAGATATGAATGTTAAAATTCCAGAATATGTGAACATTATAGAAGGCAATAAGTTCTTTTCATCAGTGGATGTTAGTATAAAAAGAATCATGAAAGAAAAGAATGTTAGTGAATTTTTAAAAAAGTTATCTTTAGTTATTTCTTTAAAGTCTGGTAGGATTAGAAATAAAATTGTTGAGGCAAGAAAAAATATTTTAACTAAAAAATATGATACTGAAATTGCTTTTAGTGATGGCTTTTCACATATATTTGTAGCTAATGGAGATACACCTAACAAAATTGCCTGGATGCATACTGATATTTCTGTTCAAAATGATTCAAAGAGATATTATAATTTGGTTAAAGAGTCTTTGAAAAAGATGAATATGTCTGTTTGTGTATCAGATAGAGTTAGAGAAGTTTATAAATCTTATTATGATTTAGATGATGATAAAATTCAAACTATTCACAATATTATAGATGTTGATGAAATAAGAAATAAAGGTAATGAAAAAATAGATATTGAATTTTCAAAAGATGCTATAAATTTAATTTCTGTTGGAAGACTAGAGTCTCAAAAAAATTATGAAAGATTTATTAATGTACATAAAAGGCTAATTGATGATGGATATAAAATTAATTCTTATTTGATTGGTGATGGCTTGGAGAAAGAAAAACTTGAAAATACTATAAAAGAACAGAAAATCGAAGATACATTTTTTATGTTGGGAAGAAAAGATAATCCTTTTCCTTATGTAAAAAAAGCAGATTTGTTTATTTTATCTTCTATTTTGGAAGGCTTGCCAACAGTGTTATATGAAGCTATAATTTTGGGAGTACCTTGCGTTTCAACAAAAGTGGCTGGGGCAAGGGAAATATTGAAAGACCAATATGGTTTGATTACTGAGAATGATGATGAGGCTTTATATTGCGGAATAAAGAAGGCCCTTGATGATAAAAAACTACTAGATACATATAAATCAGAAGTTAGTATGTATAAATCAGAAAATAGTGATATAATACGAAAAGTGGAAAAAATAATTTAGAGAGGAAATAAAATGGAAAACAAAACAAATTTAAAGGATATTGTAAAAAAGATTTTTATTGCTTTTATGATTATGCAACCAGTGTTAGATATTTACATGAGTTTATTTGATAAAAGCATTCAAATTGTTGGAGTTTCATTAGCTACTGTCATAAGATTTGCATTAGTATTTATAATGCTTGTTATGATAATGATTCATGCAAGAAAAAATAAAAGTACAAAATTGTTTATAGGATATGCTGTAGTAGTGCTTATATATATGGTGTTTCATCATATTAATGCCGTAGGTTTTAAAGTGAGACTAGTTGAAGCTAAGTATAGTCCTTTTGGAGAATTGCTATATTTGGCTAGAATGTGTATACCTGTTGCTTTAATTTATATAATATATAACATAAAACTAAACTATAAAGATATAAAGAAAATTGTTATTAGTGTTTCTTTAATAATTTCTTTAACAATGATAATAAGTAATTTATTTAAATTTTCATATTTATCTTATTCTTTGGAACAAGATACTATATCTGGAAATATGATAGAATGGTTTACTAAAGGAATTAAGCCAGATTCAGAGAAATTAAATGATTGGGTTGGATATACAACAAGAGGTTTATTCCAATCTGGAAACCAATTATCAGGACTTATGATTATATTAGTTCCAATTCTTACATATATAGCATTTAAGGAAAAGCAAATAAAGGAATGGATTGTATTAACTTTACATATTATAGCCATGATAGCTATAACCACGAGAGTAGGAGCTATTGGTGGAATATTAGCAATGGCTGCAACTGTATGTGTATATGTACTTGAAAAGATTATTCACAGAGAAAAAGTTTCAGAGATTTTTAAACAAAAGAACTTTTATTGCTTGATTGTTTCTATAGCTGTGATAGCTGTTATTTATGCATTTTCACCATTTAAGGTTAGAACTATGTCTGGAAATTTTGGAGCAGATTTAGCTATTGGAAAACAAACTACTGATAATACAGATCTTGAAGGTTCAGATGGAGAAATAGATAAATTAGCGTATATAAAGGAAAATGTGGATAATGAAGAGATTAATGGATATTATATTTATCAAGTTTATCCATATACAGATGATGTTGATTTTTGGTTTGACTTAATGATGAATGTTCCTAAATATGAACGTGCTGGAAACAGAAAAATGAGAGCGTTATTAATTAATAGAATATTAGAACGTGATAATAGAATATCTGATTATTTAGTTGGAATTTCATTTACTAGATCAAGTTCATTTGTATGGCCAGAAAGAGATTTCCAATCTCAAGTTGATGCTTTAGGTTGGATTGGAATGATATTATTCATTTTTCCATATATTTTTGTATTTGTATTTGCTGTTATACAATTTTTCAGAAAATTCAAAGAGAATTTATATTTAAGAAGGGTTGTATATATGATGGCTTTAGCTGTTGGAATGGCAGCTGCATATTTATCAGGACATATATTGAATGAAATATTCCCATTTGTATTTTTAGCAATGGTTGCGGGTATTACTTTAAATGTTGCTATGGGTGATGAGCCAGAAAATTATGAAAAGAAAAATGAATTGAGAAGATTTTTTGATAAGATTTATCCAGACGGAGAGAAAAAGTTTTTTGAAGATATAGATAAAGATTTAAAAAACGAAAAGAAAAGATTTATTGTAACTGCTAATCCAGAAACACTTATGATTGCTAATAGTAATAAGGAACTTGCTGATTGCTTATTGCAAGAATATGTTACTATTGTTCCAGATGGAATTGGAATTATAAAAGGTGCAAAGATATTAGGATATCCTCAAAAAGAAACAATAACTGGTGTGGGATTAGTTGAGCATTTGTTTAAAGAATGTAATGATACTAAAAAAAGTGTATTCTTATTTGGAGCTAAAAAAGAAGTTGTTGAAAAATTAAAAGAAGTTTTAGGAAAAGATTATCCAAATATAGAAATAAAAGGTATTGAAAATGGATATGTTGAAGATAAACAAAAGGTTTTTGATGAAATAGAGAAACTATCTCCAGATTTAGTATTAGTTGCTTTAGGAATACCAGCTCAAGAATTATTAATAAATAAAAATTTTGAGAAATTTAATAAAGGTATTTTTATTGGTGTAGGTGGAAGTTTTGATGTGTTAAGTGGAACTAAAAAAAGAGCGCCAAAGTTCTTTATAAAATTTCACTTAGAATGGTTATATAGAATAACAACAGAACCAAAAAGAATGAAAAGATTTTTAGATAGTAATGTAAAATATTTATTTAAATTATCAGAAGAAAAATAAGGAGTACTATGAAAGATATAAGTATAATTGTTCCTGTATATAATGCAGAAAAATATTTAGTAAAATGTTTAGATTCTTTGGTTAATCAAACTAAGAAGAATATTGAGATTATTTTAGTAAATGATGGTTCAAAAGATAAATCAATAGATATTCTTAATGAATATAAAGAAAAATATCCTGATATGATTACAATTATTTCTCAAGAAAATCAAGGACAGAGTGCAGCACGAAATTCTGGAATTGAGAATGCTACTGGAAAGTATATTGCTTTTGTTGATTCAGATGATTATGTTTCTAAAAATATGTTTGAGAAATTATATGAAAAGGCTATTGAAAAAGATTATGATATTGTAGCTAGTAATGTGAATTGTGTGTATCCAGATAAAAATCTTGAAATCCATTCAGGTATTGATTTTGAATCAACTGAAATGACTAAAGAAGAGAAAAGCAAATTATTATTAAATATGTATACTGTTGTTTGGAATAAAATATATAAAAGAGAAATTTTTGAAAACAAGGAATTATGGTTTGAGCCTGGTATTTGGTTTGAAGATGTTTTATTTTTATATAAATTAATTCCATACATTAAAAGTATTGCAAATGTTGAGGAAAACTTATATCAATATATTCAAAGACCTAATTCAGTAACTTATACATATTCTGATAAGTTATTAGATATAAATAAAATGTTAGATAAATTAGTTGAATTTTATGAGAAAAATGGCTTAGAAATGTATACTAATGAATTAGAATATATTTATGTTAGATATATGTTAGCTACATACATAAAAAGATTAGCTAAAGCAAAAGATAAAAAGAAATTTAATCAAGGCGCTAAATGGGCTAGAACAAAAGTAAAAGAAAAATTTCCAAATTATAAATTAAATATATATTTAACTGGGTTGGGAAAGGGCTTTTATTTGAAATATTTTAATAAGCTTTTTGCTGATTTAATATATTACTTAGAAAAAAATAAAATGAATTAGGAGATGATAAAAATGATTAAAGTAATGACTGTATTTGGGACAAGACCTGAAGCTATAAAGATGGCACCTCTTGTTAAAGAATTAAAAAGTAGAAAAGAGATTGAATGTATTGTATGTGTTACAGCGCAACATAGACAGATGCTTGATCAAGTTTTAGAAGTTTTTGATATTAAACCTGATTATGATTTGGATATTATGAAGCAAGGACAAACTTTAAGTGATATTACAAGTAGAGTATTGTATGGATTAGAGGGTGTTATAAAAGAAGTAAAACCTGACATTGTTTTAGTTCATGGTGATACTACAACAACATTTGCAGGTGCTTTAGCTGCTTATTATAATCAAGTTGATATTGGGCATGTTGAAGCTGGACTTCGTACATGGAATAAATATTCACCATATCCAGAAGAAATGAATAGACAAATGGTTGGGGTTATGGCTGATATGCATTTTGCTCCAACAGAGAATAGTAAAAAAAGTTTGTTAAAAGAAAATAAAGATGAAGCAAAAATTTATGTTACAGGAAATACTGCAATTGATGCGTTGGCAACAACTGTAAAAGAGGATTATGCTCATCCAATATTTGATTGGATAGGAAATGATAGAATGATTCTTCTTACAGCTCATAGAAGAGAAAATCTTGGAGAGCCGATGAGGGGAATGTTTAAAGCAATAAAGAGAATAACTGATGAATTTTCAGATGTTAAAGTTGTATATCCTGTTCATTTAAATCCAAAAGTTAGAGAAGTTGCAAATGAAATTTTCGGTGATGATGATAAAGTAAAATTAATTGATCCGCTTGAAGTAATTGATTTTCACAATTTCTTAGCTAAATCATATTTGATTTTAACAGATAGTGGCGGAATTCAAGAAGAAGCTCCATCTTTAGGAAAACCTGTATTAGTATTGAGAGATACAACAGAGAGACCAGAAGGAATTGATGCTGGAACTTTGAAATTAGCTGGAACAGATGAAGAAACTATATACAAATTAACAAAAGAGTTATTAGAAAATAAGGAAGAATATGACAAAATGGCTCATAGTGCAAATCCTTATGGAGATGGAAAAGCCAGCCAAAGAATTGCAGATGCTATTATTGAAAAATATTCTAATAAAAAATAAAGTTAGAATAAAGGAATGTATATGGAAAAATTAAAAAATATATGTGATGTAGCAATAAAGTGGATTTTCGGAATAGCTTTCTGTTTAGTATTATTGGGAATATTTAATGGAAGTTTTGGAATTATAAGTGCAATTATTGCATTATTTGGAGCAATATATATTGTTAGCAGATTTGACATAAGTCATAAAAAATTTTTAATTATTTTATTGCTTATTTCATTTTTAATAAGAACAGCAGTTGTATTGGAAATACGAAATCCACAACTTTCAGATTTTAAAACATTATATGATATTTCTGAGGACTATTTAGATGGTAGTTTAGAAGAGTCTAGTCAAAACTATTTAAATGCGTATAATTTTCAGATTTATTTTGTCTTAATACAAGCGATATGTTTAAAGTTATTTAATAAAATTGTATTTTTAAAATTAATTAATGTATTTTTGGCTATTTGTGGAATAGCGTTGATGTATAGAATTATAAATAGGATTACAAATAAGAAAACAGCTCAAATTATGACTATATTATATTCAGTTTTTATTAATCCTATGTTGTATAGTAATATACTTTCTAATCAACACTTATTTTTATTTTTAACATTGGTGGGATTTGATTTACTTTTTGAAGAAAAAATAGTAACAAAGAATTGGGTTAGGTTTTCTTTAGTTGGATTGATACTTGGAATAGCTAATCTAGTAAGACCAGAGTCAATTTTGACAATATTAACTATTATTTGTGTAAGTATATATAGATTGTTGAAAAAAGAAGATACAATAAAAAATATTGTAAAGAAATTACTTCCTTTATTTATGGTGTATATTGTAATTACAACGGTTCCAATGTTTATATTGAGAAGTGCAGGTGTAGTTAAAAATACTCCAGAAATGGGAAGTTTGTATAAAGTAGTAATTGGATTAGATGTTGAGAACAATGGAAGATGGACTGAAAAACTATATTTGGAATATACTAATCAAGAAAATTTACATGAATATGAAATTGAAAAAGTAAAAGAAGAGATATGTAATACTAAGATAATAAAAATGTTTGTTGCAAAAGCAAATATTTTCTGGAATGAATTTGGAAATTCATGGTCTTTATCACATTTAACCCAAGAAACATTAGAAAGTACGGAGATAAGAACAGAGAAGTTCGAAACATTCATTGTTGATTATGATCAAGTAATTTGGCTAATCATATGGATATTAGCATTAGTAGGTGTTTTTGCTTCTAAAAAGGATGAAGAAAAAACATATATTATTTATGTGATAGGAGCAACATTAACATATTTGATTATAGAAGTACAAGGAAGGTATGCATTTACATATAGACCATTTGTATTTATTATTGCGTCAATCGGATTGAAAAAAATATTAGATATATTTAAAGAGAAAAAAATATTTAAATTAGAAAATATAGTTAATGCAGAAAGTCGTGTGAAGAATGTAGTTACTAAATTAAGAGATTCTAGATTTTTTGCATTAATAGTGCTTGCATTATTATCATATTTTGTTATGAAAGTAACTCTAAAATTTTCTGTTGGAGTACTTGGAACAGAAATGTATGCTACATATTTTAATAATTTTTGGATATTGTTATTAAATTTTTTACCAATATATTATTTGGCTGTATTGTTTTATGTGCTTACTAAAAAGACTAGTATATCATTTGCGGTTTCAACGGCTGTTGCATATATGATTACACTTGTAAATAATTTTAAAATGGAATTAAGAAATGATAATTTATTAATAGAGGATATTTCATTAATAAGAGAAGCTTTAACAATTCAGAAAAGATATACTATTGAATTTACTAATCAGATGATAATGTATATTGTTATATTTATTATCATAGCGATTGTGTGTTTCTTTGTTTTTGATAATAAAAAAGAGAAAAGAAAGTCAACAGTAAAAGAAAAAGTGATTTCTGGTATTATTGCACTTGTCTTATTAATTATTGGTGGAGTTTCTGTGGAAAAGATTTATGCTTCATCAGATTCATATGAAAAAACAAGAAATGACGGTAATTTTTATAATTTGTGGTCTCCTATAAATCAGTATATTGAAAGAGGAACAATTTATTCTTTCTTACATAGTTATTCATCAATAAAGATTGAAAAGCCACAAGGGTATAATAAAAAAGACGTTGAAAACATGCTATCTGAGTATATATATGACAATATAGAAGATGATAAAAAAGTTAATGTAATAGGTATTATGTTAGAAGCGTATAATGATTTTTCAAAATTTGATGAAATTGAATTTTTAAATGATCCATATGAAAAAATTCATAAATTAGAAGAAGAATCATATTCTGGAGAAATTGTAACTAATATATTTGCTGCAGGTACAGTAGATACTGAAAGAAAATTTTTGACAGGTTATAGTACATTACCATCTTTAAGAAAAGAAACTAATTCATATGTAAAATATTTTAAAGAACAAGGATATTATACAGAAGGTTCTCATCCTGGTTATGAATGGTTTTATAATAGACTTAATATTAATAAAAATTTAGGATTTGATAATTATTATTTTTCAGAAAATAAATATGCAGAATATTCTAAAGACTATATAGCAGATGATACTGTTGTAATGTCAGAGATATTGTCTTTATATAAACAACATAAGGAAAATTCTGATACACCTTATTTTAGTTTTAACGTTACTTATCAGAATCATGGACCATATTTGGATACAAAAGGTGATGGAAAAGAATACTTGGTAAGAAAAGATGATTATACAGATGCAGAATGCAATATATTTGATAATTATATGAGTGGAATTGAAGATACAGGTGATCAGATTTGTAAACTTGTAGAGGAATTAAGAGATGATTCTGAACCTGTTGTATTAATTTTATTTGGAGATCATAATCCATGGCTTGGAAATGATAATAGTGTTTATAATATGTTAGGAATTGATTTTGATTTAAGTACAGAAGAAGGTGCAACTAATTATTATGATACTCCATATATCATTTGGGCAAATGATAGGGCTAAAGAAGTATTACAAAATGATTTTATGGGAAAAGGTGAAAAGATTAGTCCTAGTTATTTGATGAATAAATTTTTTGAATTAGCTGGTTATGGCGGAAATGAATTTATGAAAGCATCAAATGATTTAAGAAAAAATGTTCAAGCTATTAATAGTGTATTTTATTTAGAAAATAATGTTTATGCATCAGAACTTTCAGATGAGTCTAAAAAAATGTTGGACAAATTCTATAAGATGCAGTATTATTGGATATATGATAAAAAATAAAAATATGAAGAAGGAATGTATATGAATAAAATATCAATAATTGTACCGGTATATAACGAGGAAGAAGCAATAAAGATTTTTTATGACAAAATTACTGAAGTATCAGCTAAAATGGAGGCTGACTTTGAATATATTTTTGTTAATGATGGTTCAAAAGATAAAACTTTAGAAATAGCTAAAGAGTATGCAAAAAAGGATTCAAGGGTGAGATTTGTTTCATTTTCAAGAAATTTTGGAAAAGAAGCGGCAATGTATGCAGGACTTCAGGCTTCAACTGGTGATTATGTTGCTATAATGGATGTTGATTTACAAGACCCACCAGATTTAATTCCAGAAATGTATGAAACTTTATTGACTACAGATTATGATTGTGTGGCAACTAAGAGAAAAACAAGAAAAGGCGAAAATCCAATTATTTCGTTTTTCTCAAGGTTATTTTATAAAATAATAAATAAAATGACCAAAACAGAAATAGTTGATGGTGCTAGAGATTTTAGATTGATGTCTAGACAAATGGTCGATAGTATTTTACAAGTTACTGAGTATAATAGATTTTCAAAAGGAATTTTTAGTTGGGTTGGATTTAATACAAAGTGGATTGCTTATGATAATATTGAACGTTCTGCTGGTAAAACTAAATGGAATTTTTGGAAATTGTTTGTTTATGCTTTAGATGGTATTACAGCATTTTCAACTGCTCCATTGATGATTGCTACATTAGCTGGAATTTTATTTTGCTTTTTAGCTTTTATTATGATTATTGCGATTATTGTTAAAACTTGTTTATATGGTGATCCTGTTTCTGGTTGGCCTTCTATGGTATGTATTGTTTTGCTTGTTGGTGGAGTTCAACTTTTCTGTCTTGGTATTATGGGACAGTATATGTCTAAAGAGTATATGGAGATAAAAAATCGTCCTATATATATTGTTAAAGAAACTGAAAAGGATCTACAATAATCATCTTATCTCGTTAATTTAAATTTGAAAATTCTCATGTGCACACGTACATTTGGTGTTTCAAATTTAAATTGCGTAGTAATATAATCATTTTTAGAAAAATTGATTTAGTATAATATGTTGAAGAGGATTTAGTATGAATAAAATATCTGTTGTAATTCCCATGTATTATGAAGAAGAGGTAGCTCATCTTTGTTATGATAGGGTTAGTACGGTTTTGAGGAGCTTATCAGATAAGTATGAGTATGAAATTATATTTGTAAATGACGGAAGTAAAGATAAAACTTTGAAAATTTTAAAAGACATTGCTAATAATGATAAATGTGTTAAAGTTATATCTTTTTCAAGAAATTTTGGACATCAAGCAGCTGTTACTGCTGGAATTAAATATATAACAGGTGATGCTATTGTGATTATGGATGCTGATCTACAAGATCCACCTGAACTTATTCCTGACATGCTTAAATTATGGGAAGAAGGAAATGAAGTAATTTATGGAAAGAGAAAAACTAGAAAAGGAGAATCTGCATTTAAGCTATTGACAGCAAAAATGTTTTATACCTTTTTAAATTCTATGTCTGAAGTAGAAATACCTAAAAATACAGGTGATTTTAGATTAGTGGATAGAAAAGTTATTGATGTTATAAATAGTTTGCCAGAACATAATAAATTTTTAAGAGGCTTATTTAGTTGGGTAGGATTTGAACAGAAAGCTTTTTTATATGATAGACCTGAAAGAAAATTAGGAACAACAAAATATCCATTTAAGAAAATGTTTAAGCTTGCTAGTGATGGAATTTTAAGTTTTTCAACTAAACCAATGAAAATTGTTGGGGGGCTTGGAGTAATAGCTATTTTGTTTTCTATTGCTGTCTTGATTTATTCATTATGTTCGTATTTTGGACAGTGGAATAATTTAACTCCTGGATGGACATCAATAATGTTATGTATAACTTTTTTTGCAGGAGTTCAATTGCTTTCATTATGGGTGTTATCAGAGTATATTTCAAGAATTTATGACGAGAGTAAAGGAAGACCAGAATACATAATAAAAGAAAAAATTAATATTGATTAAAAATAAAAACCAGAGTATTAAAAATATTTATATTCTGGTTTTTATAATATGTAAAAACTATTGAAAAAAATTTTGGTATATGGTATAACATTCCTATATAAAATAGCATTGGAGGGCTTTTTTTGAAAACAAACATTAAGAGTTTTACATTAGATGAATTAAAAGAAGAGATGCAACTTTTAGGTGAAAAGCCTTTTAGGGCTGAACAGATTTTTAAGTGGATTCATCAAGAAAATGTACAATCTTTTGATGAGATGACAAATCTTTCAAAAGAATTGAGAGAAGCTTTAAAAGAAAAATATGATTTACATATTTTTAATATAATTAGAAAGTTAGAATCAAAAGATGGAACAAAGAAATTTCTTTTTGATGTTTTAGATGGAAATGCAATAGAATCTGTTTTAATGCAATATAAATATGGTTATTCTATATGTGTATCTTCCCAAATAGGATGTAAAATGGGATGTAAATTCTGTGCATCAACAGGAATACCTTTTTCAAGGAGCTTGGAAGCAGGTGAGATTGTAGAACAGATTTTAGCTGTTCAAAGAGAAGAGAATGTTAGAATTTCTAATATAGTTTTTATGGGAATAGGAGAGCCTTTAGATAATTATGATAATGTTATAAAAGCAATAAGTATTATTAATCATCCAAAGGGACTTAATATTGGAACAAGACATATAAGTATTTCAACTAGTGGGGTAGTTCCAAATATTTATAGATTGGCACAAGAAAATATTCAATGCACATTATCAGTTTCATTACACAGTAGTAATAATGAAAAAAGAAGTGAGATGATGCCAGTAAATAAGGCGTATCCAATTGAAGAATTGATGAAAGCATGTAAAGAATATATAAAAATAACAAATAAAAGGATTTCATTTGAATATGCTTTAGCAAAGGACAATAATGATAATTTAGATGATGCAAGAGAATTAGTTAAATTACTAAAAGGAATGCTTTGCCATGTTAATTTAATTCCTATAAATAAAATTGAGAATGGTAAATATACAAAAAGTACAAATGATAATATTATAAAGTTTAGAGATTACTTAAATGATAATGGGATTGTTGCAACAATTCGTAGAGAGCTAGGATCAGATATTGATGCAGCTTGTGGACAACTTAGAAGGGCAGAATTAAAAAAGGAGTAAAAGATGAAAGTATTTACTAGGACGGATATTGGAAGGACTAGAAGTATGAATCAGGATAGTTTTCTTGTATCTGAAAATAAAGAAAATGGATTTAAACTATATATATTAGCTGATGGAATGGGAGGCTACAAAGGTGGAGAAATTGCTAGCAGAGTAGCTATAACAGCTGTTTCAAAATTTATAAATGAAAAGTTTGCTGATATATCAAAAGATAAGCAATCAATTTTAGATTTTTTGGAAGACGCTATTGCATTTGCAAATTCAGCTATATATGAAGAGTCTGAGCAGGATGAAGAATTGCAAGATATGGGAACGACACTTGAGGTGTTATTAATATATAAAAATAAAATATATATAGGACATATTGGTGATAGTAGAATATATCGTATTCGTAAGAATAAAATGAAGAAGATTACTACTGATCATAGTTATGTTGAAAAATTAATTCAAGATGGTGAAATAACTAGAGAAGAAGCATATAATCATCCAAAGAAAAATTTACTTATAAAAGCTTTGGGAACAGATGAAGAAGTAGAACCTGATATGATATATACTGTATTAAATAAAAATGATATATTAATTATTTGTTCAGATGGCTTGACTAATATGCTTAGAGAAGAAAAAATACTTAGTATAGTTAAAGATAACACTGAAGAAGACGTTACAAATGTATTAGTTGATGAAGCAAATAATGCAGGTGGATTAGATAATATAACAGTAATAGTTATAGATAATAGATAATAATTTTTTGATATCTTTTTAAAGGGAGAGATAAATATATGAATCTAATAGGAAGAATGCTTGCTAATAGGTATGAAATATTAGAAAAAATAGGTAATGGTGGAATGGCAACAGTGTACAAGGCAAAATGTCATGTGCTTAATAGATTTGTTGCGGTAAAAGTTTTAAAAGAAGAATTTATTACAGATATTGATTTTATTAAGAGGTTTAGATCAGAGGCACAGACGGCTGCTAGTCTAACACATCCTAATATAGTTTCAATATATGATGTTGGTAATGAAGGCGATGTTTATTATATTGTTATGGAACTTATTCAAGGAAAGACTCTAAAAGAGATTATAGTTGAAGATGGAAAACTTTCTTGGAAATGGTCTGTAAATATTGCTATTCAGATTGCTTCAGCTTTAGAGACTGCTCATAGAAATAATTTGATACATAGAGATATAAAACCACATAATATAATTATTACAGAAGATGGAATGGCTAAAGTTACTGATTTTGGTATTGCTAAAGCTGTTTCAAATTCAACGATAACTGCTTTTGGAACAACAATAGGATCTGTGCATTATTTTTCACCAGAGCATGCTAAAGGTGGGGTTACAGATGCTAAATCTGATATTTATTCATTAGGTATTGTTATGTATGAAATGCTTACAGGAAGAGTACCATTTGATGCTGATACACCAGTTTCTGTGGCTTTAATGCAAGTTCAAGAGGAGCCAATTGAACCAAGAAAATTGAATCCTCAAATTCCTATAAGTGTTAATAATATAATTTTAAAGGCTATGCAAAAGGATCCAGCAGATAGGTATCAAAATGCAACTGAAATGTTAATAGATTTAAGTACAGCATTGAAAAGACCAGATGATGATTTTGTTAAATTAAATAAAAAATTTGATACATTACAAACACAAAAGTTATCAACTTTATATGATATAGATAGTAAAGTTCGTAAAGATGACGAAGAAGATGAAGAAGAAGAGTATAGACCTAAGAGAAAGAAAAAAAGAGGTTTTTTCGGATTCATGAAAGACCATGTATTGATTTCATTTATATTGATTGCTATTTTGTTATTTGGATTGGCTTTAGGTGGAACAATATTGGTCATGAATTTAACTAAATCAAAAGATGTACAAATACCTAATTTAGTTAAGAATTCAGCAGGAACAAGACTTACAGAAGCACAAGCGGTTGAAATATATAACAAAACGGAATTTAAAAAGAAAAATGATTTGAAAATTGAATATGTAGAAGATGAAACTATAAATGGTGAAACTGTTGAACCTGGTCAAGTAGTTAAACAAACTCCTGCATATGTTGAAAATAGAAAGATCAAGGCTAAAGATCAAATTACTATTTATGTAAGAAAAGCAAAAGAAGTTAAAACTCTTAAAATGATTGACTTAACAGGTAAGACTAAAGAAGAAGCAGAAAGTCTTCTAAAAAGTTTAGGATATACAGGAACAATTAAGTATGAAGAAGAAGCTAGTGATAGTTTAAAAGAAGGATTAATTATTAGACAAAGTATTCAAAAAGATATTGAGTTTAAAGAGAATGCAGATCTTACAATTACAGTAAGTTCAGGATCTGATAAGATTGATGTTCCTAATGTGTTAGGTCAAACAGAAGCTGCTGCAAGGCAAGCATTAGAGGCTGCCGGATTTGCAGTAAAAGTTGAGACGACGGAGAATAACGATAAGTCTGATGGAATTATTTTAAAACAAAGTGTTATGGATAAAGCTAAGGCTGGAGAGACGATTACGATTACGGTTAATAAAGTACAGAAGACTAAGGCAATTTCAGTTACTGTAGATATTTCTAAGTATGTTAAAAATGGTGATTCAGATGATTCTGATACATCATCTTCTGAGACTACTATAACTAAAAAAGCTAAAGTTAAATTGAAGGTTGATGGTAGTATGTATGGAGAAGATGATGGATATGATATTACAACTAAACCTATAATTACAATATATGGTAAAGGCAATACGCAGGTTGAATTAATCGTTGATGGAACTACAATGAAAATAAAAGATGTTGACTTTAATAAAGATACTACATTAGCTTTTCCATAAAAATAAAATATAAGTAGAACAATTAGGGGCATGACAAATAATCGTGCCCTTAAATTTAGTATAGAAAGAGGTAAAATAGATGGCAGAAGTTGCAGTATCAGTTTTAGATATTGATGAGGAAGATGCAGTTGATTATTTTTATAACATTGAAACTGCAAAAATTGATTATTTTCATATAGATGTTATGGATGGAGACTTTGTTGAAAAAAATACAGTTTTGAAGATGAGAGATTATACTTTAAAAATTCATAATATAACAATGACACCAATTGATGTTCATTTAATGGTTGAAAATCCTAAAGAACATTTTGATTATTTTATTGATCAAGGTGTTGATAGAATTACTTTTCATATAGAAGCGTGTAAAGATAAAGATGAAGTTTTAGAAAATATAAGATATTTGAAAGAAAATGGAGTAAAGGTTGGATTAGCTGTTAATCCAGATACAGAAATAGACAAGGTTTATGAGTTTTTGCCATATATACATATGGTTTTAGTTATGTCTGTTGTTCCTGGAAAAGGTGGACAATCTTTTATGCCAGTTGCTCTAGAGAAATTAAAAGCATTAAAAAAATATTGTGACAATAATGATTTAGAAATGGATATTGAAGTTGATGGTGGGATAAATGATATTACTGGAAAAGATGCTGTTGAAGCTGGTGCGAATATATTAGTATCTGGTAGTTATGTAGTAAATGCGGATGATTTTAAAGTAGCTATTGAATCTTTAAAAAATATTTAGAGAAAATTTTAGAAAAACATTTCATAAAATTATGTTTGAAAATGTAATTTTATGAAAGCTAAAATTTATGATATTAAAATTTTAAAAATAAAAAGAAGAAAGGAAAAAAAGTTATGAAAAAGAAACTTATTGTAAGTTTAATTATTCTTGCATCTGTTTTTGCTATTTTGGCTTCAACTGTTATGGCAACTGAAGCAACAGATCCAGCAGGGATTCCTGTTCCAATTTCATTGGATGAGGATAATATGAGACAAGTTGTTGATGGAATAGTACTTGATCAAAAAAATGTAAATGATAAAACAGTCTATAATCTAAATGAGAGTGTTGAATTAAAAGATGAAATTATAAACGGAAATGTATATTTATTAGGAAGCAATGTTACGATTGAAAATGAAACAATTAATGGAGATCTTTTTATATGTGCTAACAATGTTAAATTAGGTGAAAATGTTATTTTAAATGGTAATGCTTTTATTTGTGCTTCTAATTTAGAGATTTCTGCAACAATAAATAGAGAAATTTTCTGTGTTGCAAAAGACGTTAATTTTGCAGAGAATGCACATGTTTTATATGATGCAAATATTTCAGCTGAGCACATTGTTTTAAAAGGAACATTTGAAAGAGACTTTAATGCATCAGTTAGTAATATGGAAATTAAAGAAACTGCAATGATATATGGAGATTTAAATTATACTTCAGATACAGAAGCAACAATTAATGAGAACGCTCAAATTAATAATATTAATTTTGATAAACACGTAGAAGAAAAAGAAACTGCAATTGATGTTGTTACAAGATATGTTTTAGATTTTGCTAAATATTTTGTTATAACAATGGTTGTAATGATTATATTTATTAAATTATTACCAAGATTTGTAGAGAATTGTAAAAAATATATTGGTATTTCATCATTTGGAATTGGAATTGCAACTTTGATTTTAGTTCCAATATTAATAGTTTTATTGTTTGTTTTGAGAGTGACTTCAACAGTTGCAATAGGAATGCTTGCTTTGTTAATGCTAATTCTTATTATTTCAATGGCTATTACAAATATTTCGTTAGCTAAATATTTTGAAGCAAAGAAACCTAATGTAAAATTACCAATTTGGGTAGCTATTGTTACAGCTATTACATGGATTATTTACCAAGTACCTGTATTAGGTGGAATATTAGCATTTGTATGGGTAACAACTGGATTAGGAATTGCAACAAAGTATTGTTTTACAAAGAATAAATAATTAAGAAAATAATATAGAAAAAACTTCGTGATTATTCACGAAGTTTTTTTCTCATAATAGATGCAATCAGTATTTGAGTTTAATTTTTTTGATTGTACAGTTTGATAATTGCAAAATCCGTTGATTTTGATATATACAATCATAAGAACATTTGATATTTGTCAAAGTTACATACACCTCTTTAGTAATTATTATATGATTTTTTTAGATTTATATTCATTACAATATTTTGTGATAGGACATTTTTCACATTTTGGAGATCTGGCTGTACATGTATATCTTCCATGCCAAACGAATAAGTGATTAACATCAACCCAATCTTCTTTTGAAAATTGTTTTAATAAATCTTGTTCAATTTTTTCAGGATCATTTTGTTTTGAAAATCCTATCTTATTAGAAATTCTACGTGCGTGTGTATCTACAGCGATTCCTTGAGCATCATGAAAGGCTTCTAGCATTATTACATTTGCACTTTTTCTACCAATTCCAGGTAAACTCATTAAATCTTCCATATTGTTTGGAACGATTGAATTAAATTCTGTAACTAATTTTTGACTACATGCTAATGCATTTTTTGCTTTATTTTTATAAAAACCACATGGGTGAATTATTTCTTCTAATTTTTTTAAGTCAATTTTTGCCATTTTTTCAGGAGTACCATAATCTCTAAAAAGAAGAGGAGTTGTTTTATTAACTCGTTCATCAGTACATTGAGCTGATAACATTACTGCTATTACTATTTGAAATGGTGTTTCAAAATCTAAACTGCAAGTTGCTTCTGGATAGAAATCTCGTAAGATATGTAATATTTCTTTTGATTCTTTTTTTGTTTTCATATTATACTTCCTTTTTTAATATAATTTAATATCATAATTTGAACATTATTATATAACAAATAATATAATATATAAAGAGATGGGGGAGGAAAATAGCATGTTTAGAGGATTAAAGAAAACAATTGCAGTATGTTTAATTGGATTTGGACTTGGAACTATAATGGTGTTATTATTACCTGTTACATGGTGGCTTGTTATAGTTGGAATTGTTGTTATTGCGATTGGAATTATGTGGCTATCATGCTAAAAAGGTTGTTATATTAAAATCTTCTTTTTAGAAAGGATGATGAGCGTGAAGGTTGTAGTAAAAAAATCTCCAAAATTCCTAAGAGGTTTTTTGAAGTTAATATTTGGTATAAAAAGCAATTAATGCTAATTGAAAAAATTAAATAATATATAGAATATGAATAAATACTTAGATAACACAAAAAAGAGGTATGATGCAATCAATACCTCTTTTGCTTTATCAATCTAATTAAGCTCTTGTAACTTTTCCAGAACGTAAGCATTTTGCGCATACTGTTATTCTTTTTGGTTGACCATTAACGATAGCTTTTATTCTTCTTAAATTTGGTTTAAAAGTTCTTGTTGATCTTTTACTAATGTGTGAACGTGTGATACTTAATTGATTTCCGAAATTTATATCTTTATTACAAATTGCACATTTTGCCATGACTTTATGCACCTCCATTTATTTTTTAACTGACTAGTAGATAATATAACATAGTTTTTGGAAAAATACAAGGGCTTTTTGGCAAAAAGTTTGAATATTGGATAATTTTATTAAAAAGAAAAACGTGATGACATACATAATAGTGTATTGTCATCACGTTTTCGCGTGTTACTCTAGATTGAGAAAGGAAGATCTTCAAACATTTCTTCTAATGCCTCTTGTGGTACGAAGAAAGCATCTGAGATTTTTGTGAATCTATGATACTTTTTAAATTGTTTCGTTAAACCAGGTGTTAAGAGATTTGTTTGAATCCAGAATTCTCTAACCATCTTATCCTCAAATAGGCAAGGAATATAAGTCATTCTGCCTTTACCTGAACATTTTTCAAATACGTCAGTTTCATCTGTCATATATGAATAGATTGGTAGTTTTACTAGTGTGCAACCTGTGAGCTCAGAAATTTTTTGAAAATTAATTAATTCGTATGTTTCAAACAAATGTCTGAGTTCATCTGATGGGTGAACGATATCCCGATAAACAAGTTTTTTGTATAACTGCTCTGCTGAAGAGAAGAGATAGCTCTTTTCTCTTATTGTTAATACATAAACATTGGCTACCCGGACAGGATAAAAGATAGCATTATCAAATTTGCATGCCTGAAAAAAATGATTATAAAAATTAGTGCATGCTGGCTTGCAATTTGCAAGATCTCCTTTTTCATAACTATGGTTGTATTCGCGCTTAAGCTCAGAAGTTGAGCTTACCTTGGCGTACCGTGTTATAAACTCTGTTGTGTGTTTCATAAAAATGCCTCCTATTTGTTTTTTGTTCTAATATTATACCACGATTTATGTTAACATACAAATCTTAGTAGACAATATTTATATTTAAATGATAAAATGGTTGTAGAAATTCGAAAATAAATGTACTTAATGGAGGAATAATATATATATATGAAAAGAAAAGTATTGATATTTGTATTATTGATTACAATAGGAATATTAGTAATTAGTTTTGTTGGTGTTAGAAAATATTTGGAGAAAAAAAATCAAAAAGAAATTGATGATTCAATTCATGGTGTTATTATTTCTGAGGATGTTCCTTTTTATGCAAAGGCTGAAACTGAAAATGTTAAGCAATTAAAATTATTACACAAAGGTCAAAATGTATATATATTAGATGAATTTGAACAGGATGACATAGAATGGTGTAAGGTAAAAATTGATGGTAAAACTAATGGATATATTAGAGCAGATAATGTTCAATATTATAAAGAAATTAATTCTGAAAAAGTGCTTGTATCAGATGTTTCACAGTTTAACATTGGCAAAAACTTTGATGATATGGAAGAATTTGAAGTTTTCTTATTAGAAAATAAGATTAGTTATGTATATATAAGAGCTGGTGGACGAGGATATGGAGAAAAGGGAAATTTTTACTATGATGAGCATTACGAAGATTATATAAAGGCATGTGAATATTTAAAAATTCCTTATGGATTTTACTTTTTAGATGAGGCATTAAATGATAAAGAAATAAAAGAGGAAGTTGAGTTTATAAAAGAGTTTATAAATAAAAATTCTGGAAAGTATTGTCTGTTACCGGTTGCATTAGATGTTGAAAAACATGAAGGAAATGGTAGAGCTGATAATATATGGGATACAAGAGCAGAGCTTGTTCAAGAATTAATAGATCAATTAAGTGATGAAGATATAGAATCAATTGTATACACAAATGCACAAACTGCAAATTTATATTTGAGTAAGCTAAAGACTAAGTTTTGGATTGCATATTATCCTGAAGAAGGTAAAATACCAGATTATTGGTATTTTGATACTAAACAAGATGGTGCTTCAAATGCAAGGCTTCAAAAACATACGATAGGTTGGCAATTTACTGAACATGGAGCTGGTGATGAGGTTTCTGAAGATTTGGATCTTTCACTTATGAAAAAGAATTTTTATAAATAAAGAAATAAAGTAGAAAGGAATTACTATTTCTTTCTATTTTTTATATTATAGGAAAGTTCTTCGAACTTCCTATAATATAAATACTTTGTACAGAAATTTGCTTTGCAAATTTCGCACACGAACAAAGACGCGGACTTTAAAATGTTTTAATAAGTGCAAATGTTATAAATAGTTCGCTTTTGTTCTTTAAAATTTGTGGAATGAGTTTTATAAATAATTAGTTAAGCATATACATTAAAAAAAGGTAGAGGAGATATGGTATGAAAAGAAAAATATATTTTGCTTTTTTGTGTATATGCTTTTTTTGTATGACAGAGGTTGTGAGAGCAACTTATGTGACAATTCCAACCTGGTCGGAGAATGCACTTGTAGAAACCTCTGGAGAAATCGGAGAGAACTTTTTGGATTTAAGTTGTGAGTCAGCTATTTTAATTTCTCAGGATACTGGAGAAGTTTTGTATGAACATAATGCTCATGAAAAATTACGTCCTGCAAGTGTAACAAAAGTTATGACGATTTTACTTATTATGGAAGAAATTGATTCTGGTAGATTATCATATTCTGATAAAATTGCATGTAGTGAGACTGCTTCAAGTATGGGAGGATCTCAAATTTGGTTAGATGCAACAGAAGAACTTACAGTTGATGAAATGTTGAAGGCAATTTGTGTTGTTTCTGCTAATGATTGTACTGTTGCTATGGCAGAACATATAGCAGGTAGTGAAGAAATGTTTGTTGAAAAAATGAATCAAAGAGCCAAAGAATTAGGAATGAATGATACAACATTTAAGAATTGCCATGGAATAGATGAAGATGGACACGAGACTTCTAGTTATGATATTGCACTTATGTCTAGAGAATTGCTTAAAAATCATCCAGAGATTACTAAATATACAACTATTTGGATGGATTCATTGAGAGATGGAAAATCAGAGTTAGTGAATACAAATAAATTAATAAAGAATTACCAAGGAGCTACTGGCTTGAAAACAGGATCTACGTCATTGGCTTTGTTTAATTTATCTGCGAGTGCTATAAGGGAGAATTTGTCGTTGATTGCTGTTGTTATGAGAGCACCTACAACTAAAGAGAGATTTAGTTGCGCTAGAAAATTATTAGATTATGGTTTTAGTAATTATCAATATAAAAAATTGGCTGAAAAAGATTGTGAAGTCATGAAAGTACCTGTTATGAAAGGAACAGAAGCGGAAGTTGCTGTAAAATATTCTGATTCAGTTGGAAAAGTTATGAAGAAAAAAGAAGATGGAAATGTTGAGCAAGAAGTGATAATTAATGGGGATATAATAGCTCCAATTCAAAAAGGAGATGTATTAGGAAAGGTCTTTTATAGAGTTAATGGTGAGGAGGTTGCAAGTGTTGAATTGGTAGCTGATTCTAGTGTTGAAAAGTTAAGTTTCTTTAATATGGGAAAAAGAGTTGTGAAAAAATGGTTTTATTTATTTAGAAATTAATATAAAAATGAAATGTGATAAAAACACGTATTTTGATTGACAAATCAAAATAATGCAAGTATAATATATTGTGTAACTTTATTGAAAGGAGTACTAATATGTTAGCTAAATGGTGGAGAAAAATAGGTCTTTTAATTTTAATAATAGCATGTTTATTTAATATTACATCAAAATTGGTTAAGAGAGTTTCTTTCAGTGATAATGTAAAAAGTACAGTTTCAAATACAGTTGACAATGTGGTTACCCAAGTTAAAGGTGACACGGAAAATAACAAATCAGACAAAAACACAACTAAAAATAAATAAAGTATTGAAAAATAAGATTAGTTGTGGTAATATATAAAAGATATTGTTAAGAATAGTAAGGAAGAGGTGAATTACATGAGAGAAGGAATACATCCAAATTATGAAGCAGCAACAATTACATGTGCTTGTGGAAACGTAATGGAAACAAATTCAACAAAAAAAGATATGAAAGTTGATATATGTTCAAAATGTCATCCATACTGGACAGGAAACTTAAAGAGAGAAACTACTGGTGGTAGAGCAGATAAATTTAAGAAAAAATATGGATTACAATAATAATCAATATAGACACTTGAATGTTTTAAAATGTTCAAATGTCTATATTTTTTTGTCTAAAAATGTTGAAATATGATGATTTTAATTATTAAATTGTGTTAAAATAGTAAATACTAATATTAAATATATTTATTTCGGAAAGGGTATATGAATATGGAAGAACAAATAAAAAGAGCTTTAGAAGCGAGAGAAAAAGCATATTGCAAAAGTTATAAAGTTGGTGCTCTTTTAAAGATGAAGAGTGGCAAAGAATATACAGGATGCAATATTAACAATCAAGGTATTCAATCAATCTGTGCAGAGAGAGTTGCTTTTGCTAAGGCAATTTCTGAAGGGGAGATGGATTTTGAATATATTATTGTAGTTGGTGGCGACTCAAAAAATGATAAACTTGATAAATGTTTGCCTTGTGGTTATTGCAGACAATTTATGTCAGAATTTGTTTCAAAAGATTTTAAAATTTATGCATATTATGATGGAAAAATAGATTCTTATACAATTGATCAATTGTTACCAGAGGCTTTTAATTTATAAGAATATGCTAAATATGGGAAGAACTAATCCGAAAGCTTGCCAGTATGATTATACTGACAGCTCCGGATTTTGTTTTCTTTATATTCGTAAATTGCGTATGAACTAGCTTCTAAAAAGCAGTATATAGCTAACAATATTATTACAACAGTCATTGTTTAATTCCTTTCTAACTTAAGTTTTTGAAAATAAAAATCCTGATATTAAATGGTTTGTACAAGTTACTTCAAAGTCAGCTTCTTTGTATAATTCATCCCAATTATATTTATCGAGAGAGTCTTGGGTAAGAAAGTTTTGATTGAAGTGCCCTTTAAATCCTATTATATCTGACCCAAAATCTTGTGATGTTTTGTATAAGAAAGCTGTACATGAATCATCAATAAATTTATTTATTTCTGCTTCTATTTTTTTTCGTGCATCTTCAGTCGAAAAATCAAAATTCTTATTAGCTGATAGAATTTTCGAATTAACATTTATCTGACATTTAATTTTTGGTTTATTATTTTCTAATTTAACTTTAATTTTTGTTTTATCTAGTGAGCTTATATTAACACTTAATGGAGTATCTGGTGTTTGATAATTATAAATATCAATTGTTGCTTCTTCAAAATTGTTAGTTAATATGTTGTAACAAATTGTTTCGAGTCCTGATGTTCTTCCAACCATTTTATAATTTTTGAAAATAGCTAATCCTAAACTTTCTATTGTATTTTCTTTAGTAAAGCAGTAAAGTGCTACGGGTTCTAAAACATCGTTATGAAGTGAAGAGTAAAAGTTTGAAAGTTCACATGGAGTAATATAAGAGGTTATTTTAGCAGATTCTATAAATGAACTATAATATTTTGAAGAAATATCTTCAATTTCAGAAGCAGTTTTTAAAAAATCAGAGGCTTTGTCTTGGCATATAAGAACATTACAAGTTGGTCGTATTTCTATGTTATTTGCAAGTGTGTTTATTATATCGTCTAATCCTTCTGTAGCAAGTTCTTCTGAAATTATTAGTGCAGTACAATGAGAAAGATTTATCTGATAAACATTTTCGAGATTAAAGATAGCTAAGCCCAGGTTGAAAGAATTGCAATTTGTTGTTTGCATTTCTGTTGTTATCTGAGTTCCACTAGATTCGGAAGAATCAGGTTTGGCTATTTGAATTGATAATGTAAAAGGTTCATCTTCTGAATTTGATTTATCTATTCCTAGAGCAATAATATATGTTAATTCTTCAGTGCCACGTACGTCATAGGAACTGGCGAATGTTATGCAAACTGCAAATATTATTGCTGAAATTAGTATAGTTTTTTTCATATTAAAGTGGTTCCTTTCTTTTAAAGTATCCTATTATTAAAATGATCAAACATAGCACTAATAGTGCTAAAACAAAATATTTATAAAAGGTAGTTTCCAAATATTTAAATAGTGATTGATTTTGAAATAAAACTAATAAAGCAAAAAATAAACTTAAAAATGAAAAGGAATAATTATGTGATTTTGTGCAGTTAGTTAATTTCGCAAAAATATTATTTATAAACATTAATGATATACTCAAATAAGAGAACGAAGAAATAATCCATAAAAATATAAAGATAGCATCTGTTCGTTGAAGGAATTTTCCAAGTTCTATGGAACGTGTTAAAAGATACATAGATATTATTTCTTCACTATTTATTATAAATGGGAAAATTGAAAGTAAAATTATTGTTGTAAAAATTAAGAAAAGTCCAGAAATAATTATAGATGTCAAAGCTATTTTTTTAAATTCATTTTTATTTTTTAAAAAAGGAAGTATAAAAAATAAATATAATAAGCCACCATATCCAAAGATATTAAGACTTCCTTTTAAAAATGTGTTTTTTATGTTTGTACCCAAAATTGGATTAAGTCTTGTAAAATTTAAGTCTTCAAATGTTCCAAAAAAGATAATTATTAGACTAAGAAGTATGATTGGAATAATAACGCTGTTTGTTTTTACGATAGCTGTGAATCCAATTTTATTTGCTACGCCCATACAACTTAGAAATATTATAAAAATTAAATATTCTGGAGTATTTGGAAAGTAGATTAATTGTAAAAGATTTGAAAACTCATAAATAACTGTTATTATAATGATGGTAAATAGAATAATAAATAGAGAGCCAACTAATATTTTTAAAGGTTTTTTTCCAATATATTCTGAAATTTCAATAATATCTTCATTGGGAAATTTTTTAAATAATTTACAAATTAGTAAAGTAATTAATATGGCTAATATGGTTGTGTATATTAAATTTATAGGTGCACCAGTTTGTGATTGTCTTATAATCTCTTTTGGAATATTTAATAAAATTTTATTAATCATAACAATTAAGATTAATAAGATTGCTTCAGTTTTTCCAATTTTTACGTTCATATAATACCTCCTAATATTTCCATTTCATACTTATTTTTTCTTCTTGTTTAGGCCTTTTTGTGTTTAAGAAAGAGCCTCTTTTTTCCTTTTTCCAGATAGGTTTTATTAAGAAACTTGAGTCGTTGTTTTTGTCACTTGGTGGAAGATATGGAGAAAAATAAGATACGCCAAATGATTGCAAATTAGATAACAAAATTAATTGTATAAACATTCCAAAGCTGATTCCTAAAAATCCAGCAATGTATGAAAGTATTATATACATAAAACGAAAAGTTCTTATGGTGAAGTTTAGCGAAAAGTCGGGGATAGCATATGAACAAATTCCAGTGAGAGCAACTATAATGATTAATAGTGGAGTTACTAGATTTGCAGATACTGCGGCTTCTCCAAGAATTAATCCACCTATAATTCCTATTGTTGAACCTATGGGAGCTGGAACTCTTAGACTTGCTTCTCTGGTTAGTTCAAAAGATATTTCCATGATTAGTAGTTCTACTATTACTGGAAAGGGGATAGATTTTCGCATGGATGAAATTGCAAATACTAAATCTGTTGGTAAAAGTTCTTGATGAAAATTTGTTATTGCTACATAAAATGCAGGTAAAAACATTGCTACCAAAAATGCTAAACAACGAATTATACGAATTAAATTTCCGTATTGATGTTTTAAGTTCATATCTTCAGGTGATGTTATAAAGTCAACAAGAACAGCAGGTACAATAAGAGAATAAGGATTTCCATTAACTAAGATTACAATTCTACCTTCTAAAATATTATTGCAAGCTCTGTCACATCGCTCAGTTGCAAAAGTTTGTGGAAATAAGATTCCAGAATCATCTTGTATTAACTGTTCTAGAGTACCAGAGTTTATTATTGTGTCAATGTCAATATTATTTAATCTGAAACGAACTTCATTTATTAAATCTTCATTTGCAATGTTTTTCATGTAACAAAAAGCTACAATTGTTTTAGTAACTTTTCCAATATTTAATTGTTCTATTATTAGATTTTCGTTGTTTATGATACGTCTTAACATGGAAGTATTAGTTCTTATGTTTTCAACAAAGGCTTCTTGTGAACCTCTGACGACAACTTCATTTTCTGGTTTCGAAATGCTTCTGGTTTGATATCCTTTTGCCTCAATGCAAAATGCTTGGTCTATTGTATCGATTATAAGGCATGTAAAACCACTATTTATTTTTGCAATGATTGAAGAAAAATCATTTTCTTTTTGAATAGAATTTTGTGAGATTAATGAGTTGTAAATTAAATCTTCTAAATCAGGTGTGCTTGTTGTGTGGAAATTTAAATCGGTGTTTTTATTTATTATTAAAGTTTCAGAAGAGGTATCTGTATTAGTTGGATTTTTATGCATTAGAGGATTTAAAACGTAATGGTTAATTATATCTGAGTTTACCATTCCATCGATGTAAATTAATGCTGATTTATATTGTTTTCCTTTTGCATTTAAAATGAATTTCCTAATTGTTATGTCACTATTAATTAATGCATTATATTGAACTGTCAAAAATGTTAAGTTTTCTTGTAAATATTTAGAAACTTTTTTATATATCTTTTTTTCTATTTCGTTATTTGAAATTTGTGTTTCAGAAAGATTGTAAGAATAGTGTGTTTTGGGATCAAAAGAAAATAGTTCATCTAAAAATTTGTTATTTGACATATATTTTTAGCTCCTTATGAATAAGTTTTAAATATAGTATAGACAATTTTATAAAGAATAAAACATAAAATTAGTTGCATAAATTATAAAATTCAAAATATATATTAATTAAAAGTAGTAGTCCAATTGAGATTTAGGAGGGTGTTATGGAAAATTTGGATATATACAAGGATATTGCTGAAAGAACAGATGGAGATATATATGTTGGTGTTGTTGGTCCTGTTAGAACTGGAAAATCAACATTTATTAAAAAGTTTATGGAACTTTTAGTATTACCGAATATTGATAATGAATATAAAAAAGAAAGAGCAATTGATGAATTGCCACAAAGTGCTGCGGGAAAAACAATTATGACGACAGAGCCAAAGTTTATTCCTAATGAAGCTGTTGAAATTACGATTGCTGATAATTTGAAATTAAAAACTAGAATGGTTGATTGTGTTGGATATTTGGTTAATAATGCAATTGGATATTTAGAAGATGATATGCCTAGAATGGTCAAAACGCCATGGTCTGCAGAGGAGATTCCTTTTGAAAGAGCTGCTGAAATTGGAACTAAAAAGGTTATAGAAGAACATTCAAGTATTGCTATTTTAGTTACAACCGATGGTTCAATTACAGGAATACCAAGAGAAGATTATGTTGAGCCTGAAGAGAGAGTTGCAAGAGAATTATCGGCTAAGCAAAAGCCTTTTGTTATTGTATTAAATTCTGCTGATCCTACAAGTGATGAATGTGAAAGGTTGGCAAAGCAATTGGAAGCTAAGTATAGTACAGCTGTTGTTTCATTAAATTGTACTGAATTATCTTTAGATAATATTAATGATATTTTTTCTAAGATATTATTAGAATTTCCAATTGAACAAATAAATATTAGATTTCCTAGATGGATAGAAGGTTTGCAAGATACAAATGAAATTAAAACTGAATTATTTAATGAAATAAAAGAATGTTTTTCAGAAACAAAAAAACTAAAGGAGATTAATGATGATGTTAGAAAGCTACAGTCAACTCAAGTTATAACTAGAACAGAGATTAGTAAAATTGAATTAGGAACAGGTAATGTTGAATTAAATATTAGTTTGAAAGAAGAATTGTTTTATAAAGTACTTACAGAAATTACAGGTGAAGAAATATCTGATGAAGGAAAGTTGTTTGCTAAGATTACAGAATTTTCAAAAATAAAGAAAGAATATGATAAACTTGAATATGCTTTACATGAGGTTAATGAAAGAGGATATGGAATTGTTAATCCAACAGTAGATGACTTGATATTAGAAGAGCCAGAAATTATAAAACAAGGATCAAAGTTTGGTGTTAAATTGAAAGCTAAAGCTCCATCCTTACATATGATTAGAATAAATACTGAGACTGAAATTTCACCTATTGTTGGAAGTGAAAAGCAATCTGAAGAATTAGTTAATTATTTACTTTCTGAGTTTGAAGAAGATAAAAAGAAAATTTGGGATTCAAATATTTTTGGAAAGAGTGTGCATGATTTGGTTAATGAAGGTTTGCAGAACAAGTTAGCAAGAATGCCAGAAGAGGCTCAAATGAAAATTCAAGAAACATTGCAAAGGATTGTTAATGAGGGAAGCGGAGGATTAATCTGTATTATTTTATAAAAATGAAAGAGGCGTACCTGCAAAGTTGCAAGTACGCCTAAAAAAGGATTAACGAATTTCTTTTATTATTGTTTTGCCAGAGGTTCTTCTGAAGTGCAATCTGTGATTGCAGAGATTTTCGATATATTGATGAGTAGCCAAGAATAGAATTCTCTTTTTATCGCGATTGCAGTAGGCGATGATAAATTGTAAAATTTTCAAAGCATCAGCATTATCATCGTCATCAGCTTCTGCATCAAGACCAGAAGTACATTCATCTAGTGCAACAATATCAATGTCTGGATTTAGCCAAAACAAAATCTTTGAAACAATGAGACGTTGTTTTTGGCCTTTGGATAGACTGTTTGCGGTGTTTTCTTGTAACCATGTCCAGAAGTTTTGGCATTGTTCGGAAATTTCCTGGTAAAGTTTCATTTCTTTGAGGATATATTCCATTTTTGCTAATTCGTCTGGTGTTGGTTTTAGACGTGTTTTTCCGTCTAAACAAAAGATTTCATCCCAGAGTGGCATGCTTCCAAAATCTATACTTTCATCGTAGTAAACATAGTTTACTGGAGTGATTTTGGATTGCTTTACTTCTTTAAATCGAATACGTTTTGTGGTTACCTTTAGGAAAGTCGATTTACCACTTCCACTTGCTCCGGTTAAAGATACACAATCACCTTTTTCAAATGACAAATCTCGGTCAAGAATTAATCTAAAGGATTTGTCATTTTCGGATGTTTCAGCATATGCAATCTCAAAAGGAGATATTTCTAGTGAATTGATTGATTCGGCTTTTTCTCCTTTTTGAAGATTGTAGATGTTAAGAATGTTTTCCATCATGGAAATTTCTTTTTCTAAAACATCCCAGTTTTGAGAACTTTCAGTTATAATTTTCAAAATTTTCTCAAAATAGGTGATTGCAGTATTGTAAACAACAAGTGTTGCTGTCATTCCCGCCACGGTAGAAAGATCGATTTTTCCACTACTGTACACATAAGTTAAGATTAGAAAACAAGAGAATACAATCTGTACTACAGTAGATATAATGTTGGTAGTGAAATCTTTTGTTATTAAATCTTTCTTCCTTTCGAAATGATCTTTACTTAAAGAATTATACCTATTTAAACGACTTTCTTGATCTTGAGAGATGATTGGAACAACTCTCAAAATGTCGTTTTTAAGTATGGACTTCTCATTCTTTAATTTGCGATCTACCGTTCTGAATTTAGAATGTTGAATTCTGTCACATGTAGAGCAGAGCAAAGATATTAAACTCGAGATGAGCAAAAATGGAATGAAAATGTACTGTGGAATTGCGGTGTTTGTTACCACTGTCACAAGTAATATTATGAATGTCATTACAATTTGAATGATATTGTATATGTAATGATTTTCTAGATTCCAGTAACTAACAAGGTAATTTCCAATGCAACTTGTGATTTCCTCGTTTGTTGCTTGTTTCCACTTATTTCCTTCTTTCAGGAATACATTCCAACTTACTTTTGCCAAAATCTGACTCCCAATCATTGTTAAGGAGTCTTCTTTAACGAACTCGAATTCAGTTGAAATATTTTGATTCCACTGATTGTAAATGATATGTACGATGGATTGCGCTGCATATACCATGTACAAAGCTATTCCCAAGATGCCCAATCCATGCTCGATAGCATAATTTCCAGCAAGGGTAAGGTAACTGAATAGTGCAAAAATGCAGTTCATAATTAAAGTTGCACTATTCAATTTACGTGCTATTTTTTTCAATTCTTTTGGTTGTTCCAAGATTTTGTCTTTGATAAAGTCCCGACGAACAAAATCTTTAAGTAATTTACAAACCTCCTTAAAAAATTCATTTCTTTGTGATTGATTGTTTTGAGCCATTTTTTTCATCCTTTCATATTTTGTGTGCAAAATTATTTGCGGGTGATGTTTTGAGTGAATAAACAACACAGTGATATAGACATATGACTTAATAAGTCGAGTAAAAAATGAAATTATTCAAATTAAACTAAATGTATATATCACAAATTTATTATAACACGAAAAGTTTACATAAACAACAAAACTGAGCCAATTTAAGCTTTAACTAAATTAGGAATTGAGATTTTATTGAAATCCTGATAAAATATATATACTATAATAATTAGAAGAGAGTTTGATATGGAAATAAAGAAAAATGAAATATATGAAGTAGAGATAATAGATAACGGATGTAATGGGGAAGGAATTGCTAAGATAGATGGTTTTACTGTTTTTGTTCCAAATGTGATTAAAGGAGAGAAAGTGGAAATAAAAATTCTAAAAGTATTATCATCACATGCATTTGCTAAGGCAGAAAAAATCAATAGTATATCAGAATTTAGAAAAGAAGCGGATTGTGATACTTTTTCAAAATGTGGTGGTTGTTCGATGAGACATATGGAATATGTTAAAACATTAGAAATAAAGAGAAACGTAGTTGAAAGTTCGTTAAGAAAACAAGGAATTAGTGTTAATGTTAATCCAGTTATAGGAATGGTCAATCCCTATTTTTATAGAAATAAGTTACAGTATCCGGTGGGGATTAATGAACAAGGTGAGCCAGTTATTGGAGTGTTTGCACAACGTTCACACAGAATCATAGAAACGAAAAAATGCATGATACAAAATAGATTATTGCAGAATATTGCAAATGATATATTTGAGTTTATAAAGAATAATGATATTTCTGTATATGATGAGAAAAATCAAAGAGGACAGATACGTCATTTAGTTTTAAGAATTGGTGTTAAGACTAATGAAGTAATGGTAACTATTGTTAGTAATGAAGAAAAAATTGATAAGGAAAATGAGTTAGTTAAATATATTTCTGAAAAATATAGCGAGATAAAAACAATTGTTAAAAATATAAATTCTAAAAATACGAATGTAATATTAGGCAATAAAAATATTATTTTATATGGAGATGGATATATTTATGATGATTTATTAGGGTTTAAATTTAAAATATCTCCAATGTCATTTTATCAAGTTAATCCAATTCAAACAGAAAAGCTATATTCTACAGCTATTGAAAAAGCAAAATTAAATGGGGATGAAACAGTGTTTGATTTATATTGTGGGATTGGAACAATTGGAATTTGTGCTTCAAAAAATATTAAGAAGTTATATGGGATTGAAACAGTACCACAAGCTATTGAAGATGCTAGAAGAAATGCAAAAGAGAATGGTATTAAAAATGCAGAATTTTTTGTTGGAGATGTTGAAAAAGAATTGCCAGAATTTATAGAAAAAAATAATATTAGTGCTGATATGATTTTTATTGATCCGCCAAGAAAAGGTTGTGATAAAGTTGCTTTAGATACAATTATGAAAATTTGTCCTAAGAAAATTGTTTATGTTAGTTGTAATCCTGCAACATTGGCGAGAGATTTAAAAATCTTAAGTGAGAAATATGATATTGGCGATGTTACACCTGTTGATATGTTTCCTTTTACAAGCCATGTGGAGTGTGTGGCAGTGCTACATATAAAAAAGTTATAAATATGGTAAAGTAGATGAAAAAGAGTAAAGAATAGGAAGTGAGAATAATGTTAGGAAATAAAGTAGAATTTTATGGAGAACAATTATCTTTGTTGGCTATAGCCAAAAGAATAGGAATTTCAAGAGATACATTAAATAAGCATTATGTGAGTACAGGGAATATATATGAAGCTGAAAAAATATGTAAAAAAATAATAGAAGATAAGCAAGCATCGTTAATAGATTATAATGGCGAAAAATTAGCGATGCAAACTATTGCTAAAAAAGTAGGAATAAAAGATGCTAAGACTTTAAAAAAATATTATGAGCAAACAGGAGATATATATTTAGCTATTGAGAAATGTAATGAATCAAAGATTGAATATAATGGAGAACTATTAACGTTAGATGCAATTGCCAAAAGAGAAGGATTAAAAAGGGATACTTTGGAAAGAAACTATAACAATACTGAAAATATATATGATGCGGTTAAAGTATGCTTAGAGAAAAAGAAAAAAGCTGAGGAAGCTAAAGTTACATATAAAGGAGAGTCAAGAACAATAACTTCTGTTGCAAAAGAATTAGGAATTAGTAAAGAAACTTTGAAAAAATACTATAAAAAAAGTGAAAGTATCGAAAAGGCAATAGAAATGTTTAACAAAAATAAGCAAGAAGTTGAAGACTCTAAAATAGAATATAAGGGAGATCATAAATTTTTGAAAGCAATTGCTAGAGAAGAAGCTGTTGCGGAAACTACATTAACAAGATATTTTCAAAAATATAATAATATAGATAAAGCTGTGTTTATGGCAAAAATTCAAAGAGAAAAAAGTAAGCGAGTAAAAATAAAAGGTGGAAATGTAAATTTATATGATTTATCTATTATTTTAGGAGTAAAGTATTCAGAATTAATTAATTGTTTAAAAAATGGTATGTCTATTGAAGAAATTAAGAAACAGAAACCAAATAATAGTAAAAGAATGAAACTAAAACAAGAATATACGATATTATCAAGTGGACAAACATTGTTAGAATACTGTGTGGAAAATGGAGTGAATTATGCCTTTATTTATAGAGCTATTAATACTTATGGAAAGACAATAGAAGAAGCAGTTCAAGAATACAGAAAAAATGGATCTAATATGCCTCGTAATTGGGTATTCGAAAAATATGGTGTATTATTAAGACATTTAATGACAAGTAGTAACATAGATATACAAAGAGTTGTGGATTACATGAGAAAAGAGCAGATATCAATGAGTGAAGCAATTGAAAAATATGTAATAAGAAGAAACTCAAAAGATAATAAGTTAGATTCAGATTGGATGCAAGAAGTGTATGGAATATTAACTGATGAAAATATGTCGGATGAATATGAAGAATTTAAAAATACATTCTATATTGATGAAAAGGAAGAAGAATGTATTATTAAAAGTCAGAGGGAAATTCAAGCTTTAGAAAGAAAACTTTTATTGTTTGAAATAGCAGAAGTAATTGAAGAAAATACTTTTTCAATTGAGGAATTACCAGAATTATTGCAAATTTATGAAGTTCAAGCAGATGAAGTAGAAACGATTTTCTTAGATTTATACAGTAAATTTGAAAAAGGGATAATTCTTGGAGAAGAACAATCTCAGTTAAAAAGAAGAGAAGTTTTAAATGAAATAACTAGAAAATGGTATTATTTAGGACAAGAAGAAAGAGAAAGAATATTAAAAGATAATGAAGTTACGGATGAAGAAAAGCAAATGATAGTTAATACTTCTAATGAAATAGTAAAATATAAAGGTATGCTAAAAATAGGAGAAAAAGATAAAATAGTTGGAAAAAATTAGTTGTGTGATTAGAAAAATGATCATTCTGGGAATAATTTGAGAAATAAAAAAAGGTGATTGAAGTGAAGAAATTAAATTTAGTAGTTGTTTTCAACCAAAAGATGAATCAAGTTCTTTTTTGTATTAGAGCAAAAGAACCATATAAAGGATTGTATAATTTTGTTGGCGGAAAAGTTGAGAACGGTGAATCTAATGATGATGCAGCATATCGAGAATTATTTGAAGAAACAGGTATAGGTCGTAATGATATAGAGTTAGAGCATTTTATGGATTTAAATTATTTTAAGTATGAAAATAATTTGCAGGTTTATTTTGGCGTTTTAAAACGTGATGTTGAATTAGTGGAAGAGAAGAATAAACTAGAATGGGTTATAATTGATAATGACCTTTTGGATATTAATAAATTTGCAGGAAATTATAATATTCCACATATAGTAAAACAAATACAGGTTTATTTAGAAAATGGAATGTAGTAATGATTTTATAATTATGAAAGGATTTTTTATGATGATCAAAGAATAAAGTTTGTTTAGAAGATAAGGAGTATGATGAAGCGGTTGGAAAGTTGAGACAAGCTTTATCAAATAAGGAAGAGTTTTTAGAACGAATTAGAAATGTTGTTAAAGATATATAGGAGGAGAGTAAAAATGGAATTAAAAGAAATTGAAGAAAGAATTGCAAAAATAGAGGAAAGAAATAAAAGAGTAGAATTAGATAAAACATGGGAAACTAGTTGGACAAGAAAAATATGTATAATGATTTTAACGTATATTGTAGTTATAATATATTCTTATTTGATTAGAAATATAGACAATGTATTTTTAAGTTCATTGGTTCCTGTAATTGGTTTTACCTTATCAACATTATCTCTAAGTATAGTTAGAAAAGTTTGGGAGAAAAAGGCAAAATAGAAATTATATAAAATGTGTTTGTGAAAATATTGGTAAAACGGGACTTGAAAATGTAATATAATTGTGATAGAATTTGAAACGGACTGAAAGATATATACATATAATATATCTTTAAATTCAAATATAATTATAAGTTAATTATAAATATTATAGGAGGTCAAAATAATGAGAGATTATTTAGAAATTGATGACGTAAAAGCTTTAGAAATTTTAGATTCTAGAGGAAATCCAACTGTTCAAGTTGAAGTAACTGCTGGTGGATATAGCGGAGTTGCTATGGTACCATCTGGAGCTTCTACTGGAAGTTTTGAAGCTGTAGAATTACGTGATGGAGATGCTTCAAGATACTTAGGAAAAGGTGTTTTAAAAGCAGTAGAAAATGTTAACACAATTATTAGAGAACACGTTGTAGGAATGAACGTTTATGATCAAGTTCAATTAGATAAAGCTTTAATTGAATTAGATGGAACTGAAAATAAAGGAAAATTAGGAGCTAATGCTACATTAGGTGTTTCTTTAGCAGTTGCTAAAGCAGCAGCAGCTTCTTTAGGAATGGAATTATATCAATATATTGGTGGAACAAATGCTAAAACATTACCAACTCCAATGATGAATATTATGAATGGTGGTAAACATGCTGATTCTACACTTAGTGTACAAGAATTCATGATTATGCCAGTTGGAGCTAAAACATTCTCAGAATGTATTAGAATGTGTTGTGAAATTTATCATAACTTAAAGAAAGTTTTAAAATCAAAAGGATTAGCTACTGGTGTTGGTGATGAAGGTGGATTCGCTCCAGATGTTAAAGATGAAGATGAAGCTTTAGCTTTAATTATGGAAGCTATTGAAAAAGCTGGATACAAACCAGGTGAAGAAGTTTGCTTAGCATTAGACGTTGCTGCAACTGAAATGTATGATGAAGCTAAAAAAATTGGTGAAGAAGGAAAATATCATTTCTGGAAAATCGGTGTTACAAAAACTTGTGATGAAATGATTGCTTTCTATGAAGATTTAGTAAATAGATATCCAATTATCTCAATTGAAGATGGTTTATCAGAAGAAGATTGGGAAGGATGGAAAAAATTAACTGAAGCTTTAGGTGATAAAATTCAATTAGTTGGTGATGATTTATTCGTTACAAATATTAAAAGATTGCAAAAAGGTATTGATTTAGGAGTTTCAAATAGTATATTAATTAAATTAAATCAAATTGGTACTTTAACAGAAACTTTAGATGCTATTGAATTAGCTAAGAAAAATGGAATGACAGCTGTTGTTTCTCATAGAAGTGGTGAAACAGAAGATACAACATTAGCAGATGTTGCTGTTGCTACAAATGCTGGTCAATTAAAGACTGGTGCTCCTTGCAGAACTGATAGAGTTGCAAAATACAACAGATTATTAAACATCGAAGATCAATTAGGTGATGTTGCTATTTATGCTGGAAGAAAAGGATTAAATTTAAAATAATTTAATATAAGAATGCTTTGAGAATCTTTCTCAAGGCATTTTTTTATATTATAGGAAAGTTCTCTGAACTTCCTATAATATAAATACTTCGCACACGAACAATTAAATGTGGGCTGAATTCTATAATTTAAAATATAGAAAAATTTAATCAGCCCACTATTGTTCTTATTATACAAGAAAAAATGTATGAGAAAATATTGAAAAAAGTGATATGTGTTTTATAATATTTTTGCTTATTTTAAAGTAGGAAAGTTTAGCGGAGAAATTGAAACAGAGAATATAATCTTAAGAGAATTGAAAATTTTGTATACAATTTTCAAAAAGGAGGAATTTAATTGAAAAGAATTGTTATGGCTTCTTCAAATAAAGGAAAAATAGCAGAGGCAAAAGAGATTATGGAAGATTATGAAATTATTTCATTAAAAGATGCTGGTATCGAGATTGATGTTGAGGAAGATAAAAATACTTTTGAGGATAATGCTAAGAAGAAAGCAGAAGAGATTGCTAAAACTTTGGAAAACTCAATTGTTATTGCTGATGATTCTGGTATAGAAGTTGCTTTTTTGGATGGCTTTCCAGGAGTTTATACTAAAAGGTGGCATGCTGGATCAGATAGAGAAAGAAATGAAGCAATATTAGAACGTATGAAAGGTGTGCCAAAAGAAAATAGAAATGTTAAATTTAGTACGGCAATTGGTATTTCTGATGGATATAAAACTATTTCTGTCGTTGCCAGTTTAGATGGCTTGGTGTCTGAAAACTGCAGAGGAGAAAATGGATTTGGATTTGATGAGATATTTGAATTAGCAGATGGTAGAACTTTAGCTGAATTGTCATCAGATGAAAAAAATATGATTAGTGCTAGAAAAAAAGCGTTAGAACTAGCTAAAGATAGAATAAAAAATGAATTTGAAGTGTAATTGAAATATTATGTAAATCGTGCTATAATTTTATTGTATCTAATTAAATTATTCATACAGCTATGGCTATAGCTAAGGAGGTTGCAGCATGGGTAAGAAGTATGAAATTGAAGGACGGATTTTTGAAGAGGCTGAAGTAGCTAATCAGTTGATGCTTTTTTCAGATGGATGTTCACTTATTCAAGTAAACTTTGATTTACTCAATGAACCACATTTGAAATACATTGACGGAGCGGTTTACTGGGCAGGTCTGCCGACTTCTGTTAAGAATGAACTTGTGAAGAGGATTAAAGAAGAATATCCTGATGGGTTCAAAAAGGAGAAGTCATGTAGAGTAAAAAAGGATTCGTTACTGAGATCTGCTATTTCAATAATTAATGATCATGAGAAGTTTGAGATTATTGATTGGACTGAGAGTGGCAGATTGAATGTTGAAAATGAGGAGTATACCAAGTTTAATGGTATAGCCAGGGTAGAAGAACATGATGAAAGCATTGTAATTTTAGTACAGCCAGATAGGGAAAAAGTGGCTGTATTGAAGAAGTTTTTTCATCATTTTTCGGAGGATGATGCCAATGTATCTTTGCTAAGTATGGTGAATGCCAGAATGTTAGGCAAAGATGAACTTATTCAGAGAGATGGCTGTTTACCAAAAGAAAGAATTACTTATTTTCAGGAATTTGCCATTTTGAATGAATATGAGTTTGCAATGTTTGATCAGAAGAGAAAACTGAAATCTATGCAGGTATATGCTAAAAATCCTGTTGGTTGGGTTGAGTATTGCGAATATGGTAAATTCCTGATTTTTCAATCAATTGAGTACAATTAGAAAAGAGGCAAGCATGTAATATGCTTGCTTTTTTTTGTTTTTCTAATATGTTTAGTATACATAGATAAATATAAGTTTTTAAGTTAGATGTGAGCTTGGTTATACAGTTGGTATAATTTAATTTCTATTAAATTGAAAGTCAAATAATTAAAAGACATTTTTAAATTATGTTTTGAATAATAATTGTATATCAGGGATACTTAACGTGAAAAAAATGCTGAAAAATGGCTATAATTAGCGAAAAATATATTGACAAATATAGGAAAAGATTATAGAATAAAAGCGCAAAAAAATATTTCTGAAATTTGTTGATAGGAGGTGAAAAAATGAAGAAAACATTGGGCATTAGACTTGCTTTTTGTGTAATGTTTTTATTCATTTTATTTTTTTCTAATGAAGTTTTAGCAGCTAATGAAGGTTTGACAGTTTTAAATAAAGAAAATAATGAGTACATCATTTATTTAGACTCTACATTAGATAAAGACTATGAATATGCATTTACAAATAGTAATACTGCAAACAAAGATGATTTAGATTACATAAGAGCTGAAAAAGAAACTTCAGATGGTAAATACGTTATATATGTTACTGAAAAAAGATATAATGATTATTTTTCAAATGGAACAGTATATGTATACGTAAGAGATTTAGAAGGAAATTATTTAGCTGATGGAATTGAAATTGATCTTAATGATTGTATTTCATATGATGTAATTGATCTAGTAAATAATGTTACCAAAAGAATTGCTGTAGATACTACACAAAAAACTGCTACTCAGAGAACAGAAAATGGTATTGTTTATACTACAACTAGAGGAAGAGTAGATATTACAGATGACAGCGATTCAGAGTATTATTATAGCTTAGTAAAATTACCAAATACAGAAGAGTACAACAGATTTATGGATTTAGCTGAAGAGCTTAATAGCTTGAAGGCAAAATCAGAACTATATGAAAATATAAGGATGTGTAAAGAATTTTATGATCTATACTACCAATTAATGCCACGAGCAGAAGGTTGGAATTTAGTTTCTGATATGAAAATTGAGCAACCACTTGATTCTAAAACAGGTGACCAATATATTCTTTGGATTAGAAATGATTCAAAAGAGATTGAGGATGTTCAATTTTTAACATGTTTCCAAAATGAAGATAAAGAATTTGTTAAAGATAAAAATATAGTTAAAACAACATCAAAATTACCAATTACTTATGATAGTATTGTCCTTTTCGTTATATTAGGAGTTGCAATTGTTTTATTAATAGTTGCTGTTCTTATAAAGAAAAAGACAAATAAGGAAAAAAACATTAATGAGTAAAAAGAAGTTTTTGAATTTTTTGATAATTTTACTTGTTGTTGTTATTTTAGTGACAATTTTATTGATTGTTATTAAATATGGTAGAAATCAGATAAACGAAAAGCGATTATCAGATGTTGTTGAAGAATTTAATAGTAAATATGATAACGAAAATGATAGTGATACACAAATTTCAGAAGACATTAAAATAGATGATTATACGGTAGTGGGTATTATAACTATTCCAAAGATTGATTTGAAATATCCAATATTGGATAGGACAGATAATAAAGGAATGAAATTATCTATTACTAAATTCTGGGGAAATGAATTAAATGAAATTGGCAATGTCACATTTGCTGGACATAACAACAGAGATGGGACGATGTTTGGAAAAACAAAATATCTAGAAAAAGGTGACATAATTCAAATTACTGATAAGAAAAATAGGACAGTAGATTATGAAGTTTTCGATTATTATATAATTGATCCAAATGACGTTTCATGTGTTGAATCAGTTGATGGTAATACAAAAGAAGTGACATTAATAACGTGTTCAAATGGAAATAAAAAAAGACTTATAACTAAGGCAAGAGAAGTTGTTAAGAATAATGACTGATTTTGAATATGAGTTTTATTGAATTATTTGAACCTGAGAAAGGAGGATAAAATGAAAGATCGATTAAAGGCTCTTGATAAAAAAACTATTGCTGCTATTGTAGCTACTTGTATTTTAATTATTATTGCTATTATTGGAGCGGTTGCTTTCTTAAAAGATGATGGTTCAACTAGTGCAAGTGATGAAATTGCACAAAGAGAATCAGAAAATAGCAAAGTTGTTGATAATGAGAGAAAAGATGATAGTCAATCACAGAATGAAACAACTCCAAATGAGAATGTTTCAAATGAAAATACAAATAGTACTGATGTTTCTAATAATACTGAAAATACTACAGTTAATGGAACAAGTTCAGAAACAACAGCTAATGTTAATGCTAACGTAACAAGAAATGGAACAACAACAGCTACAACAAATGCTAATGTTCCAAATCAAGAGTACGTTACAGAAAGAGTCGAAGAAACAGAAAGACAAATTACAGAAGATTTAATGGTTTCATGGCAAAAATTAGATTTGTCTGGAAAGTTTACAAATATTAATATTGATGAGTCAAATGTTACAGCTAAGAAATTTTCTTCACAAGATAAGAAAACAGTTGTAGCAGGAGATTTGATTACTTATACAATAGAAGTAAAAAATATAAGTAAAGAAGCTAAAAAAGGAATTAAAGTTTCAGATGCTGTACCTGTTCAGACAGAACTAGTTGAAATAGCTGAAGATGCTGATGTAAAAGAAATTGATGGTGCAAAGAAAATTTATTGGTCAATTGATTTTGCTGAAGGTGAGGAAGCAAAACTTTTAAGCTTTACAGTTAGAGTTTTAGAAGATGCTACTGGAACTATTAGAAATGTGGCTGTTGTAAATGGTGAGAAGACTAATGAAACACATAATACTATCATAAATACAATTAAGACTAGTGAGATTGTAAAATGTGATAGAGAAGAGTTTGAAGGTACAACAGTTCATGAAAATGATGAAATTAAATATACATTAACAATAAAAAATACTGGTGATATTGCTGAGAAGATTAGTGTTTCAGATGCAATAAAGGAAGGTTTGACGTTTAAAGAAGGTTCTTTAGAAGTTAAGAATTCTGATGTTCCAGTAAAATTTGAGAATGGTGAGGTTTCATTAGAAGATTATGAATTAGCAGCAAATACCACATTGGAAATTTCTTTTGTTGCAACAGTTAATCCATTAGGAGAAAATGCAGATGGTTCTCCAGTTACTTTAGGAAAAATTAATGCTAATAAGGTAACTGTAAATTCAAAGGAAACTACTGATAAAACACCAGATGGCGGAGATAAGGATTATAATGTTGTAAAACCTTATGTTGAAACAAGTAAGGCAAGTAAGGTTGTTAAATGTGACAATTATGGAATGATTGATGGTGACGGTGTTGATAAGATTAAGACTGTTCACGAAGGTGACGAGATTGAGTATACAATTACAGTTTCAAATAAAAAGGGAACTGCTTCAGATCTTGTTTCATTGAGAGATGAGATTCCAGAAGGATTGACATTTATTGCTGATTCTTTAAATGCTGAAGCTTTAGGTGCTGGTGTTAAGGTAGTAAATAATGTTTTAACATTAGATGATTATACAATTGCTGCTGAAGCTGTACTTAATATTACATTTAGAGTTAGAGTTAATGAATTAGGTGAAACAAAGAATGAAGATGGAACAATAACTAAAAATACTCATGCTAAATTAGAAGCTAATAAGGTTATTGTAAATGGTGATAAGGAGAATCCAAAAGAGGATCCAAACCCACCTACAGATGTTAAGAAACCAATGATTTCAACTACTAAAGTAGGTGAAGTAATTGAGTGTACTGAATATAATCAAACTGGTAAAGTAAACGTAGTTCATGAAAATGATGAGATTAAATATACAATTACAGTTTCAAATTCTGGTGATGAGAAAGGTAAGGTTAATTTAACTGATACTATTAAATCAGGATTATCTTTTGTAAGTGTTACTGATAATAAAGGTGTTGCTGAACAAGTAACAGATGCTGATGGTAATGTTACAGGTATAAAAGTTGAAAACTATGAACTTGCTGCTGGTGATTCATTAGTAATTACATTAGTAGTTAAAGTTGATGGGTTAACTGAAAATGATTTAGTTAAAGTTGAAGATAATAAATATGTTTATAAAAAGGTAATTGATGCAAACGTTGTTACTGTTAATGATGAGAATATTCCAGAAGAGGGTGGCGACAAAGAAGTACAAAAACCTTTGATAGAAACAACTAAGACAAGTGTTGTTTCAGAATGTACTGAACCAGAAGGTTTAAAACAAACAGGAAATGTTTCTACAGTTCATGAAGGGGACACAATTTCTTACACGATTACTGTTTCAAATGAAAAGGGCTCTGCTTCAAAGGTAATTAATGTAGAAGATGAGATTCCAGAGGGATTAACACTTGATGAAAGTTCTGTAAGAGTAAGTAAAACAGTTGATAATATGACTGTAAGTGGTAATAAGATTTCAATAAGTGGCTATACATTAGAAGCTGGAGAGAAATTAATAATTACTTTCAATGTTACGGTAAATACATTAGGTGAAAATGACTATGTAGAAGACAAAAATGGAAATAAAACATGTACAAAAGTAATTGATGCAAACTATGTTGTAGTTAATGGTGATAAGGAACATCCAATTCCAGATCCAGATGGGTCAAAAGATGTTAAAAAAGCAATTATTGAAACAAGTAAGGTAAGCAAGGTTGTAAAATGTGATGATTATTCAATGATTGATGGTGACGGAATTGACAAGGTTAAGACTGTTCACGAGGGTGACGAAATTGAGTATACAATTACAGTTTCAAATGCTAAGGGTTCAGAAGCTGGAATAATCAATTTAAATGATACTATTCCTGAGGGATTAAGTATTTCTGGTAATGTAAGAGCTAACTTAGCAGACGCACAAGCTAAAATACAAGTTAATGGAAAAACTATTACATTAACAGGTTATAAATTGCAAGCAGGTGCAACTCTTGTAATTACATTTAATACAGTTGTTGATGATTTAGGAACAACTACAAATGATAAAGGAGAGACAGTAAAAGTTGTTTCAGCAAAACTTACTGCAAATAAAGTAACAGTAAATGGAATTGATAAAGAAGATTCAAATCCACCAACAGAGATTAAAAAACCAAATATTGAAATTTCTAAAACAAGTACAGTAGCTGATAAAGATTATGTACGTGTTGGAGAAAGCTTTGATTATATAATAACAGCTAAAAATAATGGAACTGAAAAAGGAAATGCTGTTATAACAGATAATATACCAGCTGAATTTACTTTTGATAAAACTAATATAAAAGTTGATGATCAAGATGTTGGTGATAGTGTAGTGGTTAGTGGAAACAAAGTAGAATGGACTGTAACAGATTTAGCAGCTGAAAGTTCAAAAGTATTAAAAATTAGAGTTACAGTTAAAGATATAACTGGTGTTAAAGCTGAAACTACAAATACAGCAATAATTGATAATGGAAATCCACCATCATCAACAGAAGTTAATATTGGAAAACCTGCTATTGATGTTACTAAGTCATCTCAAGTTGCTACATGTGATGCTTATGGAATGACAGGTTCAAAAATTGATGTAGTTCATGAAAATGATGAAATTCAATATACAATAACTGTTGAAAATAATGGTGTTGTTTCTGATAAAATCAATGTTAGAGATGAATTAAAAGATAAAGTAGAGTTTGTTGAAGGATCTTTAATAGCTAAGGTTGGAAATCAAGATGTTACAGATGTTAAAGCTGAAAATGGAGTTATTTCATTAGATAATTATGAATTAGCAGCTGGAAGTAAACTTGTTATTACATTTAAAGTAAGAGTTAAAGCTCTTGGAGTAGATGATAATGGTAATAAGATTACAAAAGCTACATTTGAAGCAAATACAGTAAATGTAAATGGTAAGTCAACTGAAGATCCAAAAGGACCAAATGAGATTAAGAAACCTGATTTGAATGTTACAAAAACAAGTTCAATTAAAGCAGGTCAATATGCTGAGATTGGAAAACAATTCTCATATTATATTGTAGTTGATAACAAGGGAGATGAGAAAGGTTCTGCAGTTGTAGAAGACAATGTACCAAGCAATTTAAGAATAGATAGCTATGGTGATGTAATAGCTGGAGATACAATTAGTGTAGAAGAAAATAAAGTTACATGGAATGTAACAAATTTACCAGCTAGATCTTCAAGAATAATTGAAATTAAAGTTACACCAATATCAATTAATGGAAATGAAGAAACAATTACAAATAAGGCTGAAATAAAAGATGGACCAGAGTCATCAACAGATGTAACTATTGCTAAACCAATTATTTCAACAACTAAAGCAAGTAGGGTTGTTAAATGTGATGATTATGCAATGGTAGATGGTGATGGCATAATCAAGGTTAAAACAGTTCACGCAGGTGATGAAATTGAATATACAATTACAGTAACTAACTCAGGTAAAGTTGCTGGAAATGTATCTTTAGAGGATGCTTTGAAAACTGGTGTAACATATGTTGCAAGTTCAGTAAAAGCAGAATTAGTTACTGTTGCGAGTGATAATTCTGAAGTGAAAACTACGTTAAGAAATGTCGCAAAATATGATACTTTAACTAATAAAGTAAGTGTTACTGATTATTCATTAGTAGCAGGTGGTAAACTAGTTGTTACATTCAAGGTAAGTGTTAATGAATTAACTGGTACAAAGACTGATGGTACGCCAATAACAGAAGCGGATTTCGTAAAGAATGAAGTAATTGTAAATGGTGAATCAATTGAAGATCCAGATGGACCAGAGAAAGTTAAGAAACCTTATATTACAGCTACAAAAACAACACCAGCAGCTGATGTAGATTATATTAGAGAAAATGAAAGTGTTGTTTATACAATAACTGTAACTAATAATGGTAAAGAAAAAGGTAATGCGGTTGTAACTGATACTTTAGATAGTAGATTAAATTACAAAACATCTGAGTTAGTAAATAAATATGAAAAAGATAATATTTCATATGATTCAGCTACAAGAACAGTTACATGGAATGTTTTTGATTTAGAAGTAAATGAATCAAGAACAGCAACTATAACAGTATGGGTAGGAAGTTTCAACGAAGTAAGTGAGACAATACCTAATAAAGTATTAGTTGATAATGAACCAACTGATGAGGTAGAAATTACAGTTGGAAAACCAATGATTTCTACACAAAAAACAAGTAGAATTACTGATTGTACAAAGAATCCAGAAATTTTAGATGGAACAACGGTACATGAAGGAGATGAAATTGAATATACAATTACAATTTCTAATGATGGTACGGTATCAAAGATTATAAATGCTGAAGACCAAATTAAAGATGGCTTAACTTATGTTGAGAATACTTTAACTGCAAGTCTAGAAAATACAGGTGCTGTTATAACTAATGGAAAATTAGTAATTTCTAACTATGAATTAGCTGGAAATGCTGAATTAACAATTACATTCAAAGTAAGTGTTGATGAATTAGATGAATCAGATTATTTAGTTGATAAAGCTGGTAATAAGATTTATAAAAAAGTAATTGATAGAAATGCTGTTGTTGTTGATGGTAAAACTACAACAGATGATAAAGATTATGAAGTAATTAAGCCAATGATTAATACTACAAAGGATGTTTCTAAAGCATTAGTAAGTGTTGGAGAAGAATTTTTCTATGTATTAAAAGTTGAAAATAAAGGAACTGATTCTGGTAGTGTTATAGTAACAGATGAGATTCCAGAAGGTTTAACTTATAAAAGATATAATATAGTTATTCCAATGAATTGCGCAGATGTGGTTTCAGAGAATAATGGAGTATTAACATGGAGCGTTAATTCAATTGCACCAAACGAAACAAGAGAAATGAGAGTTTATGTAACAGCTAATGAGTTAGCTAAAGATGGTGCTGATAGAATAACTATTACTAATACTGTAAAACAAGATGGAGAGCCAACTGATCATAAAGATGTTGATGTGGCTAGACCAGTAATTTCAACAACTAAGGCAAGTAAAATTACAAATTGTACTCAAATGCCAAAAGTATTAACAGGTTCAACTGTTCATGAAGGTGATGAGATTGAATATACAATTACAATTGAAAATAAAGGCGATGTTACAGGTAATATAACTGTTGAAGATCCTATCCCATCAGGTATGACATATAAAACAGGTTCTTTAAATGGTGTAGCAGGGGCATTTGTTGAGAATAATGTTGTTAAATTAAACAGTTATTCATTAGAAGCACATGAGAAATTAACAATTACATTTAAGGTTACAATTGATGATCTTGGAAAAGATAGCGATGGAAACAATGCTACGAGTGCTGAATTAAATGCTAATACTGTTAAAGTAAATAATGTTCCAACAACTGATCCAAATCCACCAACAGATGTTAAGAAGGCTGATATAGTAATTGCAAAAACAAGTACTGTAACTGAAAGTCATGTAAATGTTAATGGTGAGTTTGAATATGTTATAACTGCTACAAATAGAGGAGAAGAAGTAGGTAGTGCTGTTGTTACAGATATAATACCTAGTGATTTTAAATATATGGGATATACTCAAATAGATGGCGATGTAGTTAATGTTAATGATCCAGAAATAAAATGGAATATTAATAACTTAGCTGCTGGTGCATCTCGTGAGTTAAGAATTAAAGTTATTGCTAAAGATATTGATAATGTTGAGAAAAAGGTTACTAATACAGCGACAATTGATAATGGAAATCCACCATCATCAACAGATGTAACTATTGGTAAAGCTAAGATTTCAACAGCTAAAGTAAGTAAAGTTGTTAAATGTGATGATTATGGAATGATAGATAGTGAAGGTGTTGATAAAATTACAACAGTTCACGAGGGTGATGAGATTGAATATACAATTACAATTTCTAATGATGGAACGGTTGCTGGAATTGTAAATATGAATGATACATTACCACAAAGAATGACATATAAGGCAGGTTCATTAAATAGTGAAGCTGTTACAGCAGGAGTTTCTGTTGCAGAAAATGTAGTTTCATTGAACAATTATTCATTACCAGCAGAGTCAAAATTAACAATTACATTTAGAGTAACTATAGATAATTTAGGAACAACAACAGTAGATGGAAAAGAAGTTCCAGTAGAATCAGCAAAACTTACTGCAAATAAAGTAACGGTAAATGGAGTTGATAGAGAAGATCCGGAGCCACCTACAGATGTTAAGAAACCTATTATCAATACTACAAAGACTAGTGTAATTTCTGAATGTACTAAAGGTCAAACAACAGGAACAACAGTACATGAGGGAGACAAAATTAAATACACAATTACAGTTTCAAATAGTGGAACTGAGTATAAAAATATTGATGTATCTGATACATTAAAATCAGGAATATCATTAATTGAAAATACAATAGCTGTTAAAGATAATGGAAATGTTACTCAAGGTATTGCTGTAAGCGAAGATAAGAGAACAATTTCATTAAACGATTACAGATTGGAAGCAGGACACACAGTAACGATTGAATTTGAAGTTTCAGTAGATACTTTAAGTGAAAATGTTACAAAAGCTAGAATTGAGGCTAACCAAGTTATAGTAAATACAGAGACTACAACTGATGAAAAAACATATGAGATTGTAAAACCAAATATTAATGTTACAAAACAAGTATTAAATACAGAAGGTAATGATATCAATGGAAAGACAGTAGATGTTCGTTCAACATTAAAATATGTACTTGTTGGAAGTAACACAGGTGATGAAGATTCAAAAGTAACTATTACAGATGATATAGACATTAGTAAATTAACTGATGTAATTGTTACAGGTGTAATTAGATCTAATGAAACAGATACGCCAATAGCTGTTACTTATGAAAATGGAAAAGTTTCATGGTCTGGATTATTGAAAAAGAATGGTGGAAATCAAGTAATTATCACAATTGAAGCTAAGACAAGGATCTTAAATGAATCTGAGTTATCTTATGTAGTTGAAAATACTGCTAAGTATATTCCAGAAGGTTCTTCAGAAAAGACTACAAATAAAGTAACAAATAATGTTGAGATTATGATTGAATCAGATAAGACAGCTGAGGTTATAAATGCTGAAGGAGATGGAAAAGCAGAATATGGTGATATTATAGAATATACTATTACTGCTGAAAATAAATCAGATAGTGATGGAAAAGTAAATATTACTGATCCATTACCAAAAGGTGTTGAATATAGTGAAACACTTGAAGGAAAAGCTAATCCAATAATTATTAAAGTAAATGGAATAATTGTTGGAAATGGAAGTTATGATGCTGAAACTAGAACAATATCATATAATGGAAATTTAGCTGCAAATGCAAAACTAATATTAACATTTAAAGTTAAAGTTACTTCAACTAATATTGATGAAGATATTGTAAATACTGCAACAATTAATGGTATTGAGAAATCAGCTACTGTTGATGTTGTTAAGAAAATTAGTGTTTCGGCTACAGCTCAAGTTACAAAATCTATGGATTTAGTTTTAGTACTTGATGTTTCAAGAAGTATGACAGAGAATAATATTGGAAGATTAGATGCACTTAAAGTAGCTGCAAAAGCATTAGTAAATAAGGTATTCCCAGATGGAGTTGAAACAGATTCTACTGTAACAATTATTGCATATAGTAAAGATGCAGAAACTTCACCAACATACACATATAAAGCTAAGGCTAGTGCGATTTCAAGAATAAATAACTTGAGATCAATTGAAGGTACAGATATTAATGATGGTTTAGTAGCAGCTGATAATCTACTTACTGGAGGTACATTAACAAATGATAAGAAAGTTGTTATATTCTTATCAGATGGTGCACCATCAACGCCACAAGATTATACTGGACTTATTGGTAAGGGGTCAACAAATGCCCAAGAATATCCAACATATCAAAATAATAGTGTAGAAAATATTATAGCATCAGCTACAAATGTTAAAGCACATGCTGATATGGTATATTCAATAGGCTTAGGAACTGAAAAGGGATTGACAAGCCAATGTGCTTATGTAGCAAAGTGTTCTGAACTTTCAGATGTAATTACTTCAGATTCAAATGTTGATACAAATAATAATAAAGTTACAATTACATTAAGAAATTCTTCTTCAAGAGAAGTAACTGTAACAAGATTAACTGCAAATATTTCAGAAATTACAGGTGTTACTTCTGATGATGTAACATATACTGAAGGTGGTTATTATAATTCATCAACTTTAACATGGAATAATAGTATAGTTGTTCCAGCTAATGGTACAGTGTTATTAGAAGTTTATGTAACAAGAGATAGCTATTCTTGGGGAGGACCTCGAGTAAGTAATATTATTCCTGAGTATCAAAGAGTTTGTACAAATGCTACACATCAAGCTATGAATAGTGTTGTTCCATTTGATGGAATTAAAACAGCAAAAGATGGATCAAAATATCATTATTATACTGAAACATCATTAGCTAAGTTTGTATTAAAGACAATTGGAAAAAATAAATATATTCCAGTAGATGATGGAGCAGATACAACTGCTACTACAGAAAATCTTTCTAAAGAGTTTGATACAATTTTGAAAGATTCTTCAACAACCCATTCAAATGCTATAACTTCAACATCACCAGCTGTGTTAACAATTGCTGAAACAGCAAACGTTATTGGGGATGTAGTATTAAGTATAGGTGGAACATCTTATACTTATGATGTTAATGAATTAATAGGATCAATTACTCTTCCAACAAGAGATGTGTTGAAATATATTCAAGGAGTTGGATTTACATTAGAAGTTAAGGAACCGGCTACATTTGAAAAAGAGTTACACATTGCATATACAGTTGATAAAAAATAAAATAAAATACAATAAAAAATACGTCTTTACATTTAATTGTAAAGACGTATTTTTATGTTTTTTGGAAATAAAGAAAACGGATTTTAAAATGTTTATACAAATTAAGATCCGTTTTTTCTATATAAATAAATTTAATAGCGTAAGAGTAATAGCAGAGAATATAACTTTAATTGATATTCTTTTGCTTGTTTGTAGTGCGTTATTAATAACGAGTAATCTATGTTCTTTTCTTACTGTAAGTGCTAGAGTTGTAACATTTTCCTTTGTTTCATAATTAATATTTTTCATTTGAATCACTTCCTAAAATTTTATCTACTGTATGTTTTAAATTACTTTTGTGTGTTGGATAATTAAGAGTAAAATTATCCTAATTTATAATCACATTATAGCAATAACAATATTTTTTGTCAAGTGTAATTAAAAAGAAATATTGTTGACATGTTTTTGTAAAAAATGACAAGATGTTTTTTAGTTAATTATGAGGAGAAAAAATTGATTGTAATTGATATAAATCTTAGTTGAGAATGTTAGAAATATATGATATAACAGAAATACAATAGATAATAAGAGATGGTATATGAGATGAAGATTAGTGATTTAAATCAAGAATATGATAAGTTGCAGAATAAGTATGGTAGTGAGGAACTTGATTCAATTTATAATGGAGGGTGTGAAAATAATCCGGATATTTGTTTTGTTTTTATGAATCCAACTGGTAGAAACATTGCTAGTTCTAAAGATTGGAAGGGAAGAAAATCACCTTGGATAGGAACAAAGAATATTTGGAAATTATTTTTTGAAACACGGTTTGGTTGATAATGAAATATATAATAAAATTTTAGAAAAACGTCCAAAGGATTGGGATTATGAGTTTGCAAATGAAGTGTATGCTGAAGTTGAAAGACAGAAATATTTTATAACTAATCTTGGAAAGTGTACACAGGTAGATGCTAGACCATTGCCAGATGAAGTTTTGAAACAGTATTTATATTTGCTAGAAAAAGAGATAGAAATAATTAATCCAAAAGTTATAATTTCTTTTGGAAATCAAGTTAGTTCAATTATACTTGATGATAAAATTTCGGTATCACAATGTAGAAAAAAGTATTATGTTAAAGAGATAAATGGAAAAGAGTATAAAGTATTTCCGGTCTATTATCCAGTTGGAAATGGAATATTTAATATTGATAAATCTATTGAAGATATAAAATGGATTAGGGAGATGTTTGTAAAATGATAAGGTTGGAAAATGTAAAGATACGAGATGATATAGAAGATGATGAAGTTTTATTTCGAGCATGTAAGAAGTATGGTGTTGATAAAAATGACGTAAATGATTTTTATATATTTAAAAAATCAATAGATGCTAGAAATAAAGATGATATTTTTTATAATTATACTGTTGATGTATCTGTGAATAATGAGGAGAAATATAAGAGAATTAAGCATGTTGAGAGAATTTGTTCTGATATCATGGTTGATGTTAGAAGAAAGAGCGGATGTAGACCTGTTATTGTTGGTGCTGGGCCTGCTGGCTTGTTTGCTGGACTTGTGCTTGTTAATAATGGAATGAAGCCCATTATTGTTGAACAAGGAAAATGTGTTGAAGATCGTAAAAGAGATGTCGATGAGTTTATTAATGGTGGAAAGTTAAAGGTTAATTCTAATATTCAGTTTGGCGAAGGTGGTGCAGGTACTTTTTCTGACGGAAAACTTACTTCTGGAATTCACAGTGTTTACTGTAGAAATGTATTAGAAGAATTTGTGAAATTTGGTGCTCCTGAACAGATTAAATATATTAATAAGCCTCATATTGGAACAGATAATTTAATAAAAATTATATCAAATATGAGAAACTATATAATAGAAAAAGGTGGAGAGTTTTTATTTGAGGAAAAGGTTGTTGATTTAGAGTTTATTGATAATAAGGTTACTTGTGTTATTACTGATAAGAGAAGAATGGATACAGATACAGTTGTGCTAGCAATAGGTCATAGTGCAAGAGATATGTTTATGGTATTACATGAAAAAAATGTAAAAATGGAAAGAAAAAACTTTTCTGTTGGTGTAAGAATTGAACACAAACAAAAAATGATTAATGAGTCACAGTATGGGACTGAAAGTAAACTTAAATTACCTGTTGCTGAATATAAATTAGCTTATCACAATCCTGAGACTGGAAGATCTTGTTATACTTTTTGTATGTGCCCAGGAGGATATGTTATGGCATCATCTAGTGAGGAAGGAACCATTGTTACAAATGGTATGAGTAAATTTGCAAGAGACGGAGAAAATGCCAATAGTGCAGTACTTGTAAATGTTGTTCCAGAAGATTTTGAAGGAGATAATCCTTTAGCTGGATTAGATTTTCAAAAAGATCTTGAGAAGAAAGCTTTTGTACTTGGTGGTGAAAATTATTTTGCTCCAATTCAAAGGTTTGGTGATTTTTTAGAAAATAAAAAAACTGAGAAAATAGGAAAAATTATTCCTACGTATAGGCCTGGGGTAAAGTGTTCAAATTTAAATGAGATTTTACCAGACTTTGTTGCTAGTACTTTAAAAGAAGGAATAAAATATTTTGATACTAAAATAAAAGGATTTGCAGATGATGATGCTATTTTAACAGGTGTTGAAACAAGAAGTTCGTCACCAGTTAGAATTATTAGAAATGAATTGCTGCAATCTGAGTCTGTCAAAGGATTATATCCTTGTGGCGAAGGCCCAGGATATGCTGGTGGAATTATGTCTGCGGCAGTTGACGGAATAAAATGTGCGATAGCAATTCTTGAACATGAATAAGTTATTTGATATACTTAAAAAGAATTAAAAAATGTAAAAGGGGAATGAATATGAAAGTTAAAGAAACAGTTTGGAATGATAGAAAAAGGCCTTTTTTAGGATTACCACTATCTTTTACAAAATATACTTTATTGGAAGATAAATTATTAATTGATACGGGAATATTTTCTTTAAATCAAGAGGAAGTAAAATTGTATAGAATAATGGATTTAACAATGAAACGTTCTTTACTTCAAAGAATTTTTGGAGTTGGTACAATTCATTGTTGTTCAGCAGATAAAACTACTCCAGAATTTGAAATTAAGGATATAAAGAAGCCTTTTGAAGTTAAAGAAATGATATCTAAGATGGTTGAAGAAGAAAGAGATAAAAAACGTGTGTCAGGTAGAGAATATTTTGCTTCTGAAGAAGATTACGACGATGATATAGATGATTAATGTAAATAATTATATATTAATAAGTTTGCTTAAATATTGTAAAAACAAATTATTAAGCAAGCTTATAAGATGTATAATGAAAGGTGAGTATGAAAAATGATTTCAGTAAGTGAGATTAAAAGACGTTTGCCAGAGAAGTTTATAGATGAGTTATATGAAATGTATTCCCCTGTAACTGTTGATAAGATTTTACTTGGAATGACTGATGATAGATATTTGACATTGAGGGTTAATACTATCAAATATAATATTTATGATTTAATGAAATATTTTAGAGAAAGAAATATTAAGTTTGAAAGAGTTCCTTGGTATTCTGATGCTTTGGTTATAAAAAATGCTAAGGAAAAGGATATTCAGAAGTTAGATATTTATGAAAAAGGTTATATATATTTTCAGAGCCTTTCAAGTATGGTTCCTCCATTAGCTTTGAATCCTAAAAAAGGAGAGAAGATATTGGATATGACTGCAGCACCAGGAAGTAAAACAACGGAGATGGCAGCTCTGATGGAAAACGATGGCGAAATTTTGGCAAATGAATTAGATAAAATTAGATGCGAAAGATTGAAATATAATGTTCAAATGCAGGGTGCAGATATAGTTACTGTAATTAATAGACGTGGTGAAAAGCTTGGCGATGAATATGTAGAAGCTTTTGATAAAGTTTTATTAGATGCTCCATGTAGCGGTGAAGGTAGATTCGTAGCTACAAAGGTTCAAACATATAGAGGATGGTCTGAAAAGACAGTTAATGATTTGGTAAAATTGCAGAAGAAATTATTTGAAAGTGCATATAAAGCTTTAAAACATGGTGGAGCTATGGTGTATTCTACATGCACAATAAATAGATATGAAAATGAAAAGCTATTAGATTGGGCTTTGGAAAATTTTGATATACAAATTAAAAATGTTGGACTTGAAATTAAAGATGTTATTCCTGGAGATAATACTGGGATAAATAAGGATGTAAATAAGGCAATTAAAATTTTGCCTTCAAAGTCAATGGAGGGATTTTTTGTTTCATTAATATATAAAAATTAAAATTGGAAGTGAAAATGAAATGAATAAAAATATAGAAGAATTGGTTAAAATAATTAAGAATAGTGATAATATTGTATTCTTTGGAGGAGCTGGTGTTTCAACAGAGAGTGGCATTCCTGATTTTAGAAGTGTGGATGGTTTGTATAATCAAAAATATGATTATCCACCTGAAATGATTTTAAGTCATTCTTTTTTTATGAAAAAAACAGAAGAATTTTATAAATTTTATAAGGATAAAATGAATTGTTTAAAATATAAGCCTAATATTACACATTTGAAATTAGTTGAACTTGAGAAGTGCGGTAAGTTAAAAGGTATTATTACACAGAATATTGATGGATTGCATCAAAAGGCTGGATCGAAAAATGTCTATGAACTACATGGAAGTGTATATAGAAATTATTGTATGAAATGCCATAAATTTTATGATGCAGAATATGTGTTTAATAGTGAGGAAAAAATTCCTAAATGTGAATGTGGTGGAATTATAAAGCCAGATGTTGTTTTATATGAAGAATCTTTAGACGATAGCTGTTTGATGAATGCAGTTGAATTGATTTCTAATGCAGATTGTTTGATTGTTGCAGGAACGTCATTAACAGTATTTCCAGCGAGTGGCTTGATACGATATTATAATGGAAATAAACTTGTTTTAATAAATAAGGGAGCTACTCCTTATGACAATTATGCTAATTTGGTTTTGAATGAAAAATTAGGTGATGTTTTTTCAAATGTTGAAGGTTTTACATAATTATAGTTTTGTTATTTATATTTTTTAGAAAGAAGGAAATTAGAATTGCAAAATACAAAAGATGTTATTGATATAAATAAATTATATGGTGAACAGTGTTTGACAGATAAAGATGAATTTTTGAAAAAATTTGAAATTGATGAAAAAGGATTAACTGAAAATGAAGTAGATCAAAATTTAAAAAAGTATGGAAAAAATGAAGTAAAACAGGCAAAGCCTAAAAAGTGGTATCATTATTTCTCACAAAGTTTGTTTAGTCCTTTTAATAGTATTTTATTAGGAATTGTTTTAATTTTATTTTATACAGATGTTTTTTTACCAGAGAACCCTAGTTTTGCTAATATTATTGTAATAATTGTATTAGTTGTAGTAAGTACTTTACTTGAATTTACAGAGGAATATAAGTCAAATAAAGCGGCTCAGAAGTTGAAGGAGTTAGTTGAAACAACTACAACAGTTATAAGAGATGGAAAAAAGATAGATATTCCTTTAAAAATGGTTACAGTTGGTGATATTGTTTATTTATCAGCTGGAAGTATGATACCTGCTGATTTGAGAATTATTGAAGCTAAAGATTTGTATGTTGGACAATCTTCTTTAACAGGAGAGTCAGATTCTGTTAAAAAGGTTGTTAATACGGAAAATGAAGAAGAAATTGAAAGCATATTAGATTTAGATAATATTTGTTTCATGGGAACAAATGTTATTTCAGGTAGTGCAAAAGGGGTAGTTATTAAAGTTGGAGATAGTACTTATTTTGGAAAGATTGCAAAAAGTGTTTCTCCTAACAAGCCTAAAACATCTTTTCAAAAAGGTATTGAGAATATTAGTAAATTATTAATTCGTTTTATGGTTTTGATTATTCCAATAATATTTTTGTTTAATGCATGGAAACATGATTTGCTTACAGCTTTTACATTTGCTGTTGCTATTTCAATAACAATCACACCTTTATTATTACCAGTGATATTGTCTTCTTGTTTATCAAAAGGTGCTGTGAGAATGTCAAAAAAGAAAACTATAGTAAAAAAATTGGATTCAATTCAGAATTTTGGTGCTATGAATATTTTATGTACTGATAAAACAGGAACGTTAACAGAAGATAAGATTGTTTTGGAAAAGTATTTAGATGCTACAGGAAAGACAAGTGATAAGATTTTGAAATATGCATATCTAAATGCAAATTTTCAGACTGGTTTGAAAGGTAACATTGATGAGGCTGTAATTAAAAGAGCTATTGAAAATGGACTTGAAGTTTTAAATGATCAATATGTGAAAGTTGATGAAATTCCATTTGATTTTACTAGAAGAAGATTGTCCATAGTTGTATCAGATCAGGAAAAAAAGAGATTTGTTATTACTAAAGGTGCGATTGAAGAAATATTATCTATTTGTACATCTGTTGAGATGGAAGGACAAATAGTTAATATGACCGATACAATAAGAAAAAATGTATTATCTATTAGCAAAAAAATGAATAAAGATGGCTTAAGAGTTGTAGGAATTTGCGAAAAGTTTGCTGATGAAAATATGGAAAGCTTTTCTGTTGATGACGAGAGAGGCATGACATTCTTAGGATTTATTGGATTTTTAGATCCACCAAAAGAATCTGCGAGAGAGTCTGTGGCTAAGTTAAATAAAGCAGGTGTTAGAGTTATTGTTTTAACTGGTGATAATGTTGATGTTACTAGATGTGTGTGTGATAAAGTTGGCATAAATACTCAAAGAATAGTTGAAGGTTCTGAGATTGATAAGTTACCAGATATGGGCGTTGCTAGACTATTGAGAAAAAATAATATTTTTGCTAAATTGTCTCCAATTCAAAAGGCTAGAATAGTTAGAATATTAAGAGACACAGGAAATGTTGTTGGATATATGGGGGATGGAATAAATGATAGTCCTTCTTTATCAAATTCAGATGTTGGAGTTTCAGTAGATACAGCTGTTGATATTGCTAAGGAATCAGCTGATATAATATTGCTTGAAAAAGATTTGAAAGTTTTACTAGATGGGGTAGATGAGGGAAGGCGTACTTTTGCAAATCTTTTAAAATATATAAAACTTGCTACAAGTTTTAATTTTGGAGAAGTTTTATCTGTTATAGTTGCTAGTGTTGCGTTACCATTTTTGCCTGAAACACCAATTCAATTATTAGTAGAGGGATTGCTATATGATTTTGGTCAAATGACATTACCTTTTGATAATGTTGATAAAGAATCATTACGTAGACCAAAGAAATTTGATATAAAAAGTTTAAAGAATTTTATGCTTTTTATGGGGCCAATTAGTTCTGCTTTTGATTTACTTGTTTTTGTGTCATTATGGTTTGTGCTAGGAGTGAGAGAGGCAGCTGTGTTCCAAACAATTTGGTTTAGTTATAGTATTGTTTCAAATTTAGCTGGAATGCATATGATAAGGACTGCAAAGGTACCATTTTTCCAAAGTAATGCTCATAAAGCAGTATATGCTTCATCAATTTTATTATCAATAATTGGACTTATATTACCTTTTACTTTCGTAGGTAGAATGATAGGTTTGGTACCAATAGCATATGAATATATTACTTTAATTTTGACTGTAACAATATTATATTGTATGATAGCTATAATTGCTAAAAGAATTTATGTTCGTAAATATGATGAATGGATTTAAAATTTTATTATAGAAAGTGTGGTTATATGAAAATATTAGTTGGATCAAAGAATCCTGGAAAGATAGCTGGGACAGAGCAGGCTTTTTTGAAATTTTATAAAGATTGCGAAATTGAAGGAATACCTGTTGATTCTATGGTGAGTGATGAGCCTGTTGATGATGAAATTTACCAAGGTGCTAGAAATAGAGTAGACAACTTAATAAAATATGCTAAAGAAAATGGAATAGAGGCTGATTTTTATGCAGGTGTTGAATCTGGACTAACTAATAGGTTAGGAAAATGGATTATTGTAAATGTGGCAGTTATAAAAGATAATAATGGTGTTGAGTCTTGGGGAACTAGTCCTGGCTTTCCAGTTCCAGATAGATATGTGGATAGAATTATAAAAGAAGATTTAGGAACTGTTATGGATGATATTTTCAATGAAAAAGAATTGCGAAAGGGAAAGGGTGGAATTAGTTTTTTAACACATGATGTTATATCTAGAATTGATTTGACTAAAGATGCTTTTGTAATGGCTTTGACTATGTTTGTGAATGATGATATTTGGAAATAATGTGTGATAATTTCTTAGAAAGTGGAGAAATTTTAGTTTATTAAATAATAAGAAGGATCTGATAAAAAATATATATAATGAAAAACAGAGTTTAATTAATTTAAACTCTGTTTTTATGTTATATAAAAGCTTTTCAAAATTCATATAATATAAATATTTTATTTTTTCTTTTTGTTGATATTATATGTTATTGCATTGTCATTTTCTAAAAAATATTTTGCGTCAGTTGAATTATATTTGATAGGTCCATCGTCGTCTGTCATATTTGTATCAAATTTTGGAGAACCTATAAGTGATCCTAATACATCGTTTGAAGGTTCTTTTGTTGAAGTTGCTGATTCATAATATTTAGAGAAGTTAAATTGTTTTGGCGTATGTTTTTCTTTATATTTAGAATCTAAGAAGTCAAGTTTTCCTTTACCAACAACCATCTTTCCTTTAATATCTCTTGTTTTGTAAATGATAGCTTTGAATTTTTGAGATTGAACTTTTCCAGCTTTAAAGTTAGATTTGTATGCCCATTGAATGTCTCCATATTTTTGATCGTATGCAGGATCTGAACCATCTTTTGGATTTGTGTTGTAATCCATCTTGAATTTCCACTCACGTTTTTCTCCAAATTCTTTTTCCCACCATTCGTTGTCTTCTGGAGTATTGTTACCAAAGACAATTTTTGTAGTACAGTTAGCAAGAATTGTTTGTCTATAACTTTGACTGTTTGTCATTGTATTGTTTGTTCCAAATTGTGATAAGTTTTGTGCTGATATGATTAATCCAACTCTATATTTTCTAAATAGAGTAAAGAAATCTTCAGTTGCTTTACATACAAATGGAGGAAATTCATCAATATATAAGAAGTGTGGAATCCTTGTCTTTTCTGTTCCAGGTCTTGATATTACAGAGTGTTGCATAAGTAGCAAAGTGAATAGACCAAAGGCTTTGTTTATAGAAGCTCCTAAATCTCCACGTCTTGTACATATTAAAGTAACTTCACCATTTTTTAATGCTTTATCAAAATTTATATTGTTTGTTCTGTTACATAAAATATTTCTTACACCAGGAAAACGAAGCAAGTTTTCAAGTTGTGCACTAGCTGCTTGTAATGATTTTTTTGTTGTTTCTATTCCTGATGAACCAGCATAGAAGTTATTTTGAAAGTATGTAAGTAATATTTGATATTTTTCAGCAAGTTCAGGAATTTTTTTCATTTTCTCGCAGAATTTTTCAACTAGTTCAAAATTATTTAACATCATAAGTAAGTCTTCTAAGTTAGGTAATAGACCATTATGTGTTTTTGGATATATTTCTTTTAATAATAATGATAAGTTTTCAATTGCTTGTGTTGTGATGTTTTGATAATAAGCTTGTTGTACAGTAACTTCATTTGTTTCATACATTCTTTTTAGAACTGCTGAAATTGAAATAGAAGTTTTTACTGGATCATCAAATACGAATGGGTTTAATCCAATTGAACTCATATCATTAGGATCTACAATGTTATATGGAATACTATAATTTTTTAATACTTTTTCTATATGAGAAATTGATTCATAATCTGGAGCCATGTATGTAATACCAAGATTTTTGTAGATGTTCTTTTTACCAGAAGATGTATAAATTAATTTATTTAAATAAGTATTAAATATTTTTTCTTTACCTTGAGTGATATCTAACATGTCAAGAGTAAAGTTGGCGTTTAAATAATCGTTAGAATAAGGTTCTTTAATTGTTGCGATTCCAGTTTTTAATGCTGCGAACCCTAATTCTTTAGAAGCTTCTTTTAAGAAGAACTTCTTTTCTATATCACGAGCAATCATTGGTTCAAAAGCCATTGTCGTTTTTCCTGATCCAGATACACCAACAATAAGAGTAGATTCGAATCTTCTTGATTCGGGAGTTTTTATAGTTTTTCCTGTTTCACCATCTTTACAGATGAACATTTCACAAGTGTATGGCCCAACTTTATCAGATTCTGGTGAAAGTGAGATACCGTTATAATCAGCAACTGAATCTCGAATATCTTTTGTATCTGCCCAACCTGTATACATTTTTTTGAAAACAGGCATGATTGATATAATAGGCAAATACCATGCAAGAGCAGTAAATGCCGGTTTTATAACATCCATAAATCCACCAACAATACCTGTGTAATTAGGTAATGAGAATAAGAATACCCATAAGAATTGGTTAGCCCATTGCATTATCATTGATAATGCTACAATATACAAAGCTATATAATATAGAACAAATAATGAGAATTTTTTTGCATCATCTGTTGCAAACTTGGAACCTGCTCCAAATAAAAAGGCAAATACGGGACAAAGTATAGCAATTGTATATGCGAATGGCCCCCAATATGAAACCGATATTCCTGAGAAACATAAGAATAGCATTTCTACAACTCTGTCAACACAGATATATACAGATATTAATGTTAACACATATGTAAAAAAGGTATTTCTATCAGTTTTTAGCTTTTTTAAAAAAGCGTCTATATATTTCCAAATAAAATTATTAATTGATTTAAACAAAATGTTCACCACTTTCACAAAAATTTACATCTATATTATCCTATAAAAACGGCAAAAATACAATACTTTTTGCGAAAAATGTAGTAAAATTTACTAATAAAAATTCATTCAAATTTATTTACTTGATTACCAAGGATTATAAAAATAAAATACTTGAAATTGAATACTAATATAAATATAATAAAAGATATTTGAGAGAAAGGAAAAATGTATGCTAGAAAAAACAGAAAAAAGATCTGGTGGGAAAAAAGAAACTTTTTTACAGGGTATATTAGTATTAGTATTCTCACAGATATTAATAAAAGTATTAGGCTTGGTTCAGACTTTATATTTAACTAACAGAAAAGGTTTTGGAGATTCTGGAAATGCTATATACATGGGAAGCTATCAAATATATGCTTTGTTACTTTCGATTTCATCTATTGGAATACCAAATGCTATTTCAAAGTTAGTTTCTGAAAGAATTGCAATAGGAGATAATAGTGGTGCTCATAAGGTTTTTAAAGTGGCATTATTGACATTTGGAATAATAGGAATGATTGGAACATTGTTATTATTTTTTGGAGCAGGTTATATTTCAGATATGTGGCTTGAAATTCCAGAGTCAAAAGTAACATTGATGATATTAGCACCTGGTGTATTTTTTGTTGCTATTTCGTCAGTACTTAGAGGATATTTTAGCGGTAGACAGCAAATGAAAGCTACTGCGAATGCACAATCATTTGAACAATTTTGGAAGACTTTACTTACTATTATATTTGTAGAAATTGCTGTAATTTTAACAAGTACAAATACTACATATATGGCAGCAGCAGCCACATTAGCAACTAGTACAGCAATTGTATTTAGTTTTATTTATTTGTATAGATATTATATTAAGGAAAGGAAATTCATTTCTATAAAGAATGAAAATGGGGTAAAAACTGAAAATAAAAGTATTAAAGAAATTGTTAAAACTATTTTATGGATTGCTATTCCAATTTCTTTAACTGCTATATTATCTTCTTTAAATAAATTAGTTGATTCAACAACTGTTGTAAAAATGTTAAAGCCAATATTAGGTGAAGAAGTGGCAAAAGCTAAATATGGTATATTAAGTGCAAAAGTGGATATACTTACATCATTACCACTTGCGTTCAATGTAGCATTTGCTACAGCACTTGTTCCAGCAATATCTGCTGCAAATGCAAAACATGACATGGATACAATTAATAAAAGAGTTTCATTTTCACTTTTGCTTAGTTTGATAATTGGATTGCCTTGTACAGCTGGAATGTTTTTATATGCAAATGAAATATTATTATTACTTTTCCCATATGCAAGTGATGGAGGAATGTTATTAGCAATATCTGCGTTCACTATAATATTTACTATTTTAGCTCAGACTATAAATGGTATTTTACAAGGATTTGGAAAAGTAAAAACACCTGTTATTGCATTAGGAATAGGTGTTATAGCTAAAATTATAGCAAATGTTTTATTAATGCCTATAGAGGGAATTTATGAAAATGGTGCAGCTATAGGGTCTGTATTATGCCATTTAATTTCTTTTATAATAGTATATACAGTATTGATAAAAACAGTTAAATTGAATTTCTCATTATTTGGATTGGCGATAAAACCAATTATAGCAACAATATTGATGTCAGTTATTTCTTATGGAATATATACGGCTGTTAGAATTATATTGCCAATAAGAATTGCTACTATAATTGCTATAATTGTTGCGGTAATTGTCTTTATAGCTTCATTATTAATTTTGAAAGTGTTTTCAAAGGAAGAAATTGAGATGCTACCCAAGGGAGATAAGGTTTACGCCATTTTGAAAAAAATGCATTTTTGTGAATAAAAATTTTAAAAAATTGCTAAAGTATTGAAAAATTAGTAAAAAAATAAAAAAAAAAGAAGGATTTTAGGTGACTTTGGCGAATAAACATATTGTAGATTTGAAAATCTACATAAATACTAAAATCTATTAGGAGGTAAAAAGATGAACAAAGCTGAATTAATCGCAGCAGTAGCTGCACAAACAGGAGACACAAAAAAAGGTGCTGAAGCAACAATAAATGCTTTCGTAAACACAGTTATGGAATCATTAGCAAAAGGAGATAAAGTTCAATTAGTTGGATTCGGTTCTTTTGAAGTTAGAAAAAGAGCAGCTAGAAAAGGAAGAAACCCACAAACTAAAGAAGAAATTAAAATACCTGCATCAAAAGCTCCAGTATTCAAAGCTGGTAAAGCATTAAAAGATTTAGTAAATAAAAAATAATCAGTTTTGAAAAATAAATGATTATATGAATTCATATAAAAAAGGCATAGTGATATGCCTTTTTTTCATGTTCAAAAATAAGCATTAGTCGAATATTTCTATATTAAAGTTTTGGTTGGAATATTAATAAAATATAATGATAGAAAACTGATTTAATGTGTATTATTAATAAAAATAAAGGTCTATTAAATAAAAGAAAAGGGAGACACAATGAATGTGTCTCCCTCGGTGCTGGGAAGGATTACAGGTGAGTATAATCCTTGAACAGATACGGTTTTACCTGCTCATAGAGCTTTTTCATATGCTCCAGATTACTTCCTACTACCTTAAACTCACGATACTTCATATACCGAGAGCTGTGTTCCTTCCGGATTCCTTCTCTGATCTGGCGATCTTCTTTTTTGTCCTTTTTGGTCATGGACAAATAAAAATCGACGAAGTCGAGGCTAACGTGTTCGCAAATCTGAGGAATGTCCTCAAATTTCACTAAGCCTCTTACGCTGTACTTCCTTTGCAGCATCATGACAGCACCTCCAAAAAAGTAATTGTGAACCTTATGGTTCGACATGTTCATTACACCATAGATTATTGGCTTTTTCAAATTTATTGAATTAACCTATTGAAAAATGTAATCAAAGATGATAAAATACATACATTCATAATAAAAACATTGAAAAGGACACGATAAATAGAAAATACTTTAAGAGAGCTAGTGGTTGGTGTGATACTAGTAAGGATATTTATTTATTATCACCTTGGAGTTATGTATCTGAATAAAGTAAGATATATCGCGTAATTGCGTTAAAGATTTTGAGAGAATTTTATTTAAAATTAATTTAGGTGGTAACGCGGAGCAATTCGTCCTATTCGGGATGAGTTGTTTTTTTGTATTTTATTTAATATTACAACTTTTGTGATTAAATTATTTATATAAAAAATCAAATTGGTTGTTTGATATTAAAGAACATATGAATAAGTGATTTAGAAATGGTGGCAATTATAAAAACAATGTTTTATTAAGATAAATAAGAAAGGGGAGCTAATATGGAAGAGATATTACAAAGATTAAAAGAGCTTGGAATACAATATGAATTGATTGAACATAAAGCTGTTTTTAATATGGAAGAAATGGATGCACTTGGAAAGGATTTCTTTAAAGGTGCAACTATATGTAAGAATTTGTTTTTAAGAGACCAAAAAGGTAAAAGACATTTCTTAGTAACTATGAAAGAAGAAAAACAAGCTAATCTTGCCGAAATTGCTAAATCTTGTTTAGCAACGAAATTGAGTTTTGCTTCTGAAGAAAGATTAAAAAAATATTTAAATTTAACACCGGGTGCGGTTACTCCTCTTGCGATTATTAATGATGAGCAAAAGGCTGTTGAGGTTATTTTAGATAAAGATTTATTTAAAGAAGAAAAGATTGGTGTACATCCAGGTGTAAATACTGCAACTGTTATAATTTCTCCAGCTGATTTAGAAAAATATATTAAAGCTAATGGTAATAAATTAAAAATGATGTAAAAAGTATTAACAGTTATTAAATATGTATAAATATAAAATTAAAAATAAATACAGAGATGTAATTATAGGAGGAAAGAAAATGAGTGAAGAAAAATTAGATTATAGTAAAACTCTTAATTTGCCAAAAACTAATTTTCAAATGAGAGCTGGTTTGCCAGAGAAAGAACCAAAAATTTTAGAAGAAGTGTTTGAGAAACAACATATTTATGAAAAAATGTTAGAGAAAAATAAAGGTAAAACACCTTTTGTATTGCATGATGGACCTCCATATGCTAATGGTGAAATTCATATAGGACATGCTTTAAATAAAGTTTTAAAAGATACTATTGTTAGATATAAGAATTTAAGAGGTTATTGGACTCCTTTTATTCCTGGATATGATACACATGGTATGCCAACAGAAAAAAAGGCTATTCAATTATTAGGACTAAATAGAGATGAAATTCCTGTAAATACTTTTAGAGACACTTGCAAGAAGTTCACTATGGATTATAAGGACAAACAAACAGAAGGATTTAAAAGACTTGGTGTTTTAGGTGATTGGGAGCATCCTTATATTACATATCAACCTCAAATGGAAGCTAAACAAATTGGTGTTTTTGCTGATATGTATAAAAAAGGATATATATATAAAGGATTAAAACCAGTTTACTGGTGTACTGATTGTGAAACAGCTTTGGCTGAGGCTGAAATTGAATACAAAAATGTAAATTCAAATACAGCATATGTTAAATTCCCAGTTAAAGATGCTAAAGGAAAATTTGATGAGAAAAATACTTTTGTTGTTATTTGGACAACAACACCTTGGACTTTACCTGGAAATACAGGAATTACAATAGGTGGAGATTTTGATTATAGCTTTGTTAAAGTTGGTGAAGAAATTTTAATTATGGCTTCTGCTTTAGTTGAAACTGTTATGAAAATTGCTGAAATAAATGAATATGAAGTTGTAAATGAAATGAAGGGGTCTGAATTAGAAGGTGTTATGTGTAGACATCCATTCTTGGATAGAGATTCAAAAGTTGTATTAGGAAGCCCTGAGACAGTTGACGTTTCTTTAGATACTGGTACTGGTGCAGTTCATACAGCTCCTAGCTATGGTAAAGAAGATTATTTGTGCGGATTAAAAAATGGATTAGATATTATAGTTTGCGTTGATGGTAAAGGTCATCAAACTGCTGAAGCTGGTCCTTTTGCTGGTATGTATTATGCTAAATCAGATAAAGAAATTATAAAATATTTAGATGAAAAAGGATTATTACTTGCAAGTCAAGTTGTAAATCACTCTTATCCACATTGTTGGAGATGTAAAAATCCAATTATATTCAGAGCTACAAGTCAATGGTTTGCTTCTGTTGATGGATTTAGAAAAGAAACTTTAGATGCAATAAAAACTGTTAAATGGTATCCTGCATGGGGTGAAGAAAGAATTTCTAAGATGGTTGAAGAAAGAAATGATTGGTGTATTTCTCGTCAACGTACTTGGGGAGTTCCAATTCCAGTATTTTATTGTAAGAACTGTGAAAAAGAATATGTTACAACAGATAGCTTGAAAAAGGTTCAAGATATTTTCAGAGAAAAAGGTTCAAATGCATGGTTTGAAATGTCTGAAAAAGAATTAATGCCAGATGGAGCTAAATGTTCTTGTGGTTGTACAGAATTTAAGAAAGAAACAGACATTATGGATGTTTGGTTTGATTCTGGTTCAACTCATGAATCAGTTTTAGCTGAAAGAGGATTACCACCAGCTGATTTATATTTAGAAGGTAGTGATCAATATAGAGGATGGTTCCAATCTTCAATGTTAACATCTGTTGCAACAAAAGGTAAAGCTCCTTATAAAGAGGTTGTAACACATGGTTATACAATTGATGATCAAGGTAGAAAAATGTCTAAGTCTATTGGAAATGTTATAGCACCTCAAGAAATTATAAATGAATCTGGTGCTGATGTTTTAAGACTTTGGGTATTATCATCTGATTATAAATCTGATGTTAGTGTTTCAAAAGCAATTATAAAACAAGTTACAGAAGTTTATAGAAAAATACGTAATACTGCTAGATATATTCTTGGAAATACATATGATTTTCAAGTTAACTTACCAGTAGCATATGAAGATTTAATGGAAATTGATAAATGGGCTTTAACAAGATTAAATAAATTAATTAAAGATTGTATAAAAGCTTATGATGAATATGAATTCCATAATGCATATCAAGCAATAAATCAATTCTGTGTTGTTGATATGAGTACTTTCTATTTAGATATTATAAAAGATAGATTATATACTTCTAAGGCCGATTCTTTGGAAAGAAGATCAGCTCAAACTGTTATGTATGAAATATTAGATGCATTAGTTAAAATTTTAGCACCTATGACATGCTATACAGCTGAAGAAATTTGGCAAGCAATGCCTCATAGAGATGGAGAAAATGTTGAAAGCGTTATGCTTACAAAGTATCCTGAATATAATCCTAAATATGAAAATCCAGAATTGGAAGCTAGATGGGATAAAATAATTGCTTTAAAAGAAGAGGTTTCTAAAAAACTTGAAGAAGCAAGAATGGAAAAAGTAATTGGTCATTCATTAAATGCGAAAGTTACTTTATATGCAACAGAAGATAAATATGAAGAATTATTAAAAGATGCAGATCTTTTAACTTCAGTATTTATTGTTTCAAAAGTTGAAGTTGATAATAATAAAAGAGAAGATGATGGTGAAATTGGAATAAAGGTTGAAGCAGCTGATGGAGAAAAATGTGAGAGATGCTGGATGTATTCAGAAACTGTTGGAAAAGACCATGATCACCCAACACTATGTAAGAGATGTGTTGACAATTTAGAATAAAAAGTGTATAAATATATTTGTAAAATTAATCAAGATATGTTAAAATCTTTATATTAGTTAAGCAAATAGGTTGGAGGAAATAAATAATGAGCGTTTTAATGAATGTTTTGTCAGTAATATATGTACTTTGTTGTATATTTATAATAGTATTAGTTCTTTTACAAAAAAGTGAAAAAGGTGGAGCTTCAGAAAGTATAATGGGATCTTCAGGAAATAATTTCTATGAGAAAAATAAAGGTAGAACTCGTGAAGGAAAATTAAAAAATTATACAATCTTATTTTCTGCTATATTTGTAATTTTAACAATAGTACTTTCTATTTTAAATATGGCTATATAGTTTTAAATGAAAAAGAATGGAGCGGTGAAGTCATGTATTCATCGCTTCTTTTGTTTATGGAGAGGTTATGGAAGAGAAAGAAGTAATAATTGGTGTTTTTAATGCACATGAAAGAGGTTTTGGATTTGTCACACCAGAAGGCGATGAAGAACAAAAAGATATTTTTATTCCAGCGAAAAGTGTTAATGGTGCTTTGAATGAAGATGTTGTTGAAGTTGAAATTGTTGATGAATCTGGAAAAAGTAAAGAAGGAAAAGTTATAAAAATTATAAGAAGAGGAAAAGATACTTTAGTTGGTACTTTCCAAAATTCTAGAAATTTTGGCTTTGTTGTTCCTGATGATAAAAAATTTGGAAGTGATATTTTTATTTCTAAAAAACATTTTGGAAAAGCCAGAAATAATCATAAAGTTGTTGTAAAAATAACTAAATATCCTGAAAAGGGAAGAAAAGCAGAAGGCGAAATTATAGAAGTTATAGGAAATGTTAATCAGGCTGGAGTAGATATGCTTAGTTTGATTAAAGAATATAAATTACCTGCAAGATTTCCAGAAGATGTTGTTACAGAAGCAAAATCTTTTGGCGATAAAATAGATATGAAGGATGCTAAGAATAGAGTTGATTTGCGTGATAGAATTGTTTTTACAATTGATGGCGAAGAGGCTAAAGACTTAGATGATGCTATAATGATTGAAAAAACATCTGATGGAAAACATTATATTTTAGATGTTCATATTGCTGATGTTAGTCATTATGTGAAGGATAGATCTAAATTAGATAGCGAAGCTAGAATAAGAGGTACAAGCATTTATATGTTGGATCGTGTTATTCCAATGCTTCCAAGAGAGCTTTCAAATGGGTTATGTAGTTTGAATGCAGGTCAAGATAGGTATACTTTGTCTGTTCAAATGGAAATAGATGAAGATGGAAATGTAGTTGCTTCTGATATTTATAAAGGAATTATTAGAGTTACTGAAAGAATGAGTTATACTGACGTTCAGAAGATTCTTGATGGAAGCGATGAACAGGTATTAAAAAGATATAGTAAGTATATTAGCCGTTTTAAATTGATGGAAGAGCTGGCTATAATATTGAAAAATAAAAGAATGAAACAAGGATATTTAAATCTTGATGTTCCTGAGAGCAAGATAGTTTTAGATAATGTTACTGGAAAATGTATTGATGTAAAAAAATATGAAACGAGTTTTGCTAATGAAATAATTGAGCAATTTATGCTTACAGCAAATGAAACTGTTGCTGAGAGATTTTATTGGCTTGAAGTTCCTTTTATATATAGAGTTCACGAAGAACCTGATATTGACAAGGTTAAAGAATTAAATAAATTTTTATTTAACTTAGGTTATAAGATTCATATTAGTCAAGATACAATACATTCTTCTGCTTTTTCAAAAGTACTTGAAGAGGTTAAAGGAAAACCAGAAGAAAAAGTTGTTTCTAATTTAATATTAAGAACTCTTAAGGTGGCTAAGTATGATAGCGAAAATCTAGGTCATTTTGGTATTGCGGGAAAATATTATTGTCACTTTACTTCACCAATCAGAAGATATCCAGATTTATTTATTCATAGGGTAATTTCTGAATATTTTACAAGTTCTGAAAAACAAAAAGAGAGATTTGCAGAAAAAGCCCCTAAGTATGCAAAAAATTCTTCAGAAAGAGAGAAAGTTGCCCAAAAGGTTGAAAGAGAAGCTGAAAGTATGAAAAAAGCTGAATTTATGGAAGATAAGATTGGAAATGTATATGATGGTATTATTTCTTCTGTAACTAATTTTGGAATATTTGTTGAACTTGAAAATACAATAGAAGGATTAATTAGATTTGAAGATTTAGGCGATGAATATTTTATTTATAATGAAACAAATAGAACTTTAATTGGAGAAAAGTCTAATAAGATTTTTAAGATTGGTGATAAAGTTAAAATTGAAGTAATAAAAGCTAGTAAGGAAGCAAGAGAAATTGATTTTGCATTAGTAGATACAGATGATAATGAAAAAAATGTATAAAAAAACTTTATATTTATTTAAAAGTATAATATAATACCATTGATAAAAAATGGACTAAAGTATATTAGAATTTAGATATTTACTGAGATTGAATATTTCAGTAGAGGAGGATTTTATGGATAGAAGAAGTGGAAGAACTTCATCAAATGGTGGTAAAAGAAGTACTAGTTCAAGAGCTAGAACTAGTAAAAGTTCTGAGACAAGAAAAATTAGAACTGTATCTGATGAAACAAAAAAATATAAATTTGATGAAAACGAATTAAGAAATGCTTCAACTAAGGTAAGAAAACCAGTAAAGAATGGTAAAAAAGGTAAGAAGAAAAATTCAAAAAAGAATAAAGTGTGGTCAGTAATTAAGAAAATTCTTATAGCAATATTGATTTTAGGAATATTGGCTGGACTTATTTTGGCTGGTATTTTAGCTGGTATTTTCTTTGGATTCTTTGGTGCTGATTTTAAGATGACTAAAGAAGACTTGACAATTGAATTTAGTAATTCAGAGGTTTATGATGCTGATGGAAATTTATTGTGTGAGTTAAATGGCAATGAAAAGAGAAAAATAATTAGCTTAGAGCAGATGCCAGAGTATTTACCTAAAGCATATGTAGCAATAGAGGATGAGAGATTTTATGAACATAGCGGTGTTGATATAAAGAGAACTGGTGCAGCAACTGTTACATATCTTGTAAATGGTGGTAAATCTTCATTTGGTGGTAGTACAATAACACAACAGCTCGTAAAGAATATTACTGATGAGGATGAAGATTCTGCATTAAGAAAAGTTAAAGAGATGGCAAGAGCTATTCAAATAGAAAAAGAGATTTCTAAAGATGATATATTGGAATTATATTTGAACATTATATTTGTTGGAGGAAATAATATTAATGGTGTTGAATTAGGAGCTGAATATTATTTTAATAAGAGTGCATCAGAGGTTACTGTTGCTGAGGCTGCTTTTATGGCTGGTATAAACCATACACCTAATTCATATAATCCTTATATAGGAACTGAAGAAGAGAAAGCTAACCATATTGAAAATGGTAAAAAGAGAACCAAAGTTGTTTTAAATAAAATGTTAGAACTTGGGTATATAAGTCAAGAGCAGTATGATGAAGCTAATACTGAAGTTGATAATGGTTTACCTTTTGCTCAAGGATCTTTGGTATCAGGAGTTGTATATACAGCTCATACTGAAGCAGCTATTAATGAAATAGTAGAACAAATGATGGCTGAAAAAGGTATGACTAGAGAAATGGCTGAAACTAAGATTTATGGTGGAGGTTACAAAATTTATACAACACAAGTATCAAGTATTCAAAATACAATGCAAGAAGAAATGGCAAAAGATAAATATATAATGTCAGGTAAAGATAAAAATGCAGATGGAACTTTAGTTAATGAACAATCTCAAGCTGCTATGGTAGTTATTGAACCATCTACTGGAAAAGTTGTTGGTTGTGTTGGTCAACTTGGAGTAAAAACAGCAAATGGAAACTGGAATAGAGCAACTCAATCTGCAAGACAAATTGGTTCTGCAATGAAACCAATTGCTGTAATTGGACCTGCAGTTCAAGAAGGTGTTATTTCACCTGCATCTGTTTATGATGATAAACAAACAAGTGAATTTAGTGTTGATGGAAAACCATGGCCTAAAAACTATTATGGTTCTTTCTATGGAAAACAAACTGTAAGAGAAGCAATAAAAATATCTGGTAATGTTATACCTGTTAGAATTTTAAATCAAATTGGTGTTTCAAAATCAGTTGAATATTTAAATAAAATGAATATGAAAGTACAATCAACAACTGGGTTGTCTTTGGCACTTGGTTCTGCTGAATTTACACCGTTACAGATGGCAGCAGCATATGCAACAATTGCAAATGATGGAACATATATAACTCCAACATTCTATACAAAAGTTGTTGATTCAGCTGGAAATACAGTAATTGAACCACATCAAACAAAAACAGAAGTGTTTGGAAAATCTGAATCTTATATAATTAAGAGTATTTTAACTGAACCGGTTGTGGGAGTTGCAACAGCTGCTACACATGGTAGAGGTGGTACAGCTACTTATTGTAAAATACCAGGTATGGATGTTTGTGCTAAAACTGGTACAACTGACGATGATTTTGATAGATGGCTTTGTGGATTTACTTCTTATTATGCAGCTGCTTGTTGGTATGGATATGATAGAAATGAGGAAGTTAAATATACAAAAGCATCACCAACTAACCCAGCTGGAGGTATTTGGTCAGCTGTTATGAAGTCAATTCATACAGGATTAGAGCCTAAGACATTTGTTAAACCTGATGATGTTGTTCAAGCTACAGTTTGTCATGATTCAGGATTATTACCTTCTGCAGGATGTACGAATTTAGTTACAGATTGGTTTATAAAATCAAAAGTTCCAACAGAAAAATGTGGAACAGAGAATTTAGATAAAGAATATGCAATTTGTGAAGAGTCAGGATTATTAGCGATTGAAGGAGTTTGTCCAAGTGTAATATACAAAAAGGCGAGTGATGGAGAAACAATTCCAACAGTATCATGTAATATTCATAAGAAGCCAGAAGAGACTCCAGCACCAACAGTTACACCAAGACCTTCTGTTGAGCCAACACCTTCACCATCAGTGTCACCAAGTCCAGAGCCATCTGTATCACCAACGGCTCCACCAACTCCGGATCCAAGTCCAGAGCCAACGGCAAAACCTGATCCATCTGAAACTTAAATAATAAATATAATAGAATGATAAGGTGTACACAGTTAGTACACCTTATCTATAAATGAATGGAGGAAATTCAATGGAGTTAAAATTATATAATACTCTTTCAAGACAAAAAGAAGTGTTTAAACCGATAGATGATAAAGCTGTGAGAATATATACATGTGGACCAACAGTGTATTATTATGCTCATATTGGAAATTTAAGAAGTTATTTGTTTATGGATAATTTGAGAAGAGTTCTTAAGTATAATGACTATGAATTACAACATGCTATGAATATTACCGATGTTGGTCATTTAGTGTCTGATGCTGATGAAGGCGAAGATAAAATGATGAAAGCAGCACGTAGAGAGAATAAAGATCCATATGAAATTGCTGAATTTTATATGAATAGATTTTTAGAAGATTTAGAAAAATTAAATGTCTCTAGACCAGAAATTATTTGTAGAGCTACTGAACATATTGAAGATATGGAAGAGTATGTTCAAAAAATAATTGAAAATGGTTATGCGTATGAAACAAAGGATACTATTTATTTTGATACATCAAAATTAGATAAATATGGAGTTTTATCTAATATTAAAATTGATGAACAAAAAGCTGGAGCAAGAGTTGAGTTTGATGATGAAAAGAGAAATGTAACTGATTTTGCTTTGTGGATTAAGGCACCAGAAAATCATATTATGAAGTGGGATACTTTCTGGGGAAAATGTTATCCAGGTTGGCATATTGAATGTTCTGCAATGAGTAGAAAATATCTTGGAGAACTTTTTGATATACATACTGGTGGAATCGATCACATTCCAATTCATCATGAAAATGAAATTGCTCAAAGCAAAGGATATTCAGGCCATATTCCTGCTAATTGGTGGATGCATTGTGAATTTTTACTTGTTGATGGTGGAAAGATGTCAAAGAGTTTAAATAATATTTATACTTTGGAAGATTTGAAAAATAAAGGATTTTCACCACTAGATTATAAGATGTTTACATTCACATCACATTATAGAAATAAATTGAATTTTACTTGGGAGTCTCTAGAGTCTGCAAAAACTGCTTTGTTTAGATTGAAAGATGGATATCAAAAACATGCTGAAGGAAGTGAAGATGTTGATGATTCAGTTATTAATGAATATGAAACAAAATTCCATGAAGCTATAAATGATGATTTAAATATGCCTCAAGCAATGAGTGTTGTTTGGGATGTTATAAAAAATCCTATTAAATCAAAGAAATTTGCAGAATTATTGAGAAAATTCGATCAAGTTCTTGGCGTTAAGATTGATGAAAAAGAAGAAATCGAATTACCAAAAGAAATTGAGGATATAATAGAAGAGAGAAAACAGGCTAGAACTGATAAAGATTGGAATAAATCAGATGAATTAAGAGATAAACTATTTGATTTAGGATATGTTGTAAAAGATACTAAAAATGGAATGGAAGTAACATTAAAATAGTTTTTGAAAATATGTAATAAATAGAAAGGAATTGAGAAATGAGGTTTGTAACAAAAGAAACAGAACAAGAATATACAGAGTTTTTAGAAAGTCATGAGCGTTGTAATTTTCAACAGTCTTTGGAATGGGGAAAAGTTAAAACTAATTGGATAAAAGAAGTAGTTTTAGCTGAAGATGAAAATCATAAAATAATCGGATCTATATGTGTTTGGATTAGAAAAATGCCTATTTTCGGTAATATGATGTATTCTTCAAGAGGTCCTGTTTGTGATATTCATGACAAAAAGGTATTGGAACAATTAACTGATGGAATAAAAGAATTAGGAAAAAAATATAATGCCTTTGTTTTGAGAATTGAACCAGATATAAAAAAAGATGATCAAGAATTTAGAAAGATAGTTGAAGAAATTGGTTATAAAATAAAAGATGATGCTAAAGATTTTAAAGATGAGATACAACCTCGTTTCGTATTTAGATTAGATATAAAAGGTAAAACTGAAGATGAAGTGTTAGCAGGATGCCATCAAAAAACTAGATATAATATTCGTTTAGCTAAGAGAAAAGGTGTTGTTGTTAAAGAGGGAACAAGAGAAGATTTAAAAGATTTTCATAAAATAATGATTGAAACAGGCAGTAGAGATGGATTTATTATTAGATCATTAGATTATTTTGAAAAAATGTATGACGAATTAGCTCCAAAACATATGAAATTACTTATGGCATATTATGAGGATAAGCCTATTTCAGGAATTATTCCAATTATGTATGGAAATAAGACTTGGTATTTATATGGTGCAAGTAGCAATCAACATAGAAATTTAATGCCTAATTATTTACTACAATGGGAAATGATAAGACAAGCTATTCAAAATAAATGTGATATATATGATTTTCGCGGAGTTTCTGGGGTTGTAGATGAAACACATCCGCAATACGGATTATATAGATTTAAAAAAGGATTTGGTGCTGAGTTCACTGAGTTTATTGGGGAAGTTTATTGGCCATTTAAACCTTTAACTTACAAATTATATAAAATTGCAGAAAAAACATTTAGAACATTAAGAGATTGGAAAAGAAGAATAAAAGAACATAAGAAATAGGAGAAAATTATTTGAAAATATTAGAAGTTAATTCAGAGGATTTAAAACATAATATTGAAGTAATAAAGAAAAGAGCAAATAAAACAAAAGTAATTGCAGTTGTAAAGGGAAATGCTTATGGTTTAGGCTTAGAAAAATTTGTAAATTTTTTAGTGAAAAATGGAATTAATTATTTTGCTGTTTCATCAGTTGAGGAAGCTGTTGAACTTGCTAGTTTTAATATGAATATAAAGATCTTATGTATGGAAGCTACATCTATTGAAAGTGATTTAAGATTATTATTAGATAAAGATATAATTATTACGATTGATAATTTTAAAGCTGGTGTATTATTAAATAAATTGGCTAGAAGTCAAAAAAAGAAAGCTACAGTTCATTTGAAAATTGATACAGGTTTTTCTAGGTATGGATTTGATTTTTCAAATAAAGAAGAAATTTTGAATACTGTTTTGGAAAATCCATCAATATTGGTTGAAGGAGTGTATTCTCATTTTTCGTCATCTTATTTAGATAATGGATATACTGATTTACAGCTCAATAGATTTTTGGAAATTAAGAATTTCTTGGAAGAAAAAAATATAAAAATTCCAATTTATCATATTGCAAATTCATCAGCTTTTTTAACAAGAGAAGATACTTTTTTTGATGCTGTTAGAATTGGTTCGGCTTTTTTAGGCAGAATATCAGTCAAAAATAATATTGGACTTAAAAGAATTGGTATGTTAAAATCAAATGTAGTTGATATAAAAAGTATTGATAAAGGTGCACCAATTGGGTATTCAAATTCAGCTATTGCAAAAAGAAATATTAAAATAGCTGTTGTTCCTTTGGGGTACGCAGATGGTTTTAATGTGGAAATTAGTAATGATACTTTCAAATTTGTAGATAAATTAAGAATTTTAAAAAATTCGATTAGAAATCTATTTAAAGATAATAGAATTTATGTGAATATAAATGATTATAAGTGTTTTGTCCTTGGCAGGATCGGGATGAATCATTTTGTTGTAGATATTACAGATAAGCAGATAAAACTGAATGATGAAGTAAAAATAGATGTATCACCAATATTAATTAGTAGTAGAATAGAAAGGGAATACAAGTAATGGAAAAAACGAAGAAAATTGGATTTTTTAAAAGATTAAAAATGGCAATTTTTGAACTTGAAAATTATATTCAGTTTATAAGTGAGAAATCTGGAAAAGCTATATTTTATAGTTTAAAACTTGTTATTATTTTATCATTTATAATAGTAGCTGCTAATGCTATTTTTGTATATGCAAAGTATAATAATCCAACAAATTATTTAGATAATATAGTTCCAAATTTTGTGTATCAAGATTCAAAATTAGAAATAGACAAAGATGATTTGGCAACTGATGAAAAAAAATCTACTGCAGAAGTTATGAAGCAGTTGTCACCATCTATAAAAGAAATTTTTAGTGGACAAACATATTCAAAAACTGATTTGATGCAATATGTACAAGAGAATGAAAGAAATATAGTTATTATAGGTGTGGCTGTTGTGTTTATAGAGGGAATATTTGATTTGTTTATATTCTGGATTATGATAGCTATTTTAACATCTTTTATTGGATGGATAGTATTAAAGTTTTTAAGAATTAAAATGAAATATTCAAGGTTATATGCTCTATCAACATATGCATCAACATTGTCAATAATATTGACAGTTATATATACAATGTTAAATACTTTCTTTGGAGTATATATAGATGTATTTGATTATTTATCAATGCTTATATCTTATATATATATTACAGCAGTTATTTACATGATAAAATCAGATTTAATTAAACAACAACTTGAACTTATTAGAATAGCTACTGTTCAAGCTCAAGTAAAAGAGCAATTAGATAAAGAAAAAGAAAAAGAGGAAGAAGAAAAAAGAAAAAAGCAGGAAGAACCTCAAGGTGAGAAAGAAAATGGATCAGATGAAGGCTCTGATAAAAAGGAGAAAGAAAAATCTGATGGAGAAAATAATGTTTATGATGATGAACCTGATGGCTCAGAAATTTAGTTCTTGAAAGGAAGAAGTAAAATGAGTAACCCTAAAAAAAATAAGAAGAAAAATGGAAAGTTAATACTTGGAACTATTTTTGTATTAATTATTGTGGCTGTTACTGTTGGTATTTTGATTTATAGAGAAAATAAAGCAAAAGCTAATGAAATAACATATGATCAATTATATCAAGATATTATTGATAAAAAAGTTGAGAAAATTGAAATGACAGTTGGTGGAGCTACTGTTACAGTTAAATATAAAGATGCTCCAGAAGGTGAAGAAAAAACAACTAATGTTAATTCACTACAACCATTTATGGAATTTGTAAATGAACAATTGCAAGAAAATCCAGATATGAAAGTTGATTTAAAAATGCCTAACAAATTTGTTTCTTTCTTTGAAAATTTTGTTAGTTTTATTCCAACTATATTGTTAATTGCTTTAATGATAATGATATTTCAAATGCAAGGACTTGGAGACAAAGGAAAAGTATATGGCGGTGATGAAGAAAATTCAACAGATGTTAAGTTTAAAGATGTTGCTGGTTTAGATGAAGAAAAAGGTGAACTTATTGAAATTGTTGATTTCTTGAAGAATCCAAAGAAATTTCAAAGTATGGGAGCCAAGATTCCAAGAGGAATTTTGTTATATGGTAAGCCTGGAACAGGTAAAACTTTAATAGCTAAGGCTATTGCTGGCGAAGCGAATGTTCCATTTATATCAATGAGTGGATCTGAATTTATTGAAATGTTTGCTGGATTAGGAGCTTCAAGAGTAAGAAAGTTATTTGAAAAAGCTAAAAAAATATCTCCTTGTATAGTTTTTATAGATGAGATTGATGCTATTGGTTCAAGAAGAACAAGCAATAGTGGTGCTGAATCAGAAAATAATCAAACATTGAATCAGTTACTTGTTGAAATGGATGGTTTTGAGTCTAATGAAACAGTAATTGTTTTGGCAGCAACTAATAGACCAGAAATGCTTGATAAGGCTTTATTAAGACCTGGAAGATTTGATAGACAAATTACAATTCCAGCACCTGATTTATTAGGAAGAGAAGAAATATTAAAATTATATACTAAAGATAAGAAGGTTGCTGAAGATGTTAATTTAAGAGAATTAGCTGGTGATACTGCTGGATTTACAGGAGCAGAGTTATCTAATTTATTAAATGAAGCAGCAATTTTGGCAACAAGAAATAATCATAAAGTTATTGAAAAATCTGATATTGAGGCTGCTGTTAAAAAAATAACAGTTGGACTTGAAAAACATAATAGAGTTATTTCAGAAAAGGATAAGAAATTGACTGCATATCATGAAGCAGGTCATGCTGTTGTTAGTAAGTTCTTAGAGACACAAGACAATGTAAAAGAAATTTCAATTATTCCTAGAGGTTTAACAGGTGGATATACAATGTATAAAACTAATGAAGATAAGTTTTATGTTTCTAAGACTGAATTGGAAGAAAAAATGATAGCATTACTTGGGGGAAGGGCTGCTGAAAAAATTGCTTTAAATGATATTTCAACAGGTGCAAGTAATGATATAGAAGTTGCTACTGGAATTGCTAAAGATATGATTACTGTGTATGGTATGAGTAATTCTTTAGGACCAATTTCTTTAAAAGTTGATGAACCATATGAATTACAAATTTATGGTGAAGATATTGTTGATGAAGTGGGAAATCAAGTTAAGCAATTAGTTGATAATGCATACATTCAGGCTCAAAAAATTCTTTTAGATAATATAGATATATTACACAGAGTTGCAACTACATTATTAGAAAAAGAAACTATATCTGAGGAAGAATTTGATAGTTTTTTTGAAAATAGATAATTGGAGTTTGTTATGAGTGAAGAAAAGAAAAAACGTAGAAAGAAAAAAAGAAAAATTGGAACTGGAACTTTAATAATTTTTGTTGTAATTTGTATTGTATTAGCAGTTTTTTCATTAGTGCATGATTTTAAAAAAATGAATAGAGCAGCAGGATATAGTGAAAAAATATTAAATTTATATTTGAATTCAAATGATAAAAAATAAGGAGGAAAATACGAATGAAAAGAAAGAGCTCTAGTCAGATAAAAAATATGCTTGTTTGGTTAGCAATTCTTATATTAGTAATATTAATTGGATTAATAATATTTGTACTTAATGTAAATATAGAAAGTACAAGTTCTAATGATCAACCAGAAAATCAAGTCCAAAATGTTGTTGAGAATCCAAATTCTAATTTGATTGCTACTGATGCTGTTGAGGGAATTGAATATAACATTATTGCCAAAGATAATCTAGCTTCTTATGAGATTGTTTTGAAAGATAAAAAGTTGTATTTTAATGTTATTGATGAAAACAAATTTTTAGGTAAGTTTTCAAAAAGTAAAGTTACAGATATGGAAAATGAAATAGCAATTCATGATTATAAAATAACTAATATATATGTTGGAAAATACAACGAAGAAGAGTATTTATTAGCTCTTACAGAAGATGGAGCTTTAGGTATAATGAATATAAATGATGCTGTTGAAGAAAATGTTTTTAGAATAAAAAATCAGTTAATAACATTAGGTAAAGGAAAAATTGTTAATGTAGATAACGGGATTAAGGTATATGACAATAAAGAAGAAGAAACTATGATAATTGAAGCTGATGATGGTAAAAAATATAATTTAGATAATTTTGTCGAAGAAAAATAGCTTAAAAGGCTTGCAATTAGTGAGAAAAGATTGTATAATGATTAAGGCAAAATATTTTACAGGAGAGTGGAAGCAAATTCCACTCTTTATTTGTATAATTAGGAGGAAAAATATTGGCTGAAAATAGTATTGAAAAAAAAACCAAAGAACTTTTAGAAAAAATTATATTGGACTTGGGTTATGAATTATATGATATTGAATATGCTAAAGAAGGAAAAGAATATCATCTTTGTATTTATATTGATAAACCAGGTGAAGGTATATCAATAAATGATTGTGAAAAAGTAAATGATGCTATAACTGATGTGTTAGATAAAGCAGATTTTATTAAAGATCAATATTTTTTAGAAGTTTCATCAACAGGTTTAGAAAAGAATCTTAGAAAAGATGAACATTTTCAAAAACAAATTGGAAATAAGATTGAAGTTAAATTATTTTCAAAATTGAATAATCAAAATGTTTTTGAAGGAATATTGAAAGAATTCAATAATGAATATTTAATTATTGAAACAGAAGATTCTGAAGTAAAGATAGATAGAAATAAAATTTCAACTGCAAAAACAGTTTATAATTGGAATGAAGAATAATAAAAGAGATAAGGAAAGGAATGTGATTAAAAAAATGAAAGCAATTGATATGAAAGAATTACTTATTGCTATGAAGGATTTAGAAGAAGAAAGAGGAATAAAGAAAGACTATTTATTAGATTCATTAGAAATGGCTCTTGTTACAGCTTATAAAAAGAACTTTGATTCTGCTGATAATGTTAAAGTTGTAATAGATAGAGAAACTGGTGAAACACATGTATATTCAAGCAAAATGGTAGTTGAAGCTGTTAAAGATAGCTGTTTTGAAATTTCATTAGATGCTGCTAGAAAAGTAAGCAAAAAATATGATATTGGTGATGTTGTTGATGTTGAAATAGTTCCAAAGAATTTTGGAAGAATTGCTGCACAAACAGCAAAGCAAGTTGTTGTTCAAAAAATAAGAGAAGCTGAAAGAGAAATAGTGTATACAGAATTTAGTGATAAAAAAGGTGAGATTGTTACAGGGCTTATTCAAAAAACTGATGGAAATGCAATTGTAGTTGATTTAGGAAAAGTTGAAGGAATCATGCCTATTAAAGAACAAATTGCAACAGAAACTTATAGAGTTAATGATAAAATTAGAGCTTATGTTGTTGATGTTGAAAAAGGAATTAAAGGAAATCCTCAAGTAATAATTTCAAGAAGTCATCCAGATTTTGTTAGAAGATTATTTGAATTTGAAATTCCTGAAATTTATGAAGGTTTAATTGAAATTAAAAATATTTCAAGAGATGCAGGTTCAAGAAGTAAAGTTGCTGTATATTCAACAAATGAAAATATTGATCCAGTAGGTTCATGTGTTGGACAAAAAGGTGTTAGAATCCAAAATATAATTAATGAATTACATGGAGAAAAAATTGATGTTATAGAATGGAATGAAGATCCAGCTGTATTTATAGCTGCTGCTTTATTACCAGCTCAAGTTTTAGCTGTTGATGTTAAAGAAGAAGAAAAATTTGCTCAAGTTATTGTTCCAGACGATCAATTATCATTAGCTATTGGTAAATCAGGACAAAATGCTAGACTTGCTGCTAGACTAACAAATTGGAAAATTGATATAAAGAGTGAATCTCAATTTAGAAAAATGTTAGAAGAATCTCAAACAATAGAATCAGAAGAAACTGAAGCTATTGAAAATGTTGAAGATGTTGAAGAAACAGTAGAAACTGAGGAAAATAACGAAAACGCTTAAATAAAGGAGTGAGAGTTTTTGAAGAAAATTCCAGAAAGAACATGTATAGGATGTAATCAAACAAAAGCTAAAAATGAATTATTAAGAATTGTTAAAGATAAGGAAAATAATATATCTATTGACTTGACAGGAAAGAAAAATGGTAGAGGAGCATATATTTGTGCATGTGAAGAATGTTTAAATAAAGCTATAAAGTCAAATAGATTAGCTAAAATGTTTGAAATGAATATAGATAAAGAAATTTATGAAGATTTGAGGGATGTAATTGCAAACATACCAAAAGAAGGTTAATGGTTTATTGCGGGTTAGCTGCCAGAGCTGGTAAAATAGTTTGTGGAGCTGATGCGGTAAAAGAAGTTATATTAAGTAAAAAAGTTTTTGCAGTCATTATTGCTGAGGATTCGTCTTTGACCACTCGTGAAAAATTTTTGAGGTATGCTTCTGAAAACGATATTAAATGTTTTGTGTTTGGAAGTATCGATGAAAATAGTAAAGCCATAGGAAAGAAGAACAAAGCTATTATTGCAGTGAAAGATAAAAATTTTTCAGAAGCAATTTGTCGAATAATTAATGGGGGTGATGCTATTGGACAAAATTAAAGTGCATGAATTGGCAAAAAAACTTAAGGTAAATAGTAAAGATGTGATAGAGAAAGCTTCAAAACTAGGAATAGAATTGAAGAGTCATCTAAGTACTATCACACAAGAGGAGGCGGAAAAAATAACAAAATCAATGGGGAAAACAGAAAAGGATAAGAATGAAGTAAAGAAAGAAATAGTGTCAGATCAACCTGTTATTATGAGAAGAACTGTAATCATTAATGATGAGGATGAGAAGAAGAATGAACAAAAAGCAAAGACAAGAAAAAATGATGTTGGATTTATAGAGAAAAACAGAAAAAAAGATTACAACATTGTTTATAGAAATAAACAATCTAAACCAATGTCAGTTGCTGAATTGTTTGGAATTCAAAAGAAAGAAAAAGAAGAACCTAAAGTTGAAGAAGTTAAAAAAGAAGAAAAACCAGTTGAGAAAAAGGTTGAGAAGGTTCAAGAAACTGTAAAAGAAGAAATTATCGAAAAAGAAAAAAAGGTTGTTGAAGAGAAAAAAGTAATGAGAGAAGAAGTAGCTAAAAAGCCATCTAATTTTAGACAAGAAAGAAATAATAATTATAATAATAACAATAATAGTTATAACAATAATAACTATAATAATAACAGAAACCACAATAATAATGGATTCCAAAGAAATAACAATGGAAATAATAATGGCGGAAATTATAATAATAGAAATAATAATTACAATAACAGAAATAATAATGGAAATGGTTATAACAATGGTGGTTATAATAGAAATAATAATAACAATAATTTTAGAAATAATAACAATAATAGAAAATTAGATGATAAAGGTATTGATAAGAAGATTAATAATATAATGGCTGTTGATATAGTTGAAAAAGAGAATGTTATAGAATATTCAAATAGAGCTATTGATAAGCAAAAGAGTAATCGTCAATTTGAAGAGCAAAGAACTAAAAAACAAACAAAGAAAAAAGGTAGAAATGAAGATATTAGTTCTGGAAAATTAAGAACATTAAAACAAGAAAGTAAGCTTTCAAATGTGGATATGTTCGATTATTATGATTTAAGTACACAAAGAGGTAGAAGAAGCGAAAAGAAGGGAAAACAAGAAAATAGAAATAAACAAAAAATCTTCAAATTAACAGAAATTACAATACCATCTGTTATTTCAGTAAAAGATTTAGCTGCTGAAATGAAAGTTACAAGTGGTGATTTGATAACTAAATTATTAAATCTTGGTGTAATGGCAACAATAAATAAAGAAATTGATTTTGATATTGCATATTTAGCTGCATCTGAATTTGGAATTACAGCTAAGAAAAAAGATGTAAAAACTGATGAGGAAATTCTTTTTGATGATAGTGAAGATAGAGAAGAAGATTTAATCACAAGACCACCAGTTGTAGTTGTTATGGGACACGTTGATCATGGTAAAACTTCATTACTTGATGCAGTTAGAAAGACTAATGTAATTCAAGGTGAAGCCGGAGGAATTACTCAACATATTGGTGCTTATAAAGTAAATGTAAATGGTAGAGAAATTACATTCTTAGATACTCCAGGACATGAAGCTTTTACAAGTATGAGAGCTAGAGGTGCCCAAATTACTGATATTGCGATCTTGGTTGTTGCAGCAAATGATGGTGTTATGCCTCAAACAGTTGAAGCTATAAACCATGCTAAAGCTGCTGAAATTCCAATCATAGTTGCTGTAAATAAAATGGATTTACCAGGTGCTAATATTGAAAAGGTTAAAGAAGGTTTAACTGAGTATGGATTAGTTCCAGAAGAATGGGGTGGAGAAACAATCTTCGTACCAATTTCTGCTAAGAAAGGTGAAGGAATTGATAACCTATTAGAAATGGTATTGTTACAAGCAGATATGCTTGAACTAAAGGCAAATCCAAATAAACAAGCTAAAGGTACTGTTATAGAAGCAAGACTTGATAGATCTCGTGGACCAGTTACTACAATGCTTGTACAAAGAGGTACATTAGATGCTGGTGATACGATTGTCGTTGGTTCATCAATTGGTAGAATCAGAACAATGACAAATGATAAAGGTAAAAAGGTTAAATCTGCTGGACCTTCTACACCAGTTGAGATTACAGGTTTAACAACCGTACCTAATGCTGGTGATACTTTCTATGAAGTTAAAGATGAAAAAACAGCAAAACACTTAATTGAAAGAAGAAAAGTTCAAGAAAGAGAGAAAGCATTAAATGCAACTTCTATGGTTACATTAGATGATTTATATAGCCAAATTGAACAAGGTAAGTTAAAACAATTGAATTTAATTGTTAAAGCTGATGTTCAAGGTTCTGTTGAAGCAGTAAAACAAGCATTAGAAAAATTATCTAATGAAGAAGTTAGAGTTAGAGTTATTCACTCAAATGTTGGTGCTATAAATGAAACAGATGTTACTTTAGCTAAAGTTTCAAATGCTATTGTTATAGGATTTAATGTTAGACCAGATCCAATTGCTAAAATGGAAGCTGAAAAAGATGGTGTTGAAATTAAATTGTATTCTGTAATTTACAATGCTATTGAGGATGTTGAGTCTGCAATGAAGGGTATGTTAGATCCAGAGTTTAAAGAAGTTGTTATTGGTAATGCTGAAGTTAGACAAACTTTCAAAGTATCAAATGTTGGTACTATTGCTGGATGTTATGTAACAGATGGTAAAATTGCTAGAAATTCAATTGTTAGAGTTATTAGAGATAATGTTGTTCTTCATGAAGGTAAGCTTGTTTCTTTGAAGAGATTTAAGGATGATGTTAAGGAAGTTGCTTATGGTTATGAGTGTGGTGTTCAGATTGAGAACTATAATGATATTGTTGAGGGGGATGTTATTGAGGCTCATGTTATGGAAGAAATCAAGCGTTAAACTAGAATCCCATTCTACTTCAACCTGATGACGGTAAGTTATCAAAGTAAACTTCGTCTTGCTGTGTTAAAATTAAATTGAAAATCCTCACGTACACTCGTACGCTTCGGTGTTTCAATTTAATTTTGCCTTGCAATACTTGTTCCTTTTGATAACTTGATGACAGAGTGTTAATAAACGTCGTTTTGGTATGTTAAATTTAAAGTGAAAATATTTGAAAAATGAGAAAGGGGTGATAGTATGCCAAAAAATAGTAATAGAATGAATAAAGTTAATGAGGAGTTGAAAAAAGAGATTAGTGTTGTAATTTCTCAAGAATTAAAGGACCCTCACATTACTGGTTTAATTAGTGTTACCAAGGTTGATACTACTCCTGACTTGAGATTTGCTAGAGTTTATGTTAGTATGATTAATGCTAAGAGTAATAAAGGAAATTTAGCAAGATTGAAAAAATGTTCAGGGTTTATCAGATCTATGATAGCTAAAAGGGTCAACTTGAGGGTTACTCCTGAACTAGTATTTTTGTTTGATGAATCAATTGAGTATGGTTCAAGAATTGATGCAATAATTGATAAAATTACAAAAGATATGAAAAATGATTAGAGAAGAGAGGAATTTTTAAATGACTTTAGATGATATAAAAGATGCAATTGAAAATTCAAATAATATGGTTATTTTTGCACATGAGAAACCAGATGGTGATGCTATAGGAAGTAGTTTGGCTTTTTATTTGGCTATGAAAAATTTAGGAAAGGATGTTGAGGTTATAATTCCTCATATGCCTGAAACTTATAAGTTTTTACCTGGTGCTGATGAAGCACGAGTTGAGCCTTCTTTGAAAAAATATGATGTAGCTGTTGCTTTGGATTGTGGTGATATAAAAAGATTGGATGATCCAACAGATACTTTTGAAAAGACTGAGACTAGAATTAATATTGATCATCATGCTTCTAATGGTATGTTTGCTGATTTAAATTATGTTAATCCTGTATCTCCAGCATGTGCGCAGATAATAACTACTATGTTTAAGTATTTTAAATTTGAGATTACTCAGGAGATTGCTACTTGTTTAATTACAGGAATAATTACTGATACTGGCGGATTTAAATATGATGGTGTTACTTCAGAGACTTTTGAGATTGCTTCAGAATTTTTAGATAAAGGTGTAAAGATTTCTAAAATATATAAAGATGCTTTGTGTAATGTTTCTAGGGGTGAGTTTGAAGTAAGAAAATTGGCTGCAAATAGATTAGAATTCTTAGAAGATGGTAAAATTACATATACATATATTACTAAGGAAGATATGGCAAAATTAAATATTGATCAAAATGATTTAAATGGTATAGTTGAAAATGGTAGAGATGTTCAAGGTGTTGAATTATCTATATTCTTATATGAAACTGATAAAGGTTTTAAGGCATCTCTTCGTTCAAATAACTATGTTAATGTTTCAGATTTATGTATTTTATTTAATGGCGGTGGTCATATAAAGGCTGCTGGTTGTACTTTACCTTATCCATTAGAGGAAGCTAAAGAGAGAATTTTAACTCAAGCAAAAAGATTTTTAAAATAGTTATTAGTAGCGGTTTTTATGTTTGATAAAAATCGCTTTTTTCATATAATTAAAGGATTGGATTTTATTATGGATGGAATTGTTTTAATTGATAAAGAAAAGGGAATTTCTTCTTTTGGAGTTGTAGCTAAAGTTAGAAAAATTTATAATACTAAAAAGGTTGGACATTGTGGTACTTTAGATCCAGAGGCAACTGGTGTTTTGCCTATAATGATTGGTAGTGCTACAAAGATTTCTAAATATTTGGTTGAACATGATAAAGAATATGTAGCTACTCTAAAATTGGGAAAAAAAACAGATTCTGCTGATGGAGAAGGAAATATTATTGCAGAAGATGATTTTAAATTAAAAAAGGAAAATGAGGAGAATTACTACCATGTATTTGAAAAGATTGTGGGAAAACATATCCAGGTTCCGCCAATGTATTCTGCGATTAAGGTAAATGGTAAAAAGCTTTATGAGTATGCTAGGGCAGGTCAAGAAATTGAACGCGAAGGAAGAGAAATTGAAATTTATAGTATTGGTATTGAAAACATTGATTATCAATCAAATGAAATTGTGTACAGAGTTTCTTGTTCAAAGGGAACGTACATTAGAACTTTGTGTGAAATGATTGCTGAACAATTAGGCACAGTGGGATACATGAAAGAGCTTAGACGAACTAAAGTAGATGATTTTTGTATAGATGATTGTGTAACATTATCTGACTTGGAAGTTGCTACCGATAAGAATATATATGTAAAATCAATTGAAAATGTATTTAATGATAAGGACAGTATTGTTTTAAATAATAGAAAAACTGAACTATTTTTTAATGGTGTGATGTTAACTTTTGAAAAAGAAGATGGATTGTATAAAGTCTATAATTCTGGCGAATTTTTAGGATTAGGAATCATAAAAAACAAGTTATTAAAAAGAGATGTTATTGTAAGATAGTGACTTAAATGTTAGTAAAATCAATGAATATAAGGAGAACTTAATAGTAAAAATTAAGTTCTTTTTTACTATTAAAAAATACGAACATTTTTTCGTAAAAGTATTGACAGATGATGATAAAAAATATAAAATAATACCAAACAAAGGTTCTTAAAAACAAGGAGGTATAAATATGAAAAATGAAGTTATAACATATAGTGTAAATAAGTCAAAAAACAGAGGTTTATATATTTCGGTTCAAAATGGAGAGGTTTCAGTTTGTGCTCCTTGGTATGCTACAAGGGAGAAAATTCAAGAAGCGGTTTTAGCTAAGAGAAATTGGATTATGAAAAAATTAGAAGAATACGAAGAAAATAATGAGATAAGTTTAAGACCAATTCAAATATTAGGAACTATATATAATTTAAAAGTTACTTATAAAAATGTTAGTGTTATTGAATGTGATTTGGAAGAAAATATTGTAAAAGTGACATTACCAAGAAAGTATAAAAAGATAAGCAATGATTCAATGACAGATATTTTAATTGATAAATTGTATACAAAAATTGCTGAAAGAGAACTAGAAAATATTATGGAGAAAACAAGATTAATGGTTGGTTTTGCTCCAGAAGATTATGAAATTGTTGAAATGACTGGGGTATTAGCAAAGTGTACAGAAGATAAAAGAATATTGATTAATCCTCGTATTATAAAATACAAAAGAGAAGTTATTGAATATATTGTTTTACATGAATATGCACATTTAAAGTATAAAAATCATACAAAAAGTTTTTATAAATTTATTGAAAAATATATTCCTGATTATGAAAGATATGAGAAAATTTCTACAATGAAATATTAGAAAGAGTGGGAATCTATAAATTCCCACTTAATAAATTATTTTAAAAATATTGACATTAAATATCTCATTTGATAGAACAATAAGAAAACTAAGGAGGATATTATGAAAAATTTAATAGACATAAAAGACCTATCAGTAGATGAGATAGAAGAATTGATAAAAGTAGCCAAAGATATTATGCAAAATTCTGATAAATATTCAGAAAAATGCAAATATAAAAAAATGGCTACTTTATTTTTTGAGCCAAGTACAAGAACAAGATTGAGTTTTGAAGCTGCTATGATGGAACTTGGAGGAAATGTATTAGGATTTTCTGAAGCATCATCAAGTTCTACTTCAAAAGGAGAAAGTGTATCTGATACTATAAGAGTTGTTGGATGTTATAGTGATATTATTGCAATGAGACATCCAAAAGAGGGGGCGCCATTAGTTGCTTCAATGAAATCAATAGTTCCAATAATAAATGCAGGTGATGGCGGACATAATCATCCAACTCAGACTTTAACTGATTTATTAACAATATCTTGTGAAAAGAAGAGATTAGATAATTTAACAATAGGATTATGTGGGGATTTAAAATTTGGAAGGACTGTACATTCTTTGATAACAGCTATGTCTAGATATAAAAATATTAAGTTTATATTGATTTCACCAGATGAATTGAAAATACCAGAGTATATAAAAGAAGAGGTATTAGAAAAAAATAATATTGAGTATGTTGAAACAAATGATATAGAAGAATATATGGGTGAATTAGATATTTTATACATGACAAGAGTGCAAAAAGAGAGATTTTTCAATGAAGAGGATTATGTTAGATTAAAAGATTATTATATATTAAATACTGAGAAATTAAAGAAAGCAAAAGAAGATTTGTGTATAATGCATCCATTACCACGTGTTAATGAAATAGCTACTGATGTTGATGATGATAAAAGAGCTTGCTATTTTAAACAAGCAATGTATGGTAAGTATATAAGAATGGCACTAATACTTAAATTACTTGATATAAAATAGTAAAAAGGAGAGAAAAAATAATGAATATAGATAGTATTAAAAATGGAATTGTTATAGATCATATTCAGGCTAAAAAGGGTTTGGAAATATATAATGCATTAAAATTAGGAGAGCTTGATTGTTCAGTTGCAATTATAACTAATGCTAGAAGTGAAAAAATGGGAAGAAAAGATATAATAAAAATTGATAAAAGTATAGATTTAGACTTAGATATATTGGGATATTTGGATAGTAATATAACAATTAATATTATAAAAGATGATGAGAGAATTCAAAAATATCACGTAAAATTACCTAAGCAAATTGAAAATGTAATTAAGTGTAAAAATCCAAGATGTATAACATCTACAGAACAGGATTTGAAGCAAATATTTGTATTGGCAGATGAAAAAAAGAAAACATATAGATGTAAATATTGTGAAAGTTTGAAGGAAGATTAACTTAAAATTTGATAAAAAAGTGAGCGATTAGAGTGTTTTTGACCGTTTGTTCAGGCGCAAAAATCAATTGGCGGTAAATACCAAAAAATAAACTATTTTTACAATATATTGCAAATTTTTACTTTATATAGTATAATAAAAAAAGCGGGAAATTAAATTTTATTAAATTTTGGAAAAGGAAGGACTATATGAAGAATGTAAGTGTAATAATACCAGCCCACAATGAAGAAGAAAGAATTGGCGAAGTAATAGACAGATTAAATCAAACAAAAAATAAGCCTGAAATCATAGTGGTAAACAATTGCTCTACTGATAGAACAGAAGAATTCGCTAAGGCTAAGGGTGCCAATGTAGTTCGTTGTGATACTCGAGGAAAAGGACATGCAATGGAGGAAGGACTTAAACATGCTCAAGGAAATATTATTATGTTTGTTGACGGAGACTTAGAAATATACAACGATGATATTATATCAGCTATGACAGAGCCTATAACAAACGGCGAAGCTGAGTTTACAAAATCAGCATACGAAAGAGAAGGTGGTAGAGTAACAGAATTAGTTGCTAAACCATTGTTAGAGTTGTTATTTCCAGATATGTACAAATTCGAACAACCGCTTAGTGGTATAATAGCTGGGAAGAAAGAAATTTTTGAAAAAATGAAATTTGAAAAAGATTATGGAGTAGATATAGGCATTTTATTAGATGCTGTTATGCTTACTCCGAAAGTAAAGGAGATACATATAGGTAAGATTGAAAACACCTCGCAATCATGGAAAGCACTTTCTGGGATGGCGAAAGAAGTTCAAAAGGCAATTTTAAAAAGAGCTAGATACATGTAATCGAAAAGCTGTCTGAAAAAAATCAGACAGCTTTTTATAATATTTTAAACTTTTATTTTGTGCTTAAGATTTATACTTTGTTTATAAATTTTAAGTTGATGTATATTTAATTTAAGTATAAAATTTTAAGCGTTTGTTATTATTTATTATTTAAATATTTTTCTCTGCAATAGTCTAATAGGTCCATATATTCTTTTGTGATTATTTTTTTATTATCATTTCCACAATTAATACAGTCAAGTAATTCTTGTGATTTGTATCTTTCATAAAGAGTTTCAACTCTGTCACTTAAGAATTTTACATAGTCTTCTAATTTATCTGAACTAAAGTCCCATGGCTTTTTTGAAAGAATAAAGTGGAACAAATATAAATTATCCAATTTATAATTTAAGTGATTTATATAATAATCTAAGTATGTAAAGAATACAGTGTATTTTAATTCTAAATGTAATTCTGGTTTATTTGTCCAATCTTTATAATATTCTTGCAATATGTCTTGGTCTCCAACTGAAGCTTTTTTTTCTGCGACTTGAGTAAGAATATTTAAAAATTTTTCGATTAATCCTTGTTCTGGTTCTACAACTAATAAACCTGATACTAATTCATGAGGTACTGTGACATTTGGACCAAATTTATAATTACAAGGTGCTGCCATATTTGGAAAGTCAAATAATGAGTCTATATTTTTTCTAATATAAATATCAGCATCTAAGTAAACAATTTTATCAAATTGAGTTAATTCAAAAATTGACAATTTATCAAAAGTATATGTCCAATGTGAGAAATCACCTTGAGCATTTTTTTCTTTTATTTCAACAGGAATTTCAATACTTTTTTTTCTTATTGTTTTTATTCCGCATGAATGTAAAAATTGTTCTGTTTCATTTGAAATTTTGTCTGTGATTAGTACATAAAATGGATAAGCAGAGTTAACTTTTTTTAAACATTCTTGTACTCCTAGAATTCCAAGTAAATAATTATCAGTGGATAATACACCAATATATGCATAGTTCATAAAAATTACCTCCAAATTAGTAATAATATATCATATAAGGCTAAAAGTATCAATAAAAACTTGATATGGAGAGGATTAAAATATATAATAATATCAGGATTTTTGAAAGGAGAAATATATGAACGTTTATGTTGTTAGACATGGATTAACAGATTATAATATTCAGAAAATTTATCAAGGAAGAGTAGATGTTCCATTAAATGAAGAAGGAAGAAAACAGGCTGAAGAAACTGCGCAAAAATTTAAGGGAATAAAAATAGATAATATATTAGTTTCACCATTATCAAGAGCCAGAGATACTGCTAGTTATATAGAAGAAGTGACTGGGGTAAAGGCTGAGATTGTTGATGGATTAATTGAAAGAGGTTATGGTGATATGGAAGGACATTCTGCTACTCCAGAATGTAATACTCCTATATTAGTTGATTATGATAGAAATTATAACTTACATGGTGTAGAGCCTATAAAAGAAATGATTGAACGTGTTAGAGTTTGTTTAGATCAAATTATGAAAAAATATAAAGGAAAAGATATTGTTTTAGTTACTCATGCTGGTGTTACACAGGGAATAGAAATATATTTTAATGGTTTACCTCAAGATAAGAATATAGAAAAACTTACATTAAAAAATTGTGAAGTAAAAAAATATGAGAATGTTAAAGTACATGAGAATGTTGAGAGATAAGAGATTTTTATACAGTAATGTATAAAGTAAATAGACAAAAGAATTGGAGAATTTTATGAATAGAAAAGAAACAAGAAAAATAAATGTTGGTGGTGTTACAATAGGCGGGCAAAATAAAGTTGTTATTCAGTCAATGTGTAATACTAAAACAAAGAATGTAGAAGATACTGTAAAACAAATTCTTGAATTAGAGAAAGTTGGTTGTGAAATTATCAGAGTTGCATGTTTGGATATTGAAGATGCAAAGGCAATAAGCCAAATAAAAGAAAGAATTCATATTCCGATTGTTGCAGATATTCATTTTGATTATAAGATTGCGTTAGAAGCTATAAATTCAGGAGTTGACAAAATACGTATTAATCCAGGAAACATTGGTGATGATGCAAAAGTAAAAGCAGTTGTAGATGCTTGTAAAGAGAAGAATATTCCTATTAGAATAGGTGTGAATGCAGGATCTTTAGAACCTGAATTGTTAAAAAAATATGGGCATCCATGTAGTGATGCTATGATAGAAAGTGCTAAAAGGCATGTTGAGATATTAGAAAAGTTGGATTTTTATGATATTTGTATTTCATTGAAAGCATCTAATCTTGATATGTGCATTGAGGCATATGAAAAGGCTTCAAAAGAGTTCGGATATCCATTGCATTTAGGAATAACAGAGGCTGGAACAGCTTTTTCAGGTACAATAAAATCAAGTATTGGGCTTGGAATCTTGTTAAGAGAAGGAATAGGAGATACTTTAAGAGTTTCTTTATCAGATGATCCTGTTGAAGAGATTAAGGTTTGTAAAGAAATTTTGAGAGATTGTAATTTATTAAATAATGTTCCTGAGTTAGTATCTTGCCCAACTTGTGGTAGAATTCAATATGATTTGATACCGATAGCTAAAGAAATAGAGAGTTTCTTGCAAAATATTGAAGCTGATATAACGGTTGCAATAATGGGATGTGCTGTTAATGGACCGGGAGAGGCAAGAGAAGCAGATATAGGAATTGCAGGAGGAAAAGAAGAAGGTTTATTATTTAAAAAAGGCGAGATTATTAGGAAAATAAAGCAAGAAGATATGGTAAGTGAACTTAAAAAAGAAATTATGGAAATTGTAGAAGAAAAAAAAGCTAATAAGTAGTGGGAAGGGTTTAGATAAATGAATTTTGATGATGAAGAATTTGATGATAATTTATTAGTACCAGAAGTAAAAAATAAATCTGAAGAAGTTCAAGAACTTTCATTAAGACCTAGATTTTTAAATGAATATATTGGGCAAGATAAAGTTAAAGAAAATATGAAGATTTGTATAGAAGCGGCTAAAAAGAGAGAACAGTCATTGGACCATGTTTTATTATATGGACCTCCTGGGCTTGGAAAAACAACACTTGCAAATATATTAGCAAATGAAATGAATACTAATATTAAAGTTACATCTGGTCCGGCGATAGAAAAGCCTGGAGATTTGGCTGCAATATTAACAACTTTATCTGAAAATGATGTTTTGTTTATTGATGAAATTCATAGAATGAATAGAAATGTTGAAGAGATTTTATATCCGGCTTTGGAAGATTATACTCTTGATATAATTATTGGAAAAGGTTCAAGTGCTAGATCTATAAGATTAGATTTACCTAAATTTACTTTAGTTGGTGCTACAACTAGAGTTGGGAGTTTGTCTACTCCTTTACGTGATAGATTTGGAATTATAAATAGATTAGAATTGTATGATGCTGAGGATTTGGATACTATTGTAAAAAGGTCTGCTGATATTTTAGGAATTAATATTAATAAAGAAGCATCTTTAGAAATTGCTAAAAGGTCAAGAGGAACTCCAAGAATTGCAAATAGATTATTAAAGAGAGTGGCGGATTTTGGCCTTGTTTTAGGAAATGGTGACATTACATTAGATATTGCTAGAGTTGCTTTGAATAAGCTAGAAATTGATGAATTAGGGTTAGATAACACGGATAAGAAAATATTAGAGTCTATAATTTATAATTATAGAGGTGGACCTGTTGGTATTGAAACTTTAACAGCGACTATTGGTGAAGAAAGTGGAACAATAGAAGATGTGTATGAGCCATATTTAATGCAAATTGGTTTTATTGCTAGAACTCCAAGAGGAAGAGTTGCGACGCCTTTAGCATATGAGCACTTAGGATTGAATTATGAAGAAAAATAATTGTTGAGGTCTTTAAAAAATGAAAGAAGAAAACAAAAAAGTTGATTTTATAAAGAATTGTATATTAATAGTGATTATTGCAATTATTGCCTTTTCAGCTATATTTACGAATTCGATTTCAAATTTAGATGAGATATGGAATTTTAATTTTGCAAGAAATATAGCTGATGGGCTAATTCCTTATAAAGATTTTAATATAGTTCAAATGCCTTTGGTTTCGATGATTTGTGGTTTGTTCTTGAAAATATTTGGAACTGAAATAATTGTTATGAGAAGTTTAGCTGTTATTTTGATGTGTGCAATATTTTTTATTGAATATAAGGTTTTGAGAAAGTTAGTTCCAGAAAATGCAGCATTTTTAGTCACTGCTATATTTTTATTTTTGTTTAAGGATGTAATGTGTATTGATTATAATTATGCGGTTTTATTAATTGCATTGATTATGATGTTAATAGAATTGAATCATAATAAAAAAGATATGTTTGAATATGATTTTAAATATAATTTTTGCTTAGGATTGTTAGGAGGATTAGCAATTTTGTGCAAACAGACTACTGGATTTGCTGTTGCTACTGCGTGTACAGGTTATAAGATTTTTGCAATAAGAAAAAAAGAAGATATACAACCTTTTTTAAAAATTGCTTTTACTCGTTTGTTAGGATTTTGTATACCTGTTTTGATTTTTGTTATATATCTTTTGGTAAATAATGCTTTTTCAGATTTTGTTGATTACGCTATTTTAGGAATTAAAACTTTTTCTAATAAAATAGAATATACAAATTTATTTAAAATTGAATTAGTTTCTTATTTAAGTGTTGTGGTTCCAATTGCTCTTGTTGTATTTTTTGTTTCTTTATTTAGAAAAAATGCTAAATATGAAGAGTATGTTATTTTTGCATATGCTATATCTACGTTTATTGTTGTATTTCCAATATCTGATCAAATTCACTTTTTAATTGGTGCAATGATTTCAATTATAGGGATTGCATATTGGATTTATGAAAGTTTTCAAAATGGACGAGAGGAATTGTTTGGTAAACGAATTAAAGTGGCGTGTTATGTTGTAATTAATTTTTTAGCAGTTTTTGCTTTGTTATTACTTACTTGGAATTCAATTTTGAAGATTAATAAAGAATATATTTCTGTAAAGAAAGAAACAGAGCTTGCACATTTTAAAGGCGTTCCTGAAGATGAAGGATTGAAAGAGATGATACAGATAGTCGATGATTATATTTTAGAAAAACAGTCTGAAGGAAAGAAAGTATATATATTAGATTCAACTGCTGGAATTTATTATATTCCGTTAAATCAATATAACAAAGATTATGATATGTTTTTGAAAGGAAATTTAGGCGGCAAAGGTGAGGATGGCATTATAGAAAGAATTGATACTGAAGAAAATGCAATATATTTATTAAAAAAGAGTGGATTGAATTGGCAAAATCCAGGAGATGTTAGAAATTATATAATAGATAATTTAGAATATAGTGAGGATGTTTTATGTTTTTGGACATTTAATTCTAAAATCTAGAAAGGATGGTAACATGCATACAAGTGTAAGAGGAATTATTGAAAAAGATGATGGAATTGTTTTGATTCATAGGATTAAGAAAAAATCAAATGAGGAGGTCAAAGATTATTTTGTTGTGCCTGGTGGAAAAATGGAACCTGGTGAAAATGAAGAAGAAACTGTTAAAAGAGAAATTTTTGAAGAACTTGGTATACATGTAAAAGTTGGAGCTAGATTGCTAGAAATAAATAATGAATTTGATGATAGTATTCAAGTTTTTTATAAATGTGAATATGTTGATGGAATTCTTGGAACGGGTACAGGACCAGAATTTACAAATCATAATGAGTATTATGGAATATATAAAATTGAAATTATTAGATATGATGATTTAGAAAGAACTAATTTAGTACCAGAAAAAATTAAAAGATATTTGATAGATAATAGAAAGAAGGATTAAAATGAAGTTATTAATGCATACATGTTGTGCACCTTGCAGTGTTTATTGTATTAAAAGTTTAAGAGAAGAAGGAATTGAACCAACGTGTTATTGGTATAATCCAAATATTCATCCATACATAGAGTACAAAACGAGAAGAGATACTTTAATTGAATACAGTAAAATGGCTAATTTTGAATTAATTATTAATGAAGAATATGGTTTAAGAGAGTTTTGCAAAAATGTAATTGATGATTTAAATAACAGATGTGTAAATTATTGTTATAAAGTTAGATTAGAGGCTACTGTTAAGTATGCTAAAGAACATGGCTATGATGCTTTTACTTCAACTTTATTTGTTAGTCCTTATCAACAACATGATAAATTGAAAGAAGTATGTGAACAATTAGCTGAAAAATATGGTATTGAATTTTTATATAGAGATTTTAGAGTTGGCTTTAGAGAAGGACAAGCAGAGGCTAGAGAACTTGGATTATATATGCAGAAGTATTGTGGTTGTGTGTTTTCAGAAGAGGATAGATATAGTAAGCAGATCAAAAGAGATAAAGAATAGATTAAAAAGGAGAGAAAAAGTTGAAAGTAATATTCTTAGATGTGGACGGTGTGCTAAATTCAAATGCTTATGTAGATTATACGTCAAAAAATAATGTAGAAGGAATATTAGAGGAGATAGATCCTAAAACAATAGAAATGCTTAAATATGCTTTAGATGTTACTGATGCTCAGATTGTTGTATCATCTTCTTGGAGAAATATTCGTAAATTTGAACAGTTAAAAGAGTTGTTTTTAAGATATGGAATTAATTTAGATGAGAAAACGCCAGTACTTGGACATGAGAGAGGTCTAGAGATTAAACAATATTTAGAAGAACATGTTGATATAGATCAATATTTGATATTAGATGATGATATGTTTGATTCTTTTGATGAAGAGTTAAGAAATAATTTGATTTTAACAAAAGAAAATCATGAAGATCATAGCTATGGTGATGGATTGCAAATTAAACATATAGAACAAATTATTAAAAGATTTGGAAGAGTTAAAAAGAAGGAACATGAGATTGATGATGAACGTTAATTAAAAAATGATTGAAAAATATAGGAGGGTGTGAGATGGATAAGTTTAAGGAGATTAGACCTGTTGTACTTGGCTTAGTTAGAAGGAATAATAAGATTTTGGTTAGTGAAGGACATGATAAAAATAAAAACGAGACATTTTATAGATGTTTAGGTGGTGGTATAGAGTTTTTAGAAAAAAGCCAAGATGCATTGAAAAGAGAATTTAAAGAAGAACTTGGAATTGATATTAGTGTGGGAGATTTTTTGGGGATTTCTGAAAATATATTCACATACAATGGAAAGAATGCTCATGAGTTAATATTGTTTTATAGTGCTGATATAAATGATGCAGATTATAAAGAAAAATATCATGTAATTGATGATAATAGTGAGACTGATGCAATGTGGGTTGATATTGATAAGTTTAAAAATAGAGAATTAAAAATATATCCTGAAGAAATATTTGAATATTTAAAGTAAGGTTTATGAAAAATAGAGAGAAATTGGGGAAAAACATGGAAATGTCCAAAGTGTGACAATGAAGATTATAAAAGAGTGATGTAGTATGATATAATCTAAAAAGTTTTTAAAACACAAAAGAGAGGTTATTTATATGAATAAAAGTGAGTTTAGAGTGAAGTCTGTAGATGAGATTACTGATTTATATGTGGCTGCTTGGTTCCCAAGTGATGAAAATATAAAAGGTGTAATTCAAATAGCTCATGGAATTACTGAACATGTTGGAAGATATGAGAAATTTGCAGAGTATTTCACAAATAAGGGATATGTAGTTGTTGCTAATGATATTATTGGTCATGGAAAATCTGTAAGTGATAAGAAAAATAAAATGTATTTTGGACCTGAAAATAGTTGGTTTTGGGTTGTAAAAGATTTTTATAATGTGTATCAGATGTTTAGTGAAAAGTATGAGAATAAACCATATATTGTGTTAGGATTTTCTTTAGGTTCATTTGTCGTAAGGTCATTTTTAAGTATGTATCCTGAGGCTAAAGTAACTGATGCTATTTTGGTGGGAACAGGTTATACTTCTAATTTTAGTCTAAAGATTGGAAAGTTTGTTGCAAAATCAGAAGCTAAGAAAGTTGGAGAAGATAATTCAACAGAGATGATTAATAAATTGGCTTTAGAAAATTACAATAAATCTTTTAAACCTGTTAGAACTAAGTGTGATTGGCTTTGTGCTAATAAGGTAACTTTAGATGAATATTTAAATGATCCTCTTGTTGGAAAAGATGTTTCTTGTGGGTTATTCAGAGAGTTATTAAATGGAATGATGTATGCTAATAAATTGTCTAATATAGAAAAAATTCGAAAGATGTTGCCTATATTAATGATATCTGGAAAAAATGATCCTGTTGGAGATTTTTGCAAAGGAATAAAAAAATTAGAACAGACTTATCGTGTTCATGGAATTCAAAAAACATTAACTAAGTTTGTTGATAATGCTAGACATGATGTTTTTCATGAGGAAAATAGTGAGGATGTTTTTGAATATATATTTAGATGGATTAAAAGTAATCATAAATTTGATGAAAAGAAGTAGAGAGGGATAGAGTTGGAACTATTTTGTATTATAGTATTTTGTTTTTTATTACCGCTTTTAGTTTTAGTGAAACCTATTAAAGATTGTGTAAAAAATAATAAAAGTTTATTTAAAGATTATAAAGAAGAAGTGATTTTATTTTTTATACTTATTGTTGGAAGTTTGGTAAGATTGGTTGCTATTGGTAAATTTCCAAATGCTTTGAATGTGGATGAAGCTTCAAGTGGGTATGATGCTTTTTCTCTTATGAAGTATGGCGTTGATAGAGGAGGAAATTCTTATCCTGTTTATTTATATGCTTGGGGAAGCGGACAAAGTGTTTTGTATTCATATCTTATGATTCCTGTATTGATGATAACAGGACTTTGTGAATACGGAATAAGATTGCCAATGGCGATTATTGGAATTATTTCTTTGTATGTTTTTTATTATTTGATTAAAAATATTTTTGATAATAAAAGAATGGCTCTTATAAGTGTTGGATTTTTTGCGATTTGTCCATGGCATATTATGAAAAGCCGTTGGGGAATGGAATGTAATATTTTCCCTGATATTATATTATTATCTACATTATTATTTGTGCTTGGATTAAAAAAGAAAAAAACAAGTTTACAGATTTTAGCTTTTATTGGTTTTGCAATTTCAAGTTATTCATATGGCACTGGGTATTTATTTTTACCAGTATATATACTTGGAATGTTAGGATATTTAATTTATAAAAAAGAAATTACTATAAAGAAATCTATAATATATTTACTTATTATGTTTGTAATATGTATTCCAATCATTTTGTATATTGCAATTAATACATTTGGGCTAAATCAGATTTCTATTGGAAAAGTTACTATACCTAAATTGTTAGTTAATAGATATGATGAAGTTTCTACTGTTTTTTCAGGGAATATTATAGAAAATTGTGTAGATAATTTATTAGCTACTTTGAGAATTTTGATTCTTCAAAATGATGGGTTAGAATGGAATGCAATATCTCAATTTGGAATGTTTTATATAATTAGTATTATATTTTTTGTTATTGGCGTTAAGGAAAGTTTAGGAAAGTATAAGGATAATATATATAATCAAATAATGAATATTTGGATGCTTGCTGCAATTGTGCTTTCTGCATTTTGTGATGCTAATATAAATAGAATTAATATTATTATGATTCCATGTATTTATTATATTGTTGTTGGAATTTATGAATTTTTAAATAAATATAAAGTAGCTACTTTGTGTCTGGGTACGATATATATTGTTTTATTTGCTGAGTTTATGTATGTTTATACGAGTAAGGATTATAATGAATATTATACGTTTACATCAGGAGTTGAAGGAGTTGTTGATTATTGTAATTCTTTAGATGAAGATACGGTTTATTGTCAATATTCTTTTAAAGAACCGTTTATATATTTTATGTTTTATGGTGAGACTGATGTACATGAGTATTTAGATACTGTTCAGTATTATGAAGAGAGTAGAACTTTTGATAATATTAAATCATTTGGAAAATATAAATTTTATTTGCCTAGTGAGATTAAAGAAAATAGTGTTATAATTGTTCAGAAAGATACAGAAAAATATTATGATGAAGTTTGCAAAAATAAGGTTACAATAAATCAATTTGATATTTATGAATTTTAATAATATTGTAATGTAAGATAAGAATAGATGAGATGTACTTTTAGGAAGGAATGAAAAATAAGATGTCAAAATTAATAGTTGTTGATGGAAATAGTATTGCGAATAGGGCTTTTTATGGAATAATGGGTGGAAAGATGCTTCAAACTGCAGATGGTACTTATACAAATGCAGTATATGGTTTTTTAGCTATTTTATTTAAAGAATTAGATGAGGTAAAACCGGATTATATGGCGATTGCTTTTGATTTAAAAGCTCCTACCGCAAGACATATAATGTATGATGGATACAAAGCTAATAGGAAGGGAATGCCTGACGAACTTGCAAGTCAAATGCCTATTTTGAAAGATGTTCTAAGAGCAATGAATATTACAATAATTGAGAAAGAAGGATATGAAGCTGATGATGTTTTGGGTACACTTTCTCGTATGGGTGAAAATGCTGGTATGGATGTTGTGCTACTTACTGGTGATAGAGATTCTTTTCAATTAGCTACTGACAAAGTTTCAATATACATTCCAAGAACAAAAGCTGGAAAGACTGAGACAGATATTTTTGATAGAAATAAAGTTTTAGAAGTGTATGGCGTTGAGCCTAAACAAATGATTGAAGTTAAGGGATTACAAGGTGATACTTCAGACAATATTCCTGGAGTTCCTGGAATTGGTGAAAAAACAGCACTTTCATTGGTAAAAAAATATGGAACAATAGATCATTTATATGAATGTATTGAGAATAATACTGATGACTTGAAAGGAAAACAAAGAGAAAAAATTGCAGATAATAAAGAATTAGCAATGCTTTCAAAAACTTTGGGAACTATAAATTTAGAAACTCCTATTGAACAAGCTGTTGAAGATTTGAAAATCAAAGAATGGGATAAACCTGAAGTTTTGAAAATGTTTAAAGAATTGAAGTTTAATAGATATATAGACAGATTTAATTTGAGAGATGAGGTTGTTGCTTCTGATAGTAAAGATGATGAAAAGTCTGAAAATATGAATTTTGAGAAGAAAATGGTTCAAGGTAAAGAATTTTCAGAATTAGAATCTAAGATTGCTGATGATGAAGTATGCTATTTTTACATTGATACAGTGACTTGTGATGATTCGATCATAAAAAAGAAAATCAAGTCAATAAGTATATTTATGAGAAAAGAAAATACAGTTTATAATTATAAAACTTCTAATATTAATGATTTGAAAAATATTTTTGAAAATGAAAAAGTATTAAAATGTAGTTATGATTTGAAAGATATTTATATCTTGGCTGAAGAAGCGGGAATAGAGCCAAAGAATTTTATGTTTGATATTAGAATTGCTGGTTATTTGTTAAATTCTACAACAAATCAATATTCGATTTCAGATTTAATGAAACAATATTTAGATGTAGATATTGATTTAAATGAAGAAAAACAGGAGCAATTGAATTTATTTGATGTTGCAAATGATGCAGAAGAAAAAGAGAATAAGAAAACGAATTTGTATGCTTATTGCATTGGTGAATTACATGATGTGTTAGAGGAAAAATTAAAATCTGATGAAATGTATGAATTGTTTACTAATATAGAAATGCCAGTTTTAGAAGTATTAGCAGATATGCAATATAGAGGAATGTATGTAGATAAAAATGAATTGATTGCTTATGGTGATGAATTAAAAGGAAGGATTAATGAGTTAACAGAAAAAATTCATGAACTTGCAGGTGAAGAATTTAATATAAATTCAACAAAACAATTAGGCGAGATTTTATTTGAAAAATTAAAATTGCCAGTTGTTAAAAAGACTAAAAGCGGTTACTCAACTGATGTGGACACTTTGGAAAAATTGGAATGTGAACATGAAATTATTAGTTATATTTTAGAATATAGACAATTAGCTAAATTAAATTCAACATATATAGAAGGTATGATTCCATATATTAATAAAAATACTGATAGAATACATTCATATTTTCATCAAACAGTTACTGCTACTGGTAGAATTAGTAGTACAGAACCAAATTTACAGAATATTCCTACTAGAATTGAAATAGGAAAGAAATTAAGAAAAGTATTTAAACCTGCTGAAGGGAAAATTTTCTTAGATGCTGATTATTCACAAATTGAACTTAGAGTGTTGGCACATGTTTCAAAAGATGAAACTATGGTAAGAAACTTCAATAATGATGAAGATATTCATGCTCAAGCTGCTTCAAGAGTGTTTGGAGTACCTTTAGAAGAAGTTACTAAAGAATTGAGAAGTAAGGCAAAGGCTGTAAATTTTGGTATTGTTTATGGAATTAGTGATTTTGGTTTAGCAGGTCAGATTCATTCTTCAAGAAAAGAAGCTAAACAGTATATAGAACAGTATTTGGAAAAATATAATGGTATTAAAAAATTCATGGATGATGTTGTTGAAGAAGCTAAGGAAAAAGGCTTTATTGAGACAATGTATAAAAGAAGAAGATATATTCCAGAATTGAAATCTAAAAATTATATGGTTAGAAAATTTGGAGATAGAGTTGCAATGAATACTCCTATTCAGGGAACTGCAGCTGATATCATGAAGATTGCGATGATTAATGTTTTCAAAAAATTAAAAGAAGAGGGTTTGAATTCAAAAATTGTTCTTCAAGTTCATGATGAATTACTTATAGAAACAGATATAGTTGAAAAAGATAAAGTAAAAGAGATTTTAGTTGGTTGTATGGAAAATGCAGCTAAGCTATTGGTTCCTCTAAAGGTGGAAGTTGAGGAAGGCGAAAACTGGTATGATGCTAAATAAATAGAAAAAAAGGGAAGGCTTTAGATGAGAGTAAGGATTTCTATTAGTTTAATTTGTTTTATTATAATATGTGGAGGCATATTTTTATTTAAGGATAATTTGCTGATAAAAATATACCCTAATAAATATTCGGATTTTGTAGAAGCATATTCAGAAGAATATAATGTGGAGAAAAATCTTGTTTATGCTGTTATAAAGCAAGAAAGTAATTTTAATGAAGAAGCAAGTTCTAGAAAAGGTGCTATTGGTTTGATGCAATTAATGACAGATACAGCCGATGAAATTGCAGAAGAGTTAGAAGTTGATAATGCAAATGTTTATAATCCAGAGATAAATATAAAATTTGGAACTAAATATTTATCTGATTTATTAAATAAGTATCAAAATAAAGAAATGGCTATTGTAGCGTATAATGCTGGTTTTGGAAATGTAGATAAATGGATAGCTCGGTGGAGTTATAAATGAGGATGGTTCAAATTTAGAAAATATTCCTTATAGGGAAACCAATATGTATTTAAGAAAAGTAATGAGAAATTACGAAATGTATAATAAATTGTATGGTGAGGGATAGAAAATAATATAAAAAGAAATGCTGTAAAAAAAGTATTTCTTTTTTTTACAAATTATGATAGAATGTGACAAAATGAAATATAAAATTTTATTGACTTTGTTGAAAGGAATGATTGATATGGAATTTAAAAAATGCCCACGCTGTGGAAACTTCTTTAATTCAGAGATGGATGTTTGCCAAGCATGTAAAACAAATGAAAGTTTAGATATACAAAAATTAAAAAACTTTTTTGAACAAAATGATTATGAAGATGGAGTTACTGTACAAGAAATTTCTATGCAAACAGGAATTAACTCAAGAAATTTAAATAGATATTTGTTAAATGATGATTTTTCTGGATACATAGGTCAAGGAATTTCAAACAAGTAATAGAGTTAGGAAGGAAGATTATTTATGCAAAATGTATTTGATACTTTAGAGAGAAGAGGATATGTAGAACAATTAACTCATCCAGAAGAAATGAAAAAAATATTTGAGACAGAAAGTGTTCCTTTTTATATTGGAATAGATCCTACTGCTGATAGTTTACATGTAGGTCACTTTATTTCTTTAATGGTTGCATCACATATGCAAAAAGCTGGACATAAACCTATTATATTAATGGGTGGAGGAACAGCCATAATAGGTGATCCATCAGGAAAAACAGATATGAGAAAAATGCTTACTGTTGAAACAATTGATAATAATATTGCTAAGATAAAAAAACAAGTTGAAAAGTTTTTAAGCTTTGAAGGACCAAATGCAGCTATTATAGTTAATAATGGCGATTGGCTTAGAGATTTAAATTATATTAATTTTATGAGAGAAATTGGTGTTCATTTTTCAGTTAATAGAATGTTAGCTGCTGAATGTTACAAAAACAGATTAGAAACAGGTTTAACATTTTTTGAATTAGGATATATGTTAATGCAATCTTATGATTTCTTATATTTACATGATCATTATGGTTGTAAACTACAAATGGGTGGTAATGATCAATGGTCAAACATCATTGGTGGTGTTGAATTGATAAGAAAAATAGGTGCAGAAGATTCATATGGATTTACTTTTAAACTTCTTACTACAAAGGAAGGTAAGAAGATGGGAAAAACAGAAAAAGGTGCATTGTGGTTAAATCCAGAAAAAACATCTCCTTATGAATTTTATCAATACTGGAGAAATATTGCAGATGATGATGTTGAAAATGTTATGAAATTATTAACATTTATTGATGTTGATGAAATTGAAGAAATGACTAAATATAGAGATGAAAGAATGAATGAGGCTAAGAAAAGAGCTGCATTCGAAATCACGAAACTTGTACATGGAGAAGAAGCTGCAAGACAAGCAGAAGAAGCTACTAATGCTATGTTTAGTGGTAATGGAAATGCTGATGCTATGGATTCTACAACAGTAAAAGATGGTTGTACAATTATAGATGCAATTATCGAAACTGGTATAGCGCCATCTAAAGGTCAAGCTAAAACTTTAATTTCTCAAGGTGCAATTAGTTTGAATAATGAAAAAATCGAAGATATAAGTTATGTGCTTAAAGAAGATGATTTTAAAGAAGGATATGCTATTTTGAAAAAAGGTAAAAAAATATATCACAAATTAGTAAAATAATTATTTGAAGGTAAGCTTTTTATAGCTTACCTTTGTTACGTTATTTGATATTTAGAAAGCCACAAAACAGCGAAATTAATAATTTTTAATGCAAAATATTTTGGTAATTTGGTTTACAAAAACCTAAGAAAAATATATAATTATGGTGATTTTTATGTGAAAAAACGAACAATAATTATTGTAGGAATGGGGTTATTATGAAAAAGATTTTAACTGTTTTGTTACCTTTTTTAATAATGTTAATAGTTGCTGGAGCATGTATAGGAATTTATACTGTTTTCACAAATGGATTTCCAAAATTTAATCAACAAGTTGTTGCTGAAAATGTTGTATTAAATCAAGAGAATGATACTAGTATAATATTGACTGAAGATGAATTGCCAAGGGTTGATGCTTCTGGAATAGCTCAACCATTAATGACAGCACTTATAAGAAATTTTACACAGGATAGCAATATTTCCGAAAAATCATTAAGCTATTCTTCAACTGATGAAGGATTAGAAAAACTATTGAATGATGAGATAGATGTTTTAATTTCTACATATCCTTCAGATGATTATATAACAAGAGCAAAAGCAAAAGGTATTGATTTAGAAATTACTCCGATTGCTAAAGATGGATTTGTTTTTTATACAAATCCAACTAATTCAATGAATTCCATAAAAGTTTCTGATATACAAAAAATATATAATGGACAAGTTAAAAATTGGTCACAAATTGGTGGCAATGATTTAAATATAAAGGCTTTTCAATATCCAGAAAATTCATCTACTCAATTAGAAATGATTTCTTCTGTAATGAAAAAATTAGAAATGGTAGATGCACAAAAAGATATTTTTTATGACAAGACGTATGGTGAGATTAATGATTTAATTGCAGCATATGATAATTCTGAAGGTTCAATTGGGTATACATATTATTATGAGGCAAATTTATTATATGATACTGATGCAAAAGTTGATGGAGCTATTAAAATATTGAAAGTAAATGATGTTGCACCAAGTTATGATTCAATAAAGAGTGGAGAATATCCTATACAAGTAAATTATTATTTAATAAGAAATAAAAACAATACTTCAGAGAGCTTAAATTTATTTACAGATGCTGTTTTATCTGATAGAGGGAAAAAAGTAATAAAGGAGGCTGGATATATTGATAATTAGTAAAAATACCAAAATATTTTTGATAATTTTTTCTGCCGTTTTATTACTTATCACTATTGGAGCGATTGCATATAAAAAAACGCATAAGAACTCAATTGGATCACAAATTATAATTGAAAGTGCTCAAAAGATTCCAAATGTTTCTAATGAAGATGTTAATGGACAGAATAAAGAAATAAAGAGACTAACATTGGATAGTACATATTCAAATAATGGTTTGTCATATAGTGAAGCTAAAGATGAGGAAAGAGACATAGATGTTAGATATGTACAAATATCTGGTTTGAAGAGTGAAAATATCCAAGAAAGTATAAATAGACAAATAAAAGAAAGAATAAATAAAATTTTAGATAGTAATAATTTTAAGAGAAATTCTGATGATTCTGCATATGTTAGAACAACAGTAACAGCGAATTTTTCAGATGTATTATCAATAAAAATTTTTGTAAGATTTAAAGATGGATATAATAAAACTTATGGATTAAATTTTAGTTTGGATAATGGAGAAAAAATTGGTGTTGCAGATTTGTTTACATATGATGCACCAAAGAAAAATATTATAACAGAATCTGCATATAGGTCTTTTGCATTAGGATATTATACTGAAGAAGGAATATCAAATGAGTTTTATACTAATATAGAAGATGATGTAATAGAATTTTTAACAGATTATAATAATGGCGAGATTACAGAATTTTCTTTTACTCCACTTACAATAGAGTTATATAAAGAAGGTAAAACAGTTACGATAGATATGACAAAGTTTTATAATTATATAGCTATTTATACAGAATTTGTTTCAAGTTCTGATTTATATAATTCAAAATCAAATGTAGCAGAAAAGCTACCTGTTTTTGTAAATAGACCTGAATCAATAGTGGACTTGTATGAGAAGGTTAATGATTCTTGTATATTAGATGTAATAATATATAGTGATGAAGATTTTAATCAAAAAGAGAAAAAAACAATAGAAAATTATACTAAGGATTTGAAAGAACAATTATCTTCAATAAAGATGCAAAAAGGCATATATTATTCAAATTATATAAAAGTTTCAAAATCAAAGGAAAATAATGAAGAAATCCTTGTTTTTCATGAAGATGAATGCGTTGCAAGAACTGATGAAGGTAAATTCCAAGATGAAGTATATTCTAAAATTATAATGGCTGAAAGAGATTTAAATAATTTAAGTTATTCAAAAAGTAAAATTCATATATTGGATGATGACAGTTTAGAAAGTGCTTCTGTGGATATAAGATATAATGTTAATACTGGGAAGAAAATAGAAGATGAATCCAAAGAAGACGATAATGGAGATCAAGAAAATAATAATGAAAATGATACCAGAGAAAATACTGATACAAGAAATTCTCCAGCGCCAAGTGCATCTCCTAGTCCTTCGCCAGCAACTTCACCAACTCCAACGCCAAGTGTGACACCTAGTCCAACTGGAGAAATAACAACTAAGGTTACTTTTTAAAAGGAGGCAATAATGTTTTTGTTTAAAATTAAAACATATGCTTTTATAGGGCCATCTGGAACTGGTAAAAGCTATAGAGCGCAATATGTTGCGAGTGAAAGAGGAATAAAATATATAATAGATGATGGACTTTTAATAAAAGAAAGTCAGGTTATTGCTGGTGTGTCAGCAAAGAAAGCACCAACTAAAATTGAAACTGTAAAAAATGCTTTGTTTTTAACAGAAGATAAAAAAATTGAAATTCAAAAAGCGATAAAAAAATATAGACCTGATTCTATTTTAATATTAGGTACATCAGATGGAATGGTGGATAAGATTGCTGCTAATCTTGGTTTACCACCAATTGCTGAGAGAATATATATAAATGAGGTTGCAACACAAGAAGAAATGGATACTGCAAGAAGAATTCGTGTTACACAAGGTAAGCATGTAATTCCTGTCCCAACATTTGAAATAAAAAAAGATTTTTCTGGATATTTGTTAGATCCTCTACAAATTTTTAAATCAAAAGGGAAAAATGAGGAACCGTATATTGCAGAAAAATCAATTATAAGACCTACATTTAGCTATTTAGGAAATTTTACTATATCTGATAGTGTATTTAAAGATATTATAGTAACAGTGGCAAAAAAAGTAGAAGGCATTTATAAAGTTTTAAAAATAAGGGTTGATAAAACGCAAAATGATACAGCTGGTGTTCAACTTTATATAGAGGTTTCTATAGAATATGGTGCAAATATGATGGAAGTATTGCGTATATTCAAAAAAGAAACAAGAAGAGAAATTGAGAATTTAACTGCAATGTATATTTCAAATGTGGATATTGTGGCTAAACAAATTCATTTTCCAGAAGAGTAAAAAGGAGTAGAAAAATGATAGTAGCAATAGATGGACCTGCCGGAAGTGGAAAAGGAACTGTAACAAAAGAAATTGCAAAACGTATAGGACTAATAAATTTAGATACAGGAGCAACTTATAGATGTGTTGCTTTGGCAAGTATTAAGGCTGGATTACCATTAAGTGATGAGGATGGTATAGTTAATCTTATTGATGAATTAAAAATAGAATTTAAATATGATAATGATTCAATACGTGTATTTTTAAATGATAAAGAAGTTACTGATGAAATAAGAACTTTTGAAGTAAATAAAATAGTTTCTCAAGTTTCTTCGATAGTTCCTGTAAGATTAAAAATGGTTGATTTACAGAGAAGAATGGCTGAAGGAAAAAATGTAATAATGGAAGGTAGAGATATTGGTACTTATGTTTTTCCAAATGCAGATGTTAAAATATATTTAGATGCCGATGTTGAAGAAAGAGCTAAAAGAAGATTTAAAGAAAATAAAGAAAAAGGAATGAATGTTTCTTTTGAAGAAATATTGGAAAATATTAAGAAAAGAGACGAAAATGATAAAAACAAAACAATAGGAGCATTAAAAGTGGCTGAAGATGCTATTGTTGTGGATTCAACTAAATTAACAATAGAAGAAATGACTGATGAAGTTGAAAAAATAATAAAAAGAAAAATGGAGGAATAATTGTGGAAGTATTAAGAAAAATATGCAGAGCTATTGTAAAACCGTTATGTCATTTAGCTGCTTTAATTGTGTATAGAGTACGTGTTGAGGGAATTGAAAATGTTCCGAAAGATAGTGCTTGTATAGTTTGTGGAAACCATGTACATGCACTTGATGCACCTGCATTAGTAGCTGTAACTAATAGAAAAATTAGATTTATGGCTAAAGAAGAATTGTGGAAAAGCTTAGGTTTCAGATTTATGGCATTTGTATTTTATGTTTTTCCTGTAAAAAGGGGAAAAGGTGATACGGATGCAATAAAAACATCAATAAAACTTTTGAAGTCAAATCAAATATTGGGTATGTATCCAGAAGGAACTAGAAATGGTTTAGAAAAGGGCGTAAAACCCAAAAATGGAGCTGTTACATTAGCAATTAGAAATAATGTTCCAATAGTTCCATTTGGAGTAGAAGGAACATTTAAACCTTTTACAAAGGTTACATATAGATTTGGAAAACCTATGGATTTTTCATCATATAAAGAAAATGCAAAAGATAAAGAAGTACTAGACACATTGACAAATGAAGTTATGGCTAGAATTGTTGAACTAAGAGATAATAAAGTATAATAAAGTGCTTGACAGAACCAAAATACTGATGTATAATCGTTTAGTAACTTGAAAAAGAAAAAATAAATTTTCATATAAAGTACTAGAAAGAGCAAGGGGGGAATTTGAAATGGCACAACCAAAAAGAAGATGGTCTAAAGCAAGAACAGGTTTAAAAAGATCAACTTGGAAAATTGAAGAAAAGAATTTATCTACATGCCCACATTGTCACGAACCAGTTATGCAACATAGAGTTTGTTCAAACTGCGGATATTACAATGGAAAAGAAGTAGTAACAGTTAAAACAGATAAGAAATAATAAAAAAAGAAGTACATTGAAAAATGTGCTTTTTTTTTGCCCATAATTAGCTAAAACTTCAAAAATTTGTTGAATTTTAAATCTATTTGTTATAAAATGTTTATACTTATGAAATAGAGGTGAGAAAATGTCAAAACCAGTAGTTGCCATAGTTGGAAGACCAAATGTAGGAAAATCTACTTTTTTTAATTATATAGTTGGACAAAGAATTTCTATCGTTGAAGATACTCCAGGAGTTACTAGAGATAGAGTTTATGCAGAATCAAATTGGAGAGGAAGAGATTTTACAGTTATCGATACTGCAGGTATTGAAGAATTAACAGGAGATACAATAGTAAATCAAATGAGAGAGCAAGTAGATATTGCTATTTCAGTTGCAGATGTTATTATATTTTTAACAGATATAAAACAAGGTATTACTGCTGCAGATGAAGAAATTGCAACATTGCTTAAAAAGTCTAAAAAGCCAATTGTTCTTGTTTGTAATAAAGCTGATAATTTTGGAAAAGATCCAATGGAACTTTATGAATTTTATAATTTAGGAATAGGGACACCATTGCCACTTTCAGCAGCAAATGCTATTGGTGTTGGTGATGTTTTAGATGCTATATATGAAAAATTTCCTGATGAAAATGAACAAGATTCAGATTCAGAAGTTATAAAAGTAGCGATAATTGGGAAACCTAATGCTGGAAAGTCTTCTTTAGTTAATAAAATTTTAGGAGAAAATAGAGTTATTGTTAGTGATGTGGCTGGAACAACAAGAGATGCAATAGACTCAGAGTATGAAAATGAATACGGAAAATATGTATTTATAGATACAGCAGGAATTAGAAGAAAAAGTAAAGTAAAAGAAAATATAGAAAAATATAGTGTAATGAGATCTAATTTAGCTATTGAAAGAGCTGATGTTTGTATAATGATGGTCGATGCTACAGAAGGCGTAAGCGAGCAGGATTCAAAAATACTTGGAGAGGCTCATGAAGCTGGAAAAGGTATTATTATAGCAGTAAATAAGTGGGATGAAATAGAGAAAGATAATTATACACTAGAAAAGTTTAAAAAAGATGTGTATAATGAATTTCCATTTGCAACATATGCACCAATAATTTTTATTTCTGCAAAAACTGGTCAAAGAGTAAATAAGCTTTTTGAAATGATAAATAATGTTGCAAATCAAAATGCTTTGAGAGTATCAACAGCAGTATTAAATCAAGTAATAAACGAGGCTATAGCAGTTGTTCAACCACCATCTGATAAAGGAAAGAGACTTAAAATTTTCTATGGAACACAGGCTTCAACTAAACCACCAACATTTGTTATATTTGTTAATAAAAAAGAATTATTCCATTTTTCTTATGAAAGATATTTGGTAAATTGTATAAGAAATAATTTTGGATTAGAGGGAACACCTGTAAGAATTATTGTTAGAGAAAAGAATGATAAAGTGGAAGAGTAATAATTGCCAAAGACAAGGGGGATTGAAATATGGTAGCTATATACATATTAGTAGCACTAGTAGCATATCTTATTGGAAGTATAAGTTTTTCTGTAATATTTACTAAAAAGTTAGCAGGGTTTGATGTTAGAGAAAAAGGAAGTAAGAATGCAGGAAGTACTAATGTACTTAGAACAGCAGGAAAAAAGATTGCAATATTAACATTAGTATGTGATATTTTAAAAGGGCTTATTGCAGTTTTGTTTGCTAAAATAATAGGCGAAATGGATCATTTTGATCACATAGAGTATTTGGTTCAAGTAGCTGGAATAGCAGTTGTTCTTGGACATACTTTTCCAATCTTTTTTGGATTTAAAGGAGGAAAGGGAGTTGCTACAAGTTTAGGATTAATATTATTGATTAATTGGCAAATTGGATTAATTTGTTTAGTATTTGCTTTAATATTAATTATATCAACAAGAATGGTTTCATTAGGATCTGTTTCAGCAGCAGTATTATTTCCAGTATTAACAATGTTTATTACTGAGAATTATATTGTTCCAGGTGATTATAAAATATTTGGAATATTACTTGGAGTATTTGTATGCTTTAATCACAGAGCTAATATAAAAAGGTTATTAAAAGGACAAGAAAGCAAAATATTTTAATTACGAAGGAGAAGTTTATGAAAAAAATTTCAATAGTAGGAAGTGGAAGCTGGGGCGTTGCTCTAGGAATCTATTTAGCAGGTCAAGGACATGAAGTAAAAATTTGGTCTTTTTCAGAAGAAGAAAGAGATTTGATAAATAATGAAAAGAAATGCAAATTTTTACCTAAGGCTGTTATACCAGATGGAGTATACTGCTCAAATGATATGAAAGAAGTTTTAGAAGGAACAGAGCTTATTTTGCATGTTACGCCATCTAAGTTTACAAGAAATGTAATTCAACAATATAAGCCTTTTATAAAAGATCAAGGAGTTGTTATTTGTTCTAAAGGTTTTGAAGCTGATACTTTAAAAACATTAGATGATGTTGCTAGAGAAGAACTACCAAATACAAAAATTGGTGTTTTATCTGGTCCAAGTCATGCTGAAGAAGTATCAGTACTTATTCCAACAGCATTAGTTGTTGCTTCTGAAGATAAAGAATTATCAGATATGGTAGTAGATATTTTCAAGAGTGATAAAATGAGAATGTATACATCTAAAGATGTTAAAGGTGTTGAACTAGGTGGAGCATTAAAAAATATTATTGCATTTTGTGCTGGTGTTGCTGCTGGACTTGACTTGGGAGATAATACTTTTGCAGCTTTACTTACAAGAGGATTAGTGGAACTTTCAAGACTAGGAGTTGCATTGGGTGGAAATAAAGATACTTTTTATGGTTTAACTGGACTTGGAGATTTAATTGTTACTTGTGGAAGTATACACAGCAGAAATAGAAGAGCTGGAATGCTTATAGGTCAAGGAAAAACTATTGAAGAAACTAGAAAAGAAGTTGGAATGACAATAGAAAGTATAGATAATATTGAAGTTGCTTATAAATTGGCTAAAATACATAACATAGAAGTACCTATTATAAATACAGTATATAGAGTTTTGTATGATAATTTAGATCCTAGAGAAGCTGTAACAATGCTTATGACTAGAGATTTAAAAGAAGAGTAAAATTAAATTATAGGAGGATTTAAAAATGGGATTTTTGGATGGATTAACAAAGAAAGGCGCAGAAATATCAAATAGTTTACAAGAAAGCATGAATAAATCACAAAGAGAAAGTAAATGCAAAAAAAGTATTGCAGAAAATAAAAATAAAATAGAGCAAGCTTATTCAGAAATTGGAAAAAAAGCTTATGAAAAAAGAACAATGGATGAAGAAGTTATGACTTTTATAAGTGTAAAAATAGAAGAAATAGATAAATTATTAAAAGAAAATGAAGAATTACAAAAAGAAATTTTAATCTTAAACAATAAGAAAAAATGCCCAAATTGTGGTGCTGAAGTTGATATTAATACAACATTCTGCCCTCAATGCGGAAAAGAACAAGAAAAAATTGAAGTAGAACCATTTATACCAAATGGAAAAAGAAAATGTTCTGGATGTGGCGAAATTATAGATGATAAAAATGAATTTTGCCCAAAATGTGGAACAAAAAAAGAAGTTGTAGAAGCTTCAAAATCTGAAGAAACAGTTGAAATAGTAGAAGAAGTAGTTAAAAATGAAGAAGTTATTCCAGAAGGAAAAAGAAAATGTTCTGGATGTGGTGAAATAATTGATGATGCAGATGTATTTTGTGCAAATTGTGGAACTAAAAAAGAAGATTAATTTGGAGAAAAATTAAATGAAATTAGTAGTTCAAAGAGTTGATGAAGCAAGAGTAACTGTCGATGAAAAAGTAGTTGGAGAAATTAAAAAAGGATTTATGGTATTAATAGGTGTTACTCATGATGATACTTATGAAACTGCAGACTATTTAGTAAACAAATTGTGTCATCTTAGAGTTTTCCAAGATGAGAATTCTAAGATGAACTTATCAATAAAAGATGTTGATGGAGAATTATTAATAGTATCACAATTTACTTTATATGCAGATTGTCAAAAAGGTAATAGACCAAGCTTTGTTAACAGTGCAAAACCTGAATATGCAAATGAATTATATGAGTATTTTGTAGAAAAATGTTCACATGAAGTTAAAAAAGTTCAAACAGGTATATTTGGCGCGCATATGAAAGTAAGCTTGGTTAACAATGGACCTGTTACAATAATTCTTGAAAAATAATTAGCTTGGGTATCTTTCATAAAGATATTTAATAATTTCATCTAGATTTGAATTAGATATTTTTATAAAAATATCTTCGTCTAAATTTATCCATGCGCTAATATTATATTGATCGTTATTGTCAATTAGTGTAGAAATTAAATCTACCATTTCTAAAGGATTGTCAAAGGAAATATTTTCAATTGATTTATTAAACTTTTTATTATAAAATCTTTCTAAGAAGTTTGATATTTCATTTTTATCTTTACTATAAAGATTAAGAGAGGGTTTTGTCATAAAAAATTCTCCTTAATAATATTAATTTTTTATATATTATAAAATGTATGCAATTTCTGAAAAACATAAAACTTATAATGTGAATTTTATGAGTAAACAAATTTGCTGAAAATTAAATATTTTTTCAGATTTGTTTTAAATTGCTAATATAATAGTATTATTTACAAAAAAATTAATAAAATAACAAAAAAGTACAAAAAAAACTTGCATTGTAAAAAAGTATTGTGTTATAATAGTAATGTAGTAAAAAGAGAATGAAGGAGTAATGAGATGAATAAAACAAGTATATTAAAATTAATAACTATTATTGCTGTAGTTGGATTAATATTAGGATTTTCAAAGGTTAATTTTGCAGTAACATCGATTGAAACATCAGGGGGAAATAAAACAAATAATGTTATAAATTCAGTTAATAACACATCAAATAATGTTACAAATAATACTGAAAATAATACTACTCCATTAAATAAAAATAATACTATAACAAATAATACAGTATTACCTGATACTGGAGCTAAATCTTCACTAGGAATAATAGTGTTAATAGCTTTAACTTCTGTATCTGCAATATATACATATGTTAAAGTAAAAGAATATAATATATAATAGTTTTATTTTAAGATGATAGAGAAGAAGGATTACAGTAGTAGTCCTTTTTTTGACGTTTAAAATATAATATTACATTTGTGTAACATTTGTTGAAAAATGGGTATACATGAAATATAATATTCACATATTAATGTTGAGAAGATTATTGCTAATAATTTTTACAATATTATTGATGGAGGAAGTAAGAATAAGTATGGCAACATTCGCAGAGTATATTTTAAGTGAAAATGATTTTATTAAAAAAATTGATATTATGACTTATTTAAAGAAAAAACAAAATATATTTTTCAATACATCTGTAATTATGAAGGCAGAATTAGCTAGAGAATTTATGGATACAATGAAAATAGATGTTGATAAAAGTTTGGTATTAACAGCTTGTTTAATGTGCGATTGTTTAAAAATTGATTCTCCAGAAGAGCTTGTAAGGTTACAAAAGTCACAAGCTGAGTATAGAAATTATTTGAGATCTTTAGGCTTTAATGATAGATTTTGCAAGATATGTGCTGAGCATTCTCGCGTTGGACAAAATCCTAATGTACCAAGAGAAAAGGAAAGTGACATATTAGAACTTGCAGATCAATTTGGCGGACTTATAATGCATAGATCAGACAGAATTGCTTATACAGTTCCTGAGGCTTTAGAAATTTTAGTAAATAAAAATATGAAAGACGTTAATAATATATATTTAGGACAATTTCAAGAATTTGTTGATATTATGGAGGGTATGGAAGTATGATGGGTTTGCTTACAAAATTTCAAAAAAACATGAATTGTATAACTAAAAATGATATTCCTGGAGCCGTTAGAGAAATATATGATACAATGGAAAGAAATGAAGCTGCTTTTGCCAAAAGAGAAGCAGAATTGAGAATGGGTGGGAACTTGCTTACTGAATTAAGAAAGGCAAGAGCTAAATTAAGATATTTTGAAGAAGCACCACTTTTACCTGGATTTGATATGGAAGATTTAAAATAGATGGCTACATTTATATAGTGTTGCCATTTATTTTTTTGGCTATATAATATTTGAAAAAAGAAAAGGAGAAATAAAATGTACGAAGTATTTGCAGATATGCATATTCACATAGGAAGAAGTGAAAATAATAAACCAATAAAAATTACAGCAGCTAGAAGTTTGAATTTTGCTAATATAGCAAAAGAATGTGTAGAAAGAAAAGGAATAAGTGTTGCTGGTATAATAGATTGTGCATCACCTTATGTGATTGAAGACATAGAAAAGTTTTTAGCTAATGGAGATGCTTATGAGATTCAAGATGGTGGAATAATATATAAAGATAAATTGTGTATTATTTTAGGTAGCGAAATTGAAACATCAGAAGTTAATGAAAATGGAAAAACTGGAAGTGCACATAATCTTTGCTATTTTCCTCATTTAGCTGATATAAAAGCTTTTTCAAAAGAAATGTCAACTCATATTAAAAATATAACATTAAGTTCACAAAGAGCTAATATTTCAGCATATGAATTAATTGATATTGTTCAAAAGTATAATGGAATTTTGGTTCCTGCACATGCATTTACACCACATAAGAGTTTTTATGGAAATTGTACAGCTCGTTTGGAAAGAATATTTAAAGAAAAATATAAAGATATTCCAGCAATCGAATTAGGTTTGAGTTCTGATACATTTTTGGCTGATCAAATTTCTGAACTTGAAACTAAGACTTTTTTGACAAATTCAGATGCTCATTCTCTTCCTAAAATTGCAAGAGAATATAACAAAATGTTATTAGAAGATATTAACTTTAAAGAATTTGTTATGGCTTTGAAAAATGAAGGTGGTAGAAAAATTACTGCAAATTATGGATTGGATCCAAAGCTTGGAAAATATCATAGAACATATTGTGAAGTTTGCAATAAAAATATTTCAGGAGATGCTCCTGTTACAAAATGTGATACATGTGATAGTAGAAACATTACGATGGGAGTTTATGATAGAATAGAAATTATCAAAGACAAACCTACAACAAAGAGTCCTGATTTCAGACCTGAATATATTTATCAAATTCCACTTACTTTTATACCGGGTTTAGGTGGAAAAACAATTGAAAAATTGTTGGATGCATTTGACACAGAAATGAATATTTTGCATAAATTATCTTATGATGATATTGAAGCTGTTGTTGGTACAAAATTAGCAGATAATATTGAGGCTGCTAGAACTGGTAAGATGAAAATAAATGCCGGTGGTGGCGGTGTGTATGGAAAAGTAGTGAAAGAATAAAACGGTTAAAGATTTTTTGAAGACGGAAATTTTAGAATAAAAATTCTAAGATTTCCGTTTATTTTATATCTTGAAAATACAAATTAAAATATTGTTTTAAAATTTGTTTTGCAAAAGTAACTATTTGATTTTCTTTTTTATAGAATATAGTAATGGGAGAGTTGTTCATGAAAAAGAAAATATGTAGTATGACTTTAATTATAGTTATGATTTTTATATTTATTCAATGCATGGTACAAGATATAAAAATTAATGATTATAATGAAATATTAATAAAACAGACAGAACCTGAGAGACTCGAAGAAGATGAAATATGTAATTTGCCAACAACGGAGATAATTGAACAAACTTTAGAAGATGAACAAATACAAGAACAGGAAGTTGAAGATGAAACATTTGAGCTTCAAGGAGAAATTGCATATGAAGGTGATAGAGCTCGTTCTTGGAATGTAACTCTTGGAGATTATAAAGGCTTAACTTATTATTCTCAGCTTGATGGGAGATGGAAGAATAAGATATATTCATCTGTTGAAAAATCTAATCAAACGATTGGAAACTCTGGATGTGGTCCTACGGCTGCTGCTATGATAATAACAGCTTGTAAAGGTGCTATATTACCGGATGAAGTTGCTGAGTTGTTTGTAGAATATGGGTATAGGAGTGCTAATAACGGAACGTATTGGAGTGCGTTTAGAGCAATTGCTGATGAGTTTGATATAGAATATACAGAAAGAAGCAATTTAAATAGTGCTTTAGATTTATTAAAAAATAATAATTATGTTGTAGCTAGTGTTGGAAATGGATTATTTACGACAGGTGGACATTTTATTGTGTTAGTTGGAATTGAGAACAATAGAATAAAAATATATGATCCATATTTGTATGCTGGTAAATTTGATATGTCATATAGAAGAGGCAAGGCTATTGTTGATGGAAATACTGTATATGTTACTGTTGATAATTTTGCTAAATATGCAAATGCTAAAGGATTTTTTTGTTATAAACATGATTTAAATGTGGAAGAAAACAAACCAGAAGTAGTAGTATTAAGCTATACAAGATATGTTAATACAAATACTAAGAACTTGAATGTTAGAGTAAATCCAAATGGAAGAGCTGTGGATTCACTTAAAAAAGGAACAAAAGTAGTTGTGTATGAGACTGCTGGAAATTGGAGCAAAATAGGTGATAATAGGTGGGTATCATCAGAATATTTATCAACTGGAATGAATGAAGAGGCCATATTTGTACAATATAAGATTGGAAAATATGTTGTTAATGCATCTGTTTTGAATGTTAGAACAGGTGCGTCTACAAATTATTATGCTAAAAAGTATTATCAGTTATCTGCAAATGCTAGAATGCAAAATAAGTCAAAAGGAAATTATTATACAAATGGCTATAGAAAAGGTGTTGTATTTAATGTATTAAAAGTCGATGGTAACTGGGGATATACGCCAAGTGGATGGGTTTGCCTGGATTATTGTACTAAAATATAAAAGTTGAAAAATGTGTTTACAAAAAAATATATTTATAATATAATTTCAACAGATTAAAGAACAAATAATTGTGATTAATTATTTGTTCGATTTTTGCCATTATAGCTCAGTTGGTAGAGCAACAGATTCGTAACCTGTAGGTCGGCGGTTCGATTCCGCCTAATGGCTCCAACAATAGAAAACTCTGTAATTCACTAATTGTAAGTGATTACAGAGTTTTTATTTTGTGATTTAATGCAATTTTAATGCAACTGGCTAAAATATTGTTCTACTTTTTCAATTTCTTTTTCTTTATATTTATTAAATATTGATGTATATGTATTCAAAGTAACTTGAATGTCTTTATGGCCTAATATTTTTTGAAGTACAGCAGGATTCTAAAGCGTGGAAAATGAATTTTAGTAAAGACAATTTAAGACATAATACAGAAATATATAAAGAAGAGATTATACAAGAATATGCAAATAAGTAATGATTTTAAAAAAAGAACGGAAACATACATTTTTAGAAAACGTATAGATAGATTTGCTAATCCTAGATTGGTAGAAGAAGAATATACTGAAATTGATTTTAATAACAATTTGATTTCTGTATGTTATGACGAACTACGATTCACAAATTTTACCAGGAGCGATGCATGTAAAAAATATTTGCATTTAAAAGATATATACTCAAAAATAACTGAAAATGCACAAGAATTAGAAGTATTATTTAAGGCTGATGAATTAGACATAAGTGCGGATATTCCAAAGTGTAACAGAATGTATGCAATAATTTCTAAAGCAAATAATAACAAGATAAATAGAAATGATTTAATACTGAAATTTAAAAATAGACTTGATCCAGAAATACAATTTTTCATAAAAAAAGAGCATACGATTCTTAAAGTATATTTGATTGATTTGTATCATCTAATGATAGAGGCATATAATAAAAAACAGGAAGAATAGATTTAAGAGGAAAATTTAATGCTATGAAAGATAATAAACATTGTATATCTTCAATAGAAAGAGCTGTATAACTTATAGCTCTTTTTTTGTGTTTAAAGGATAGAAATGTCAATTGTAAAAAAATGTTGAAAAAAGTAGAATGATATGCTAATATGCAGATGGAAGGATGTATATGTTATGCAACAACTAAGCAAAAAACAAGAAAGGACGTTAAAATTCATTTGTAGTGTAACTAAAAAAATTTACAGGTTTATTCAATATATGGGAGAAATGATAAAAAATATTTTTAGAATAATATATAATATTTTCAGGGCTTTAGGAATAATATTAATAATCTTTTCTTTTCCTTTTATATTGCCATTGATATTGAAACTTTTAATAAAAATAAAATGTTTTACTGATTTGGAAGATTTTCAAAAATATTTTAATATTTTTGAAAACAAATATGTTATAATGTGGTTAGGAATTGGAATATTATTATTTTTAGGAAGCTTTGGTAAAATGGCAGAAAAGTTGAAAGATATTACGCAGAAGATAAGTGAGCTTAGGTTTGAATTTGGAGAGAAAAAAGCATCGGTTAAATTTGATTCTGTAGCAATTCTTGAAGAGTCAACTCAGAAGAAAAAAATTGCAGAAAAAATGAAAGATATTGATAATCCTGAAGATAATCAAAAAACAATTCTAGAAGAATTAAAAAACATAAAAAATTCACAATTAACTATTAAAGAAGTATATAGTGATAAATACTTATGTAAAAATTGTGATTCTAATAAAATAAAAGAAGAAAACAAAAAGTTAAGAAATTTTGCCACAATTAATATAATAAATAAAGAAACTAGAACATTATTGCATATTATATACAATGAAAAATATATAGAAGCGGAAAAATTTAAAAGTAATATAATCAAAGGATATAAAAGAAGAAATAATAGCAATGCTAAATTAAGTAATAAAAATATTAATCAATTAGCCAATAATAAATATGAAACAATTTTTAATGGGTTAAAATTTTTGAATATAATAGAGCCTTCTGAAAATAATTCAGAAATAATGTTAACTAATGAAGGAAAGAAATTTGTAGAAGAATATATAGAAGATGAGGAGGGGTTGTAATGGATGCTACAGAAGTTGGAAAATATTTTTATTGTAAAGATGAAAATTTAACAGAAATACAAGTACAGAAATTGACATATTATGCATATGCATGGAATATTGCTATAAATAAGCAAAAACTTTTTGAAGAACAACCTCAAGCTTGGATTCATGGCCCAGTTTTTAGGTCTTTATATGATTCTATGAGATACAAAGAATTTTATAATATTGAAGATTATAAAATTAATTGTGACCAAGATACAAAGGATTTTCTTGATATAATATATAAATTATATGGAAAATATTCTGGAAACCAATTAGAAAATATGACACATATTGAAGATCCTTGGAAAAATGCAAGATTAGGAAAAAAACCTAATGAAAGATCTACACAAGAAATTAGTGATGAGGATATAGAAAAATATTATAGTGCGTTATTGTCTGATTAGAGAACTGATTAACCTCAGTTCTTTTTTTGCTTATATAATACCCTTGGAGGTGTCATATATGAAAGAATTTATAATAAGAAAAAAAGAAGGGAATATGTACAGTAACTTGTAATTCTTTTAGTATATCCATAATAATTCTCCATTCAAAATTAATTTAAAATATTATTACCATGTTTTGCTTTTAAAAACAAGGCTCCATTTTTACCGCAATTTGTATTTTGAAACAAAAGTTGACATAAAACTTGAAGAATAACTAAAAAAATGTTATAATAAATTATCGAAAAAGTATTTATTTTTTTTGATAATTGGTATATCATATATTCACTCTGTAAATAATATATATATTTATGGAGGAATTTATGGGAAAAGAGGGAGAAATGATGGCAAGAATAAGAGAAAATTTTAACAACATGGAAATACCACCACATGTTGCTAGAG